>ENA-ORVC01002114-ORVC01002114.1-human-gut-metagenome-genome-assembly--contig:-NODE-2114-length-14366-cov-3.217874_pt1 | contig 14366 bp, 10 predicted proteins | sample MGYA00242092_ERZ509234 | MGnify/ENA primary metagenome ERZ509234 (study PRJEB26280, sample SAMEA2338800) | human gut metagenome | biome: human gut; feature: human-associated habitat; material: faeces... | reverse complement strand
CTACTACGGTAGCCGACTCGGGGTACATCACCCTGTCGGATGACAAGAAATACCTGCTCGTCACCCTCTACAACGGTGAGACTTACGAAGAATCGCCTAACTACACCTGGTTTGATAACAGCACGTTGCGCCACCATATTTTCGATGTGCAGAACGGCGTGATTCCGTTGGCCGGATTCGATTTCGAACGCAGCGACATGTCGCTGTTCAACAGCAGCCAAACCAAGAATACGCGCGAACTGATGATCGGGATCGACTCGTTAGAGCAGGTCAGCAAAGAGACGGCCGCCGCGTCGTTCAAGCCGCTGATCGAATCGCAAATCTTCACGCACGACAACACGATTCTTTCGGACAGCATTCCCCGGCCCACCCACCAAAAAGCTTTCGCCGTCCTGGACACAATGCAAAAAATGAGCGTACAGCAAAGGAAAGAGCTCTACGAACGGGCTATTTCGCAGGCCCGTTCCGCACAGGGATCGTTCTCTTTCGACGAAACCACCTCGAAAGACGCGCTGGCGCAGCTCTACAAATACAAAGTCGAATGGCACCGCAAACTCTCGCTGCCCGTTTCGATCATGATCTTCTTCCTGATCGGCGCACCGTTGGGTGCGATTATCCGCAAAGGTGGCCTGGGTATGCCGATCGTCGTTTCGGTATCGTTCTTCGTGATCTATTACATCATTACGATTACAGGTGAAAAAATGGCCAAAGAGGGTACCTGGGGCTCGTTTGCAGGCATGTGGATCGCCACATTCATCCTGCTGCCCATTTCGGTTTACCTGACCTACAAGGCCACCAACGACTCCAACCTGTTCAATGCCGAATGGTACACGCAGCGCTACAAAAAACTAAAAGCATTTTTCAATCACATATTCGCCATAAAACGGAAAAACCATGACAAAACAGAGTGTGCTCAATAGTGTCGAAGAGGTACTCGAGGATATCCGCCAAGGGAAAGTCGTAATCGTCGTCGACGACGAAGACCGTGAAAACGAAGGCGACTTCATCGTCGCTGCGGAAAAGATCACGCCCGAAATCGTCAACTTCATGCTGCACAACGGACGCGGGGTGATGTGCGCACCACTGACCGAAGACCGTTGCAAGGAGTTGGAACTGGACATGCAGGTGGCCGACAATACGTCGCTGCTGGGCACGCCGTTCACCGTTTCGATCGACCTGCTCGGCGAAGGATGTACGACCGGAGTCAGCGCGCACGACCGCGCCGCAACGATCCGCGCATTGGTCGATCCGAAGACCAAGCCGTCTGACCTGGGGCGTCCGGGACATATTTTCCCGCTCCGGGCCCGTAACCGGGGAGTGCTGCGCCGCCCGGGACATACCGAAGCGGTCGTCGACCTGACGCGCATGGCCGGACTGCAAACCGGCGGGGCACTGATCGAGATCATGAACGAGGACGGCACGATGGCACGTATGCCGAACCTGCTGGAAATCGCAAAAAAATTCGACCTGAAAATCATATCGATCGCCGATATCATCGCTTACCGCCTGCGCAACGAATCGATCGTGGAACGGGGGGAAACGGTCGACATGCCCACGCAGTGGGGCCATTTCAGGCTGATTCCGTTCCGCCAGAAAAGCAACGGGCTGGAACACGTAGCGATGATAAAGGGCGAATGGAAAGAAGGGGAGCCTATACTGGTACGCGTCCATTCGTCCTGCGTTACCGGCGACATTTTCGGATCATACCGCTGCGATTGCGGCAACCAGCTGCACGAATCGATGCGCATGATCGAAAAAGAGGGCAAAGGTGCAGTCGTGTACCTGATCCAGGAGGGCCGGGGTATCGGCCTGCTGAACAAAATGAAGGCATACAAGTTGCAGGAGGAGGGCTATGACACGGTCGAGGCGAACCTCAAACTCGGTTTCAAAGCCGACGAACGCGATTACGGGGTAGGAGCCAGCATCCTGCGCGAAATCGGCGTGACGGGGGCTAATGGGCTCACCGCAGTCGGTCAAAAAGTCGAAATACGTGCCGGTACCGTTCATGCGTTTCAGGGACAGGAAGCCGATATTGTGTTTCTTGTCCTTGGATCTGTTCCGGGTATTCGCGGCCATGCTCAGCGCAGATGGTCGGCTTTGCCGGCCAATCTTATCAATGTGGCGGTGACGCGTGCCAAAAGCGGTCTGGTCGTCGTAGGGGATTGGGGCGAATGGACCTTGGAGCGGACGTTTGCCATCATGGCCGAATCACTTGAACGCCGACCGGTCACCGTTGCGCCCAATGCAATCGTTTTCCGAGCTGACCAAAATGCAGCTCAGTCAGCAGCACAAAAGTCGCTTTTTGATTCAGAAAAATCAGCAGAACCTCAAAAACTCGAATAATAACTTTGGCCAAAAGGAAAAGCCGCTGACTCTCAAAAGCCGCGGCTTTGCACTTTCGCTGAATGCTGTTTCGCGGGTGTATCACCCGAAAATCTTCATCCAAAGCCAGCCGGGAACGCCCCAAATGATGAGGAAGATGATCGCCATGGCGAGGAGCTGCACGATATGGCTCTTTGAGAAAGAAAGAACGATTGGGCCGATATTGTCCCAAACCTTGAAAAGAAGAATGAAGGAGACCACCGCCCAGACGATGGCGAACACGATGGTGAAGAACGTGAACATGCTGTTGAGGCTCCTGAGAAGACCGGCTGAAAGCTGCACACTATGGCTGCAGCTGACGGAGAGAAGCCGGCCGACGATTAGAATTTATTGCTCAATTATCTTAAGCTGCAGCCATTATGTGCGGCTTATTTCTTCTCTGGAGAGCTCTTTATGCCGCAGTACGATCTGATTGTGCCTTCGGGCGAGGCCGTTCTTGTTGATCGCGCTACCGGTGTTCGTCTTCGTCTTTCGGCCGAATCCGGACCGCTCCGACTGGGCTCGGTGACGCTCGGCTTTGCCGTTGAACCCAAAGGACTGAATGCGTCTTCAGGCCAGCCCGGCGAAGCGACCGGCGCTCAAACTGCCCCATTATCCGCGCCGACAGTCAGTCAGGATTACGGCCAGACGGCATCGGATCCGACGCTTGCCGCGTTTGAGCGAATGCAGAGACTGCCTCCGGGGTTTGGTGCTAATCCCGCAGAGGCTTTTGGCGAGGGGCCGATACCAACTCCTGCGAGTCATTCCCCTGTTCGCGTATTGGATGCGCCTTTGGAAGGTCTGACACGCGATGAATTTGAAGAAACGCTTGCAGCACTGGTCCGGCGTCGCGATGACGTGGAGCGGGAGACGGAATTTTTGCGGGAAATTGAGGCTGATCCGCTCGACATCGATGATTTAAAAACAGAGCTCAGCAAGATTGATCAGCAGTTCTCAGCCGTTTCCAAACGTTTTTCAGATTGGGAGCGACTGCAAAAAAGAATCGATGAAGAACATGCCGCGGATACTTTTTAATCTGTTGCTCTGGTGAGGATTTGGATTCGAAACGCTGTTGCACGAAACTGATGCGCATTTTCACCATGATGGTGCTGTAAATATGAACAAAAACTATTAATTGATTTATTTGATAGTTATTATCAATTGTTTTCAATCAAAACTTCTAGCGCCTCCCTGCTAGGGGGTTACGGAAAAATGCTTGAAAACTAGGCATTTTTGTTTATTAAGTTAGGGATAACACTGAAAAGTTGCGTTTATTGTCGACTTGTACTCTTTAAAGACGCGTCGCCGACGAACCCCAGCAGTACTGATGTTTTTGATTTCGGTGCTGTTCGTCGAATTCGACGCTGAGTGCATTTGGCATCACGATATCGAGCAGGAGAAAGCACCGTGAGAAGCGCACCTTTGAAGGACGGCGTCAACGCCGCACCGCAGCGAGCTCTTTTAAAAGCTTTAGGTCTTTGCGACGACGAGATTGGGCGTCCATTGATCGATGTTGTGAGTTCGAAGAACGATATTGTTCCGGGCCACATGAATCTTGACAAGATTGTTGATGCGGTGAAGCAAGGCGTAGCGCTCGGAGGCGGCGTGCCAATCGTTTTTCCAGCAATTGCCGTCTGCGACGGATTGGCAATGGGACACGTCGGCATGAAATATTCCCTCGTTTCTCGGGAATTGATTGCTGATTCGACGGAGGCGATGTCAATCGCACATCCTTTCGACGGTCTTGTGCTGGTGGCTGCGTGCGATAAGAATGTCCCCGGACTTTTGATGGCTGCTGCACGACTCAACGTTCCTTCAATTGTTGTGAGCGGCGGTGCGATGCTTGCAGGTCATTTTGAAGGCCGCAAAGTGTCCTATTCCGACATTTCTGAAGGCGTGAGTCGTTTCCGCACAAATCGCATCACGCCCGAACAGTTTCTTGATCTTGAGAACAATGCCTGTCCGACCTGCGGGTCTTGTTCAGGTATGTTCACAGCGAATTCCATGAACTGCCTCACGGAGGTTCTGGGACTGGCGCTGCCCGGCAATGGCACCATTCCCGCCGTTCATTCGGCGCGCCTGCGTCTGGCCAAAGAGACGGGCTTAAAGATTATGGAACTCGTGCGAAGGGACCTGAAGCCGCGAGATATCATGACGCGCAAAGCTTTTGAGAATGCTCTGGCCATCGATATGGCGCTCGGATGTTCGACGAATTCCATGCTGCATCTGCCTGCAATTGCGCATGAATGCGGCATCGAACTCGATCTGTCCGTCGCCAATGAGATCAGCAGCCGTACGCCGAACCTCTGTCATCTTGCGCCTGCGGGTCATCACTATATTGAAGAGCTTGATGAAGCGGGCGGCATCCGAGCGGTCATGGCAGAAATCGCCAAACTGGGTTTCCTGCATACAGATTGTCTGACGGTCACCGGCAAGACCGTTGGCGAAAATATTGCCGGAGCAAAGATTAAGAACGAAGAAATCATCCACACCATCGAGCGGCCGGTTTCCAAGGAAGGCGGCATTGCGGTGCTTAAAGGCAATTTGGCGCCGGAAGGTTCCGTTGTCAAGCGCTCTGCAGTAGCCGCTGAAATGATGCATCACAAGGGGCCTGCGCGGGTTTTCGACTGCGAAGAAGATGCGCTCAGTGCTATTTACGGCGGGAAGATCAAGGCCGGAGAGGTTGTTGTCATTCGTTATGAAGGTCCTCGCGGAGGACCCGGCATGCGCGAGATGCTTAATCCCACTTCGGCGATTATGGGCTCAGGCTTAGGCAGTTCGGTGGCGCTGATCACGGACGGAAGATTCTCGGGCGCAACGCGCGGTGCAGCCATCGGTCACGTCTCGCCTGAGGCAGCCGTTGGCGGTCCAATTGCGCTTCTTGAGGAGGGTGATTTGATTGAAATCGATATCCCTGCAAACCGCATTTTGGTTGACGTTTCCGATGAAGAGCTGGCCCGCCGTCGTGCAGCTTGGAAACCTCGGACGCCGCGTGTTACGACAGGTTATTTGGCACGTTACGCCAAACAGGTGAGTTCCGGCTGCACTGGCGCAGTATTGCGACCGCTTTAAAAAGCAGCAGAGTTAACCCAGAAGAAAAAACGGCCGACATCGGAGCTTCGCCATACCAATGTCGGCCGTTTCCTGCCTCGTCGGGCAGGACTCGAAAAGACTGATCAATCAATCGTGTGCTGGGTGCGTTAAATGCTTTCACCAGAAATCACTTGATGGAATAATCGATCACCTTTCGAAAGGTTTTGACAGCATTTATTGAGCTTCGATGTCTTCAAACCAATAGGGATTGGACCATGCATGCCGCCCGTCGCGTGCTGTCACGATGACGCGGAACCAAGGGCTGTTAAAGTCAGAAAGATCAATTTCAGTGTGCGTTATGTTGACGCCTGTTTTAAAGGCATTGGTATAACCTTGACCGTTTACCAGAATGGTGGATGCGGCGCTTGTATGCACGACGAGCTTTCGTCCGTTCAGAACCATATGCTTGATTTCCGGGCCTTCAGACGAATAGAAAGCGCCGCGCTTCAACGCGGAGAGGATGGCTGCCTGCGAGCGCTCTAAGCTTTTCACCATGACCCATGCGAGCGCAAAGTCAGGCAGATGTCCGTGCATATCGTCAACTGCCGTGCAAAGCAGATGGCGGCCTCGATCGAGCAGGCCGTCCAAAAGATAAGCGCCGTCGCCGCGGCTGTGCATGATTTGACAGCCGGCATTCCATACCTCAACGGCGTGTGCGCAGGTTATTGTTTCTGCATCTTCGAGTGTTAGCTGATACCAGCTTGGATGCACGATACTGACAAAGGCACCGGCATCCGCCGCGCGTTGAGCATACTGTGCCGGTGTTTCGTCTGTCATGGGCGGCTGAAAGTTCCCGGGCAGCCCATTAGCCGTCAAGTGCCAGAGCTTTCCATAAGAAGTAGCCATGATGTGGAGTTCCGCAGAGGGAATCGTCAGAAACACGTCATCGTTAAAGACCGACAAATCGGTGATGGGATAGTTGAATTCGGGACGAAAATGATCAGTTACGCAGATGAAGTCGTAGCCTTCGGCTTTATAGCGGGCTGCGACTTGTTCAGGCGGAACCTCACCGTCCGAATTCGTGCTGTGGCAGTGAAGAGAACCACGAAGCCATTGGCCGGCCTCATTAAAGGGAAGCAGTATTGTCATTTGTGCAGGATTGAAATTTGCCGCAAAGGCCAAGTTTCAGCAGAAGTTCATCGAAGCTGGAGATCAGGTCTTGAGCGCCAGCGGCCATCAGCGCGGTTTCCCATGGTTTTCCCAGTCGGTTGGTGCCGATAAATCCGAGTGAACGAATGCCGGCTGCTGAAGCGCCTTCAATGCCGGAGGGACTGTCGTCAATCACTAATGCCTCAGTTGGTTTAAAGCCCATTCGGGCTGCGGCATAGAGGTGAAGATCGGGCGCCGGTTTGCCGTGAGCGACATCTTCAGCGCTGAAGACGTTGTTGCCGAAAAAAGCTGCAAGATCAGTGACGGCAAAGGTGTGCTCAAGACGTTGATGGCCGCTGTTGGAGGCTACGCAGAGTGCAATGCCCGCTTCGCGGAGTTTGTGAAGTGCAGCAAGGAGACCAGGCGTTGTGTGCAGTTTTTCGCGGTACAGCCCCCAAAGAATGTCGTCCTTTTTTTGCATGCACCCATCGATATCCGTCACCCCAAATTCATGCGTTAAAACGTCGCGCATATACGCAGCGCTTTTGCCAGTGAAACGCTTCATGGCTTGCGCAGAGGAAAGCATTTTGGTGCCGAAAATTTGCACGGCTGCAGCATCCGCTTCACAAGCAAGCGGTTCACTGTCGACGAGGACGCCGTCACAGTCGAGAATTAAAAGTTTCGGCCAGAACATAGGCAAAGCGGGCATTGTTGTGGCTTTCAATTTTTAAAAGAGGGATTCCGTGGCAGAAACGATCTGTCTCACACCTTCTTCCGGCGTGATGCTGCCGCGCATCACGAGACCAATGATGTCCCGCTGCTTTGTCCAAATGCGGAATCCGTTGTTGCCGGTATATCCTTGCCATCCCATCGCAAAAGGAATTTGTTTGATCGGCGTGTACCAGAGCGGATTCTTTTTGTAGAAATCCCCCAGGTATTCCGGCTTTTCAGCCAGTTTATTGGTCGGCATGTACCCGGACCCCAAAACGGCTATTTTCTGTCCTTCTGGCCCGCAGGCGAATTTGAGATATTCCCAAGCGGCACGCTGCTTGATTGGATCTTTAGTCAAGATCATGCCGCCATTGCCGCCCGTCGGGAGCCGGCCGTGATCTTTGTTCATACGCGGATAAATCTGGCATCCGAGCTTGAACTTGCTGCCGACAAGATCCGTAAAGGCACGGGCTGCGTTGGGTGAGGAGGCAATAATGCCAATTTTTCCGGCGACGAATTGCTGTCTGGATTGATCATAGTCGCGCATCGTCATACCGCCTTCGGTCACAATGCGGCGGCACAGACGCATGGCGTTGAGACCAAAGTCATTGTTGAAGCCGCAGTGCTTGCCGTCCTTATCCATGAGGCTTCCGCCTTGTTCAAGGATGAGCGTCTGCCAGAGCCAATCGTCAGGCCATACTTCGACATCGAAAGAAATGCCGTCCGCATTACCCAACTTTTTAATGGCACTGCCCAAACGAATGATTTCTTCCCATTCAGTCGGGAAATTGTCCGGATCGCCGCCGGCAGCCTTCACGAGATCGGCGTTATAGAAGAACACCGGCGTGGATGCGGCAAATGGGAGTGCGTAGAGCCGACCGTCCACCGTACCGATGTCGATCATGCTTTGATAATAATTTTCCTGCGCCCACGCATCGCCTTCCGCTTTAAAGAGGTCGGTGACATCACAGATGGCGTTGCGTTTTTTTAGCTGGCGGACGGCCTCTTCGAAGTAGATCCAGGCAGAGTGATAAATGTCGGGCAGCTTATTGGTGATGGCTGCACGAAGAATGCTTTGATGAGCTTCGGGATAGTTGGCCGGTGAAGCACGGAAGCGGATGCGGATTTTAGGATTCTTAGCAGTGAAGGCTTCTGCTACCTGGCGAAAGTAGGCGTCCTGGCCAGGCATCGCATGAAGAAGTTCGAGCTCAACGGGAGATTCTGGTTCCCAGGCCATGGCCGGACAAGCCGTGGTAACCGCCAAAGAAGTCATGAGTTGAAGCATCTGACGACGATTGAATGGCATTTTGTATTCCTTGAAATGCGGACATCGAAAATGTCCAAAAACGGGTTGTGAATGAGTGTGCGGCCAGGCGTTTTACTTGATGCCCGACTGCGTAACGCTTTCCATAAAATGCCGCTGCATCACGGCGAAGAAGAGCACAACTGGGATCACCATGACAGTGGCAGCGGCCATTAACGCACCGAAATTGGTGCCTGTTTCAGGATCGGAAAACTGCGCCATGCCCAGCGGCGGAGTCACCATGTCGGGACTCGTCACTACGATGAGCGGCCAATAAAGGTCATTCCAGTGCGCAACAAAGGAGAAGACGGCAAAAGCGGCGATCTGCGGCTTGATGCTCGGGGTCGCGACCCGCCAGAGGATTTCCCACTCCTTCATGCCGTCCAGACGTGCTGCGAGCACGATGTCGTCTGGAAATGTCTTGAAGGCCTGACGAAAGAGAAAGATTGCAAAGACCGACAAAAAGAACGGAAACATCAAGGCGAAGAATGTGTCAAGCAGATCAAAGGTCGCCAGTGCGATAAAAAGCGGAATGGCCGGTGCTTGGATGGGGACGGCAAGTCCTAATAAAACGATTAAAAACAATAACTTTTTGCCGCGAAAGTCATAACGGGCTAATGCCCAGCCTGTCGGAATGGCTACCAAAAGTTGGCAGGCGAGAACGCCGAAGCAGACAATCAAGCCATTTCGCATGAAGGTAAAGATCGGTGCTTTTGATATGGCGGCAAGATAGTTTTCAGTGCCGTTCCAAACTTGCGGGAGCCAGTGAAACGCGCTTGTAAAGACTTCATTGGGTGTTTTAAAGGAAGTGATGACCATCCAATAAAATGGAAACAGGGTGATAAAGGCTGCAATGAGGAGCAGCGCGTGGATAATGAGCTGCTGGGGAGACGCCGGACTTTGTCGGCTTAGAAGCATCTTCATCATTTGTAATACACCCGCTTTTCTGAAATTCGTGCTTGGATCCAGGATGCAGCAACGATGATCACGAGGAAGACCACAGTCATTGCCGCGGCGCCGGCAGTATTTAGGTTTTCAAAACCTTCGCGATAAGTTGCATAGAGAAGAACGTCTGTAGCGCCTTGAGGTCCGCCCTTGGTCAGCACGGCGACGGCATCAAAAAGCTTGAAAGCCGTAATTGAGCTCGTGGTGACGACAAAGAGCATGGTGGGTGAAAGGAGCGGCAGCGTTACGGTAAAGAGGCGTCGCCAGAAGGAATCTGCTCCGTCAAGTGTGGCGGCGTCTTGAATCTCCGAAGGAATCGCGGTCAGACCGGCTAAAAAAAGCACCATGTTGAAGCCGGCGAGCTGCCAAACACCGATGATGGCAAGCGAAAACATGCTCCATTCAGGACTTGAAAAGAAAGGGATGCCCGCAAAACCGAGCCAGCGCAGAAAGAGGTTGATGGGACCGATTGCGTCGTGAAGAAGATATTTCCAAACGATGGCCATGGCGACCAAGGTGGAGGCAACAGGCAGAAAGAAGAGCGCTCGATAGACACGACTGCCGATTTTGACCTGATTGACCAATAGAGCGAGCATGAGTCCGACAAAGACTGAGGCAGGGACTGTCAGTACGGTATACAGAACGGTGTTTTTTAATGCTCGCAGGAAGTCGTCTCCAAGAACCAACGTGGAGTAGTTCTCCAATCCCACCCAGCGGACTTCTGTATTGCCTAACTGATAGTCTGTGAAACTCATCACAATCACAATCGTGATGGGCGCAATCAGTGTCAATACGATTAACGCCCACGCTGGCAGCGTGAAAGTCTTTGCCGCAGCATCAGGCCGCCAGAAACGAAGTCTGCGCGGAGCGTCTTGAATGTGCATTTTTTCAGCTGTAAGCACAGTGCTCATGCGGCCTCCTGCATACCGTTCAGACGGGAGACAATGCGCTCACCTTGCTCATCAAATACCAATACGCCCGAAGACGCAGCTTCCAGCAGGATGGGTTTGTTCCAAGAGCTGCTTTCTTTGCGCAGTTGATATGTCTGTTTGGCAGATGCTCGGGCAACAAACGGATATGACCTTCCATCGACTGCGGTTTCACCGTAGAGCAGAACATCTTCGCCGAGCGTTTCCTCTCGATGCACTGTCAGTTGAATGAGCGGTCCGTCTGCATCAACATCTGCGGTGTGCACTCGCTGTGCACGGATACCGATTGTGACGGTACTATCCGGAGAAGCGATACGCAGAGCGGTTGCCTGACCATTGAAAATCAAACGACCGCTTCTCACTAAAGCCGGCAGAAGATTTATTTCAGGACTGCCGATGAATTTAGCTACACGGATATTGTCCGGGCGTTCATAAAGTTCGTCGGGTGTGCCCAGCTGGATGATCTCGCCTTCCATCATGAGAGCGATTCGGTCTGAAAGCGTCATGGCTTCCGACTGATCATGTGTGACGTAGATGAAGGTGGCTCCCAGCCGTTGGTGCAGCTCGGCAATCTTGCCTCGCATATGGGTGCGCAGTCTGGCATCAAGATTTGAAAGCGGTTCATCCATCAAGAAAACACCGGGTCTGCGTACCATGGCTCGGGCAATGGCTACGCGTTGGCGTTGACCGCCTGAGAGCTGACTGGGCTTCATTTGAAGGTATGGTTCAAGTTCAACAAGTCTGGCTGCAGCTCTGACGCGATCCTCAATGGAGCGTCGTTTTTCGGCGCCGAACAAGCGGCCAATCAAAGGCGCACGCTCAAGCGAGGACAGTTCTGCCATATTGAGCGGTGTAGCGATGTTTTCCGCAACGCTCATATGCGGATAGAGCGCATAAGATTGAAACACCATCGCAACACCGCGTTCGCGAGGTGCAAGCTCGGAAACCTCTTTGTCATCGATCAGGACAGAGCCGCTGGTGAATTCTGTGAGGCCTGAGATAACCCGCAGCAGCGTGGATTTGCCGCAGCCGGAAGGTCCGACCAATGTGAGAAATTCACCCGGACGCACAGCAAGATCAATGGATTTGAGAATGGATTTACCGCCGACAACTTTTTTGAGTCGTTTGATGGTGACTGCACTGGGCATGCCTGAAAAGCCCCCTGTTTAGAAACAAGTCAAATGTACCTGTCGAGCTTTTCATTGCGATAAAGAATTGATTTCAATTCAGTGAAATCTGAATATCGAAAATCAAATCTGATGTAATAGATAAACAAAATTTCCTGTAATTATTTGTTTATCAAGTTAATAGGTATTGATTGTGTATTCTTCTTTTACTGCACAAAAAATAAATAATAAGCTGGAAGGCTGAAGTATGAAATAGATAAATTAATCAGTCCCGTCCAGATTTCGGTAAGGCTTAATATAATGATTTACTTGTATTTTTAAAGCCTAGAGTACTCAGGGAATCAATAGACGACTCCAATGTATGAGGGTGCTATAGAAGTTCTCATCTAGGATGTTTAATGAATTCCTTCCTAATACAGCAATAATGTTTGTTTTCATTTATACGAAATGAAAACACCTTGCCTAGGAGTGTGCTTTTCTCTTTTGAGAGAGTCAGCTTAATTAAGCACAGGCGCTGGCGAATGAGGCTTATGTTAACTTGAAGCGCTGGTATTTTTTTGCTTAATAAATCGCTGTGAGAATCATCATCCAAATGGGCAGCGTTATGGCAGCTAATAACGTCGTTGATGCTACGCAGGTTGTTGCGTATTCGACATCTGCGTGATGATATTTTGCAAGGACTGCAATTTGTGTGATGCAGGGCAGTGCGGCCTGAATGACATACACCTTGGCATAAAGTTCAGGCAGTCCAACCGGCAAGAGCATCGTGAAGCTCAGACACACCAAAGGGCTGATAACGAAGCGCCCGCACAATGCCACCATCAGATCTTTGGAGAATTCGATGTTGCGTATGCCGATGCGATAAATCATGAGGCCAATGAAGACCAATGCGAGCGGTGTGGTGATGCCGCCCATGTATTTCGCTGCGCTCATGATGGGCGCGGGCATATGCCAGTCGAGCAGAAGCAGAACAATCGCCAGCAGGAAGCCGCACAGCGGGGGCGAGAAGACCCGTTTGATGGTCGTCAGTGAAAAAACCTTGGGAATCTGCCGCTGATCATGCACCGCACCGTCAATGGACTCCATGTAGTTGCCCATCGTCCAGAAAAATGTCGTATTGGCAAAGAAATAAAGCAGTGTGGGAATCACCGCTTCTTCACCAAAAAGGGCAATGGAAACCGGCAGGCCGATGAACATGTTGTTCGAAGCGGTGTAGGCCGAGGAAAAAACACCGGAATGAACTCTTTCTATCCGGAAGATGTGTGCAGCAGCGCGGCTCGTGAAGAAGACGAGCCATATTGAGGCAAAGGGAATAATCATTGCACTCGCGAGCGACAGAAGTTCATCGTGGGTAAGTCGTTCGGATACGCTGGCAAAGAGATAGCAGGGCAACGAAAGAAAGGTTACCAAGCGGGCAATGAGCTGCTGAGAATTCTGGTCGTACCAACCGCGAGAAGCGGTGTAGTACCCAGCACCAGCAAGGAGCGACATCGTCAACACGCAGCCAAGTGAATTGAGGAAGGCTTCAAGCATGAGATTTTTGTAATGGAATGCTGTCGAGAACGTGAACCCGGCAGATTTTAAAACGCTGCTTGTCTGGAGTTTTGAACTAGATAAAAGGAATGCGCTGACAGCAGGTCTGCTGTAGGAAAGAATGCTTAGGGAAGCTCTGGACAGATTGACCTTCAACAAGACGCGCTTCCCATGAGGTGCTTTTTTTTCATAAAAAAGCCGTTTTGGCGGCAAAAAGATCGGAAATTCGTTTCATATTCAAGGCGGAAAGCCTTGAATCAGGGCTCTTTCGAGCTCTATGGGCGCGTTTATGCCACACTCCTTCTGCGCCAGCAGTCGAAGCAGAAAAGATTAGCAACGGCCAGCAGCGTACTGATTCGGTGGGCGTTCTTCTTGATGCCTCGATACCTCGTTTTGGAGTACCCCATATCAAGCTTGACTCGTTTGAAAACGTGCTCGACCTTACTGCGGACGCTTGCCTTGAATCGCTCCAACTCACGCTCAGCGGAATCCTGACTCATTGTTTTCAGACACCCCGGCCGACGGGCAATCATATAGTCAGCTCTTGAGAGATCTTGAAATTCATCACGCTGTGTGATCCCAACATATCCCGCATCCCCATAAACAATTCGCGTGTCGTCAGGAATGACTTCACGGGCACGTGTAATGTCATGTTCATTGGCCGGCCCATAAACGACATCCGTCGCAATGCCGATGACCTCATCGACTGCCACGTGCATTTTCATGCCAAAGGGCCAGGTGCTGCCCTTCTTTCCTGAGGCCATCTCAGGATCACGGGTTCTGGTCTTATTTTTGGTTGAGGTTGGAGCCTCGATGAAAGATGCATCAACAATTCGCCCCTTCACCAAGTGAAGACCGGCCGCATTGATCTTGGCATTCACTGTCTGCATGATCTGCGGACCGAGATCGTGTTCTTCGAGAATATGGCGGAACTGAAGGATTGTCGTTTCGTCCGGCGTTCGATCCGCCATGGACAAGCCGACAAACTTCCGGACAGTGAAATTTTCATGGAGGCAGTCTTCCATTTGCGGGTCACTCAGGTTGTAGGTGATCTGGAGCAAATGGATGCGCAGCATTAATTCAAGAGCATAGGGCTGACGGCCGCGGCGGCCAGATACGAAATAATGCGGCCGGATCAAGTCAAGCAGGTCTTTCCAAGGAATCAAGGATTCCAGCCTCTGCGTCAGACGCTCAAGTCGAGTCTTGCGGGTTTTACGTCTGATCTCGATCTCAAGATCGGTAAAAGATAGCTGTTCCATTGGAAAACTCTTAAAA
>ENA-ORVC01002098-ORVC01002098.1-human-gut-metagenome-genome-assembly--contig:-NODE-2098-length-14440-cov-3.336114_pt1 | contig 14440 bp, 21 predicted proteins | sample MGYA00242092_ERZ509234 | MGnify/ENA primary metagenome ERZ509234 (study PRJEB26280, sample SAMEA2338800) | human gut metagenome | biome: human gut; feature: human-associated habitat; material: faeces... | reverse complement strand
AGCGTTATGATCTCTGCTAATGACTTCCCGGGCGGCGGGGCGGATTCTTTATTGGGGAAATCGGGTGACGCAGATATTCCCGAGTTTCGCTGACCCTTCGGCGAAATCACACAAGGGCGGGCATCTGCATGGCAGGCGGGCATACGATGCCGACTCCAACCCGCCCTCCCCAACTTCATTCAAACCAAAAATGACTTACGGAAAATACATCGCTTGGAAGATTTGCCTGATTGTTGTCTTCCTTTTGGTTGCTGCGGCTATCTTTTTCGTTCCGCAAATTGCGCTCGACCTGTATGAGTTTAGCGATTCGTCGGGTGAAAAATTTCTGCACGCTATGACCGGAATCGTATGTCTAGTCATCGATGGGTGTGTGTTTGTTAGCTACCGGCAGGCAGACGCAGCTCTTGAACGCGAACGTCGCTGATGGCAACTATCTCTGATTTGCAGGATGAGGACTTGTATCGTCTTGCGTTCAAAACGGAACCGTAGAAGATCTGAGGTCTTCCACCTCTTTCAAACCAAATAGCAAACAAAATGATTTACGGATACGCCCGGGTCAGCTCTGTTGACCAAAATCTTGATCGGCAACAGGAAGCTTTGATCGCAGCAGGAATTCAAACAATCTTTACAGACAAAGCTTCCGGCAAAGACATGATGCGCGAAGGCTTTGAGGCGCTGCTTCATACTGTAAAAGAAGGCGATACGCTGGTCGTTGTTTCGATGGATCGCCTTTCAAGATCGCTTTCTGACTTGCTGAACACCGTCACCGAATTCAGTAATAAGGGCGTGACGGTCAAGTTCCTTAAAGAGAACATTGAAATCTCTACTGGAAACATATCTCCTATAAGCAAGCTTTTATTGGGGATTATGGGCGCCGTTGCTGAGTTTGAACGAAATCTCATTCGTGAGAGGCAGCGCGAAGGCATCGAACTGGCCAAGCGCAGAGGCGTTTATGCGGGGCGCAAGCCAATATCTAAAGAAAAACTTGAGACGATCGCAAAACTGCTGGCTATTGGTACGCCTCGCGTCGAAATTTGCAAGACCGTCGGCATCGGCAGGACCACACTGTATAGCTATTTCCCTCCCGCAGCGGAAAAGTAGATTGTTGAGCGCTCTGTTCTTCTTGGTACAGCATCCCCCGCTGTGTCAGGGCGCTCAGCAATGACTTTTGACGATAAAAAATCACATGACATTCATTCAAGAGCTTTCGCTTTTCTTACTGTCCTTCGCTGTCGTTATACATATGCTGTGGCACTTAATCGCGTGGCCGAAAATGCGTACTCTGACCTCCAGAGTGGCGCGCTTGAAGCGGAAGTTGATCGAATGAAAAAAGAGCGGCTTTTACCACCAGCCGGCACCAGCCCAAGCGCCTAACCGCGTAATCAAACCAACCATTCATTTAATGGCCTCGAATCTACCTGCTTCGGGGCTTTTCTTTTGGAGCTTTCTCAATGAATGAACAAGAAAAAGACGATGACCTTTGCAGCCAGATCCTCGCGATTCCGATGGCAGTTAAGTCTGCATATTGCAAAGGTGATATAGAAACCGCAAAGAATATCGTCCGTTTTGATTGTGACGACTATTCCTGTGAACAAATTTCGTATACGAAAGAATGTTTTAAAGGGACTGGTTTGTTATTACTTTTTGTCGCGGACGCCATGCAGGAAATCGTAGACGAAAGAGAGGCTACGAATGACGAAGATTGATCCGAGAATCAAGGCGATTGCCGATCGTTCCGGTTTCGATCTGATTTTCTCGCGAGCAGCAGAGGAGTTTGCGGAAGCGTCCGCAGCGCTTCTGCAATACCGCCGAGCTACGTACTTCGGAGACGGAGACGCTAGTGAGAAATTCAAGGAGATGGTTTCTGAGCTGGCGGACTGCCAAGTGATGCTTGAGCAGATCCTATACACCCTCCCAGAGCTTCAAGAAAAAATTCAAGAAATCCGCAATTTCAAAATCGAGCGCACTTTGGAGCGCTATGGAATCAACGTCGAAAAGGAAAACGCAAATGACTGAAGAAAAGAATGACCTCGTCAACCATCCGGCTCATTACGAAAAGTGCCGGATCGTACTGGAGCCGGTCGACCTTACCGAGCGCCTGCCGCATTCGCTTGGTAGCGCTGTTGAGTACATCCTTCGTGCGCCTTACAAAGGCACGGAAAGGCTGGATCTGCAGAAAGCTGTGTGGTGGTTGAAGAGATTTCGGGATGTTGGTTTGCGGCAGATTCTTAAAGTCGACGAGTACACGCTGGCACCAAAGGCTAAAGTGGTGATGTCGGCGCTTTGCTTGACAAACAACACGTTGAACCTGCTTGTTGCTCGAGACAACGGGGTTCTCTATGTCTCGATAGGGACACTGAATCGCACCATCGAAAAGCTCGAAAAACGAATCGACGAGATCGAAAAAGATGATTAAGAACTTTCTGCGTGTGCTTTTCACGCCGAGCGTGTGGATGCGGAACTACCCGACTGATCAGGGTGTCGATGCGTTCTTCCGCGTCCTGCTCGACAACCTCGATGATGTCAAGCTCATCTCGTGCGATAACTATATGTTGCGGCTAGAGTTCCGCAGGACTGTATACGACTTCTGGATTACGAATCGCTTCTACGCCTTTCTTGCGAGAGTCATCGCCTACGAAAGGATTGACGAACAGAATATGCGGAGGCTCTATAAAGTCGTCGGCAAACCACCGAGCCGCGCGACGGCACTCGCCTTTTACGATGCTTTCCGCGACGTAATTCAGCAAGCCGAATACGGAAATTACGCAGGGCTTAAGAGCATGGCAGAAGTGGTCAACGAGGAGAAAAAAGATGCAGCCCACTAAGACGATATCAGTCACGCTTTCGGAAGAAGAAATGAACGACTTCCGAAAGGTCGCCGAGGCTGAAGGCGTTTCTATGCGCGAGCTGGCGCGGCGGATCATTCGTGACTGGTTGAGAAGTCCTGACGTGCAGGCAAAGCTAGCAAAGGACGTAGAGGAACGTTTTCTAGCGGAGAAGAACGATGAAGATCAGAAAGAAACGCCCTCCTCAAAAGGGAGGGCTGGAAAGATACGTATCAACAGCCTTGAGAGCCCTTCAGCGAAAGAGCATTAAAGATGCTCGCCAAACGGAACGGGCGATTCGGCAGTACGGAGGAAAAGCCGCGTTCGAAAAGCGCATCAGAGAGCGCGGCGAAGAGGTCAATTGGGGACTCGACGAGGATGCGTGGATAATGGCAAATCTGCACCTGATAGCATGAAAACAAAGGAAAAAACGCACATGACAACCTTCGAGATCACTATGTGATGCTGTGGGATGGCGATATGTGGCGCCACGCTGACGGCAGGATGGACCGTCTTAATCTTGATGATGGGCAGTTAGTTCTATTCAAGCCGTGGGACGACGAGGAAGAAGAATGAGCGATCAAAAGTACGCCATTCGCCTCACAGCAGAGCAAGTTTCAGATTGTGCAGCTTCGTACGGCAAAGATTTAACGCTCCTTCTGTCGCTTGAAGAAATTGCTGCGATTGGGATTGCTCTAGAGACTCAGGACGAGGTGCTTTCGATGCGGCTTTTGGCTTTTGCGGCGCAGAAAGAGCGTGATGAATTGCCTGACGCCAAACAGGACTTGATTGACTCGCTCGGCCGGATTTTTGGTCAGGGAGATCGGTGGTGAGCAAGGCTAAGAAAAGACGCGATAAGGCTTATCGCCCGAAAGCTGTAAAAGCTCCCAATCACCTTCTGGTCAAGCTCCTTCCCGAACTGACTAAAGAGGAGCACACAAAGATCGAGCTTGCCTCACTTCTTCCTCTCGATGCAATTCGTCGCGGTGAAGGGACGCTAGAGAACGTCGACTATGTGATGAATTCGCTGCATGTCGGTTGGGTGTGCAGCGCTGCGTTCGAGCGCCAGACAAAGATCGATGCTCAATCTTTGATGATGGTGGCTTACGGCTGCATGCGTCTCGTGAGTGAGCTGATTCATTCCGGAAAGGCTGAGCAAGTACCGGGGTGGATGATCGAACCGGTGCAGCCAGCCCTAGAGCTTCTGGCAGACATGCAAGCAGAGATGAGCAGAGCTGAGATGCTCGACGCATATGAAGCGATGTTCAAAGCTCGCAAGCATCTGTGCAACCCAGAATCAGCCGTTGCGATTCGACCAGATGATCCGTCATCGTGGAAAAAGTCGTACATGCATCATGGCTTGATGTATTTGCACGGCATCGTTCAAATCGGATTTCTCGAAGAACGCGACGGTCAGATTTTTTGGTGGGCTTACGACACACAAACGCTCATACGCATCACTCATCCAGCAGTAATGCTTGTCAGCATCCCGCTGACTCAAGAAGAACGAATCGAATTTTTAAACGGGAGAACATCATGACCGATAACGCGGGAAATTTTGATCTTTTTGACCCAACGCTTCTGCCAGAGCGCGTTGTTACGATCGAGGAGGTTCGTAGCGTGTTTGGATTGTCAACAACTGCTGGACTCGATAAAGCAATTGCCGCCGGCAGAGTCCCGGTAGCAGCAGGGAAAATGGCTCGCAGTCGAATTTGGTACGTTGGTCAGCTTCGCGAGTGGTTTAGGGTTCGGTGCGCCGTTGCTACACGTTCGTCAATTAAAAACGCCAAGACGGCTATATAAAGATAGTGCTAGTATTAAGGCAAGAATGAGCGTTATGCTCATGTCCGAGGCCGGATTTAGCAGTGCTATCGTTCACGTCCGTAGGAAGTCTGCGAACGAAAGCACCATCAACGGCCTCTTTTGTAACCCCGGACGAAAAACATCGTTCGGGGTTATTTTTTTATCTCGCTGTGGGGCTGTGTGTGGGGCAAATTTACGATATTCCTGTCTCCACTAGAGCCGCAGGAAACTATCTAGAAATACTTCATCAAACCGACCGTTCCCATGACTCGGTTCAGTCGCGGTGCGGCGTCAAGGAGCTTGCGGCCGTCAGCCCAGCTTGCCGCGGCATAGCACCTCGTGCTTTTCGAAAGGCTGTAGTAATAAACCACGCCGCCCATCACCATGGAACCTTCGGTATAGCCGCTCTTCGTGGATTCTCCGTTCCATTTGGAATGCAGGTAACCGGCCGCGGCGGTAAAGAGATGACGGCCAACGGGATATTTCGCACTGACATGGACCGCAACATTGTCAAGGCCCTCCTGACTGCTGCCGATACGGCCGTCGCCCACAAACGCAGAGAGATCGGGCACAGCGCCAATACGCCACTCGTTGCGGCTTGCATAAAGGATGCCGGCGATGCCGGGCCCCTGCTTGCCGGCGCCCGATTAAATGAAGCGCATGCGTGTTTTTGCGCCGAACATCGCGGGAACCGTCTGCATTGGCCAATTGTCCGGGCATTTCAAACGAATAAACCACCGCGGTCTTGAGTTTGTCGCCAAGCCACATGGCGCCGAGCTGCGCCACATGGCGGCGGTCGGACCAGTCTTCAGTCGCTTCCGTGTCTCCGCTGTCGCCAATGTTTGAATCACCATTTGAATAAACACCGCGCAGGACAAATCGGCTGCCATGCGTTGTAAATGCAAGCGCATTAGTGAGCGCACCGGCTTGGAAAGTAATGTTTGCCGGCGCAATCCCAGCAAGCTGGGCATAAGTCATGTTGGCATCCGTCGCAGCATAGACCGAATACGGATCACCGGAAACGGTGAGCCCGGACATACGGCCGGCAGTGACTTCAAACTGCTGATTGCCTATTGACATGTATGAGGAGCTGAAAAGTCCGTTATGTCCGGAAAATGAGCCGGTATCAGGCGTTACATTGCTCGAGAGATTAAACCGGACGTAATAGCCGTTTCCTAAATCCTCTCTTCCAAGAATTTTGAAGCACGTATCGTCCGGAGTCTCACCGACTCCCGCGAGAACCAGATTCGAATGCTCCGCGCTTTCTGCCTTGGAATAGAAAAGACCGGAAACGACAGCGCCGGCAAGTTTGACTTCTGCAGCACTGACCGTTGAAGGCGCAAAGACGGCAAAAATGAGTGCAGCCGCAGGCAGCAGTCCTGCCATGCGCATCCGTTTGAAACCGACTCCATGAGTGTTGTGATCGGGCATAAAGGTCTCCTTTGTCCTTTTTCGGTGTTGTTCGCCTGTTCGAATGAGACTTCGGCATCTTCTCTGCCCGATGGATCGGATCAGTGAGGTTCGTGAAGATGTTTGAAAATTTCGTCAGGCACCGTGGACTAGCGTAGATAGATCTTTAGACCTAATCCATTAGAAGTAGATTTCGCTTCTGCGCAAAAATTGGAACTGTCTATTCTCAATGTGACCATAAGGTTATGGATAACCAAGCAGTTAACTGATTTAGATGGAAAGAAATATTCCAATCAGATCACTACATTAAGAAAAAACGATAAGGCAAACACAGAATTGATAAAGTAGCCGGCTGCTTATTTCTTATAAAAACCTAACTTACGCAGCCACTCCGCAGAACTCCCCGAGAGGCGGCTCCAGAAAGATTCGCCGCCTGTATAAAGACCGTCGGAAAAGACATCGGGACTCAAAAACCGCCGGCCTATGCCGTTTTGAACCCAAAAACTTTGCTTGTGGGAATCCAGCTCATCATTTCCGACAGAAGATTTCCCCACATCGATCTCGCTCGAAGCATGGCGCACATTTCGATCCCTCATGCTTTCGAGGAGCTCCGAATCACCGTTGCGAACACCCACGGCATCAAATCCAAAAGAGCACATGCAGCATCCCTCTCGCTCTCGAGCAAAACCGATGCCGCTTTCGCAGACCTCATCGCTGCCCGTGCCGGACATGAAACTGGGCGCTTCCTCTGCAGTCAGCCACTCCAATGTAGCCGCATCAAGATTGTCGTCCCATGCGCTGCAGTCGCCCAGCGTGCCGACATTAAAAGTACGAACAGTTTGAGATGCACTGCTAATCTTATTGGTCATTCAAAATCTCCTCTTTCTTTACAAAAGGATTCCTGTCGTTTTCAAGCAATGATTTGTTTTCACACCCTTTTGAAAACATCATCCATGGCATCGCGTCGGTTCTCGACGCATGCAGACAACGCCGACTTCCCCATACCGCAAAAAAGGTATCGGCAATAGAATCTTCAAACCATCAACCTCGAAGAAGAGCTGTCCAAATGACCAACAACCGAGTCCGCAGTTACGGCATCCATATCGGCATCCTGCCCGCCGGCAAATTCAATGCCGTGACCGATGTGCCGGGAGTGAAAGTCGGCCAAGTTACCTTGGAAGACGACGCATGCGGCATGCACACAGGCGTGACGGCCATCCTGCCGCACGGCGACAATGTTTTTCAGGAAAAAGTGCCCGCCGGCGTATTTGTCGGAAACGGCTTTGGCAAGTCCGCGGGAATTCCTCAGATCAACGAACTCGGCACGCTTGAAACACCGATCGTTCTCACCAACACGCTCAATGTCGCCTCCGGGATTGAAGGACTCCTCTCCTGGACGCTCGAGCAGCCCGGCAATGAAGCGGTCAAAAGCGTCAACGCCTTTGTCGGCGAAACAAATGACGGCCGCGTCAACGACATCCGTGCACGATTCGTTTCGCCCAACCATGTTATTGAAGCGCTGCGCAGGGCGGAATCCGGTCCGGTTGAAGAAGGCTGCTGCGGTGCCGGCACCGGCACTGTTGCCTTCGGCTTCAAGGCCGGTATCGGCACCGCATCGCGCAAACTCCCCGAAAGCTTAGGCGGCTGGACCGTTGGAGTCATTGTTCAGGCCAACTTCGGCGGCTTTCTCACCGTAAAGGGCGTTGAAGTCGGCCGACAGCTGGGCGGCTGGAGCAATGAAAAGCTTCTCACGCAAGCCATGCCCGCGGGATGGGCCGAACGAGTCAAAGATGCGGCCGGGTCTGCCGACGGCTCTATCATGATGATCGCAGCAACGGATGCCCCGCTCACGCAGCGTTCGCTCGAGCGTCTGGCCGAACGGGCATTTATGGGCATGACCCGTACCGGCGGTATTGCCTCCAACGGATCGGGGGATTTCGCCCTGGCCTTTTCAACGGCACCCTCCATGCGGGTTCGTCATGAAGCCCCTTACGGCCTGCTCGAAGGCGGCCCCACAGTCCGCAGCGACGATATGACGCCGCTCTTCATGGCCGCCATAGAATCAACCGAAGAAGCCATCCTCAATGCGCTTTTTACCGCTCACGATACGGCCGCATACGACGGAGGCCGGATCGCCGCGCTGCCGCGCGAGGCCGTGCTGCAGATGCTTCGAAAAGCCGGCGTTCTTGCCGAGCGCTAGAAGTCTCTAAGGCCGAGCGCTCTCCGCAGTCATGCCGGCACGGGCCGAGTCCTACAATGGAAGCACCCGCAGCGCCTTTTTTCCTCGGATTTTGATCGGTGTACACATTCCTTCTGCACAGCGCCAGTGCCGTTGCGCTCCTTGTTTGGGGAGCGTACATGGTGAAAACCGGCATATTGCGTACGTTTGGTGAAGCGCTTCGCTCGTGGCTGGCCACACGCCTCTCCAACCGCTTTGCCGGCTTTGCTGCCGGCATGGGTCTGGCGATGCTGCTGCAAAGCTCAACGGCCGCATCACTTCTCGTAGCAAGTCTGCAGGCCGGCGGATTGGTATCTAGCCGCCGTTCTCGGCGCCGATCTGGGCAGTGCCTTGGCCGCACGCATTCTGACACTGAACATTTCCAGTCTTATTCCCATTCTGCTCATTGCAGGAACTTTTCTCTTTCTGCGGCGAATGGAAAAGCGCGAAGGTCAGTTCGGCCGGATGCTGCTGGGTTTCGCCTTCGTTCTTCTGGCGCTGCAAAGCATCATGGCCTCGACCCAGCCGATGCGCGACAGTCCGATCATTCTGGAAACCTTGGCGCATCTTCCGGAGCATCCCTTCCTTGCGGCGGCTGTCGGCATCGCCTGTGCCGTCCTATTTTTCTCCAGCCTAGCCGTTGTCGCAGTGACGGCGGCTGCCACTGCGAGCGGTCTGCTGCCGGCATCAGCCGCGCTTTGGGTCGTATTGGGTGCGAATTTCGGCAGTGCGCTCTTGGCTGCAGCCGCAACAGCCGGCGCATCAAAAGCGGCTCGGAAAGCGCCGCTCGGAAACTTCTTTTTTCGGGTCGGCGGCTTTGGTGCCGGCGCAGCAGTCCTTTACTTTATTCCGGCTGCGGGCAGCGTTTTTGCATCTCTCGGAGATCCGGCAGACGGCGTGATCTTATTTCATGTGGTCTACAACACTGTAATCGGTGCTGTGGGGCTCTCTTTCATTCATCCGGCAGCCGCGCTGATCGACCGTTTGGTACCCGTGTCGGTCCAAACAGATGACTTTGAAACGCATCTGCTTTCAAAGGAAAATTTCCTTTCGAGCAGCTCGGCACTTGTCCAAGTGCGTCATGAGAACGCGCGCACGGCAGAGCTATTTCGTAAGCACTGGGATGCACTCACTCCGCTTATCTATGAAAATCCGCCGATGGGTGAACTCTTGGCCTTTAAAGAGCGTCGAAAGCTCCTGGACCGCCGCTGCCGCACCGTCTCCAAAGCGCTCAACATCATCATCCGTGACGACCTTTCGGAAGAGGCCGTCATCGAATGGCAGTCGCTTTCTGCCGTTTCTGATGCACTGCTCTTCTCGCTCGAAGTCACAAACGATATCGTTGATCTGCTGCGGAAGAAAAAAATCCGCCGCTCGCTCTTTTTCAGTGCGCAGGGTGCGCAGGAACTCGAACAAGAGCATCACGTCGTATCTGCGCACCTGCAGCTCCTCGCACAAATACTCTCAACGAGTGATCCGCAGGAGATCAATGAGCTGCGAAACAATCTCCTTTCGGGCGAAGCTGCATCCTCGAGCGACGCCGCGGAACTGGTCTCACGCCACATGGAACGCGTTGATAAAGGCAGCGCGCTTTCCATTGAAACAAGCGCTCTGCATCTCGATCTTCTGCTCCTCTTTCGCCGGGTTGACAGCATTCTCGCTCACGGCGCCCGAAGCTTTGCCGTGAGTTGAAAGGCACTCTGGAAGCTGTGTCAGCGTTTGCTGCCGCGGCCGGTTAGATGGAGCCAAATGCGGTTTGCTGCGGATGTTCGGCCCTGAGCTTCAAGCGCCAAGAGCGGCTTCATTCCGCGCGCCGTCGCGTCCCAGCAGAGCAGTGAGCCGACAACGACAGCAGCGACCCCCGTCCAGAAAGAGCTGTCGAGTTTGGCGCCAATCCAAAAAACTGCAAAAACACACGAGAGAACCGGCGTGAAATAGGAGGCCGCTGCCAGCACCGTGATGTTCCCTTTGGTCATGCCCTGCGTCCATGCAGCATATGCGCCGCCCATCGCAATGCCGCCCAGGATGACGCTGATCCAGCCGTGTGCCGAAGGTTCGCCCACCATTTGGGTGCCGAAGCCGCAAAGCCACAGCACGCCGTAGATGCTGGCGTTGATGCAAAAAATCAGGCAGGCCAGATTGGTTGAACCTCCCCACGCACGAGTCATGCTGGAAAAAGCCGCCCAAGTCACGGCAGCGCCGACCGCGAGAATGTAGCTCAGCGGATGCTCAAGCAGCCGCGAAATAAAACCCTCGAGTGAAAATCCTTGCCCGCCGGCGAGAATTTCAACAATCCCGCAGAAAGCAAGCACCATACCGGGCGCAATCCACCAACGTGACCGTACGCCGTTAAAGACCACGGCAAAAAGGAGTGTCAGAGCGGGCCAAAGGTAATTCACCATGGCCGCCTCCATCGTCTGCGTTCCGCCAGCAGAAAAAAAGATAGCGAGCGTGAAGCATAGCGAGCTCGCGTTGGCTGTCGGCAGGCCAAAAATGAGGTACCGCCTGTCGACGGTCCGCAGATCCGGAATGCCGATGACGAAAAAGAGGCATACCGCAGCGGTGATATACAGAAGCGTCTGTCCCTGAGCCAGTCCAAAGCCTTCGGCAATGCCGCGCACAAGTGAAACACCCATCCCCCAGCAAAGCGGAGCCAAAAGTCCGATCAATGTTGCGCGCTGCGTCGTCATCGCCGAGCTCATGAAAACCTCAAGTGTTTTTTATTCTGCGGCTTCAGAGACCGCTTCCGTCCGTTGAGACTGTTCGTTATCCCAGAGCATGAGAGGGAAAGCGCAGCCGCCTAAAGGGTGAAAGAGAAGTGTAGCGCCGCCCATGGAGAAAAAAAGCTCCGTCCGAAGAAATACCAACCTCGGGCGGAGCAGATCATCCTCTCGGGCAGTTTTGCCGCCGGATTCGGATGGATTCTCGTTTAAGCTCTGAATTAAACGTTAGTTGTCGGTGAACGCCTTCTTTACGCTGAAGGGCCATGCCTGATAGCCCATGGTGTTGTGGAGCTGAATTTCGACGGCCGGTTCTTTTTCACCCCAGCGGAACTCGTCAATGTACGGGTTGGGAAGACCCTTCATAGCGCCGGTGGTAAGGTCGAAGTCGGCGCCGGCCGTGGCGGAGTAGACAAAGACCGAGTTCTTGTCAGGCTGGTACTCGGTGAGCGACGTCACGGGGCTGTACCAATTGTGGCCGCGTTCTTTGCCGTATTCCCAAACCTGCTCTACGGTGCGCTTGACCTGATCGATCTTGTAGATGACAGCGCGCGAATACTTCATTTCCGGAAGCGCCGGCTGTTCCATGCCGCGTGCATCGCCGTTGTCAAAAGCCGAGACATAAATAATGTCGCCCTTGCTCTTCTCATCAATCTTAAAGGCGGTGTGCTGAGTCCAGGTCCAGTCAAACTCGCCCTCGCACTTGCTGCCGCTGCACTTGATCTTGCCGCCGTTGGCATCGATCGGCGTCAGCACCTTCTCTGCCCAGCCTTTTTTCCAGCCTTCCGGAGAGGAGAGAATCCATTTCACCTTTTTGTCACGGCCAATCTTAATAATGGCGGACTGGTGACGAGAGCTGATAATGATCGAATCATCCTCAGGATCGTAATCGACTGAATTGACGTGTGCCCAGTTGCGGCCAGGGCCCGTACCGACGATGTCACCGAATTTATCGGAAGCATCCAGTTTGGCGATTTCCTCCGCCGTGAGCGTCTTGCCGGCCTGTGAAGCATCAATATTGAGACAGACAGCGCCCTGATCCAAGACCTTCATGACGTTGTCGCGGTACGGATCAAGAATTTCAGCCAAACGCCATTCGTCTACCACATTGCCGTTCTGATCGACCTCAGCAATCACATCGCGCACTGTGCGTACGTTCTTGCCGTCAGCGCGCTTCCAATTGGAGCTCGAGACACGCAGGAAATAGTGTCCGTTGTCCGCATCGTCCATGGAATGCGAGAAGTCACCGTAGCGCATCGGGAGACGGCGATTGAAGACCTCGCGTCCCAAAATGTCGTACTTCACGTAGCGCTGGCCAAAGCCCCAGGTGAGCAGACCGTCAGCATTCTGCTTGAAGCCCATCATGACGCCCGCAGAATAAAGTGAATTGAGGTCATAGATCGGGTTGGCGAACATGAACCAACGAACTTCACCCTTGGTATCAATAACGGTGTTCTGCGGCCAGTAATTCCATTCGAGTGCGCCGCCGGTCGGATTGTTCCAAACTGCACGAGTGCCGATGCTGGATTTCTGACCAAAGTTGTTGACGAAGTAGAGGCGGTCAGAGAATTCCGGATCGGCCTTCTTCACTTCTGCCTCAAACGGCATCATGCGCTCCATGGTGTTTCCTGCAGGCTCAAAGTAAACAGGAGGCGCATAGAGCTTATATTCGTCTGAAAACTTTTCCTTTTTGCCCGTCGTGTCAATTCTCGTGTAATCAACACGAATGGTGTTGAGGTAGTCCGGATACAGCCCGAAGACAGGAACGCCGCCGTGCGTGAGAAGCTGCGAGCGTGAGACCTTGTAGCTGATCTTTTGTCCGCCCTGCTTAGGCACAATGTGCACCGTCACATCCGCGAGCGTGTAACCGCCGTCACGAATCACAGCAGTGAGCGGCGCAATGCCATAGGGATTCCCCATCACCTCTCCGATGTGGCCTTGCACCTCATAATCGATCTTCGGACCAGAGGCCCCGCCGATCGCCATAGCGGCGGCAGGGACGGCCAGAGCGATCCACTTCATCTTCATTACAAAATCTCCTTTTAGCGAGTGCAGAAACAAAAGAAACTGCATCGTTGAAATCGTTCCGTTTCAAGCGGAACGCGACGAAACTCAGTATGAAGACTTAGCCGAAATAACTAAATCGGGGCTTGCGCAGGATTGCGTTGCGGATCTCGAAGATCGCTTTCTTCAAAAAGAGAAAACTGTCAGTCCTCAATAAAATGAATGGAATTCACATCCGCCAAGGTCTTGGGTGCACTCACGATCACCGAGCGCACCCAGACAGATGCCGGATCCTGATGGGTTCGGTTGTGCCAGATGAGTGTCGGCCCGTAGACAACTGCATTTTTCGGTCTACCCAAAATTATGAGATCGGGCATTAATTTTTGAAGCTGAACGGCGAGCTGCAATGGCAACGCTCCCCAAAGATTGGTCTGACAAAGAATCTGTGCAATGGGAATAAAGAACGGGGACCAAACGGCGATATTTTCCGCCATCAACGGAATATCGGCTTCAGCATCAAACCATGGATCATCTAAATCGTTCAGCGGACCAGTCATCACCCGAATCTGTCGATAAGCCTTGAAGTCTTTTCGAGTCAATGTCCGCTCTTGAGCGAGTTTTACCAATGGATGGTGCCTTCCGCAGACCAGAACAAAAACGTCATCAGCAAGCCGAAGGCTATGTAAATTTGGATCTGACGGAACAAACGGAAAGATTGCAAAATCGGCCTCTCCCGACGAAAGCAATCTTCCAAAATCAGCTCGAATAGGGCGAAATTCAACACCAATTGAAGGCGCCTTTTCAAGCAGTGCAGAAACGGATGGCGTCAGAAAAGTGAAAATCGCATTATCTACGCATAGAATTCGAAAAATTCGACGCACATCACTTGGCCGGAAAACTTCCTTCTCAAAAAGCCGGCCGTAATTAACAAGAAGTTCAGCAACACCGCCATTGAGTTCACGAGCGCGCGGCGTGGGAACCAAACCTCGATTAGTTCGAAGAAAAAGATCGTCATCGAGGAGCTCACGCAGCTTGGCAAGCGTGCGGCTGGCGCCGCCGACCGACATAGCGCATTCCTGTGCAGCCTTCGTTAAAGATCCCGTTCGGAAAATAGCAGAAAAGAGAAAAAGTGCATCGGTGTCTATATTTGGTCGCTGCATATGGTTTCGGGCAATCATTTAGGCCGTCAAGCGATAACGGCAGTAAAAAAGGCGGCACCCGCAGACGCCGCCTTTTGTGAACTCAGACTGCGGCGAATATTTTTTCCGCCGCAGCTGACCGAGCACTAAAGAAAGCTTAGTGCTTGCCGCCGCAACCGCAGCCGCAGCCGTCCTGCTTCTTTTCCTCGTTGCTCTCGTGATGATGGCCGCAGCAGCATTCACCTTCCTCATGATCGTGCTCATGATGGTCGTGACCGCAGCAGCACTCGCCTTCGCCGTGCTTATGCTCATGGCCGTGTC
>ENA-ORVC01002094-ORVC01002094.1-human-gut-metagenome-genome-assembly--contig:-NODE-2094-length-14453-cov-1.829837_pt1 | contig 14453 bp, 11 predicted proteins | sample MGYA00242092_ERZ509234 | MGnify/ENA primary metagenome ERZ509234 (study PRJEB26280, sample SAMEA2338800) | human gut metagenome | biome: human gut; feature: human-associated habitat; material: faeces... | reverse complement strand
CCTTGCTGCCGGTTCCGGCCGATGCGGACGGGCATTACATTCCGCCCTGCCCGAGCAAGGGCGAGGACGAACATCGGCATTTCGACATGCGCTTCGTTTTCCTGTTCGACGGCGATCCTCGGGTCGTGATCGACCGGGCCGAGTCGGACGGTTTCCGCTGGGTTACGCTCGACGAATTGGCCTCGATGCCCGATTTCCGGCGGATCGCGCCGAAAATCCGGGCCGCCTTTTAGCCTCTTGCAGGCCCCGAGGGGGCCTGCCCGTTGAACGGACGATCGGGAACGGCCGGCCGGTCTGTCTGTCGAGGAGGGGAATGTTCGGCCGATCCCGGTTTCCGTGTCTTTATTGTGCAGGTATGCCGGTGGTCGTTCCGGGGCATGCTCCTATCCCGAATCGATGGTCATCGAATGGAGCAAAGTTTTGAAAGAAGTTTCGCCGAATGGTCCGTCCGATTCGGAAGTTTCTGACCGCAGGTATTCGTTGCGGTCGCATGGCGCTTTATTTCTGTATCCGATTTGCGTCGTACCGTATCGGTCGTCGGATTTTGACGCAGTACGAGTTTTCCTGTCAGGGTAGGAGTCGGAATTGAACTTCGCGGCCGGCAGCCGCGAATCACGGTCGGCGAGCGTATGAGTTCTCTGTGAGAATGCCGGCGATTATTCGCCATCTTGATTCGTTTCCCGTGCTTGGGACGTCTTGTTTGCATCGTATCGGCAGGCGGGGAATCGGTTGCCGTTACGGCTAAGGGTCGGTCTCTTGCACCGTTGGGCTGCGGCGGATCGTTGTCCGCAGGAGCGCCCGACAGAAGGAAACGGTCCGGACCGTTTCCGGAAAGACCGGACCGTGTCGCCGTTTGTCCCGCGAGTATCCCGTTTTTTAGGTGCCGGTCGGCTCGTCGCATGCGGCGGTCTGTTTGCCGGCGGGCGACCGTAGGATGCTGCTCTCCGGGTCGGACCGATGTAGCTTGATTGGATGCCTGATCGCACCGGATGTCGTGTCTTGCCCGTCTTCCGTCGTTTGGACCGTTCGTTTCGGCCCGGACGGATTCCTGAGAGGAAACCGGGAAAAAAGAGGAGAGAAGCCGTAGGCTGGCTTCTCTCCCGAATGTATCTGCAGCGACCGGGCGCGCTATTTCGCATAGCTGATCGAGCGCGTCTCGCGGATCACCGTGATCTTGACCTGACCGGGGTAAGTCATCTCGTCCTGAATCTTCTTGGCGATGTCGTGCGACAGGCTGTCGGCCTGCTGGTCGGAGATCTTCTCGCTGCCGACCATAATGCGCACCTCGCGGCCGGCCTGAATGGCATAGGTTTTCATCACGCCGGGGTAGGAGAGGGCCATTTCCTCCATCTCCTTGAGGCGTTTGATGTACGATTCGACGACCTCGCGGCGGGCTCCCGGCCGAGCTCCCGAAATCGCGTCGCAAACCTGAACGATCGGCGAGATGAGGTTCGTCATTTCGATCTCGTCGTGGTGCGCTCCGATCGCGTTGGTTACTTCGGCCTTTTCCTTGAACTTTTCGGCCAGTTTCATGCCGATGATCGCGTGCGGCAGCTCCGGCTCGTCGTCGGGAACCTTACCTATGTCGTGCAGCAGTCCGGCGCGCCGGGCCAGCTTGGCGTTCAGACCGAGCTCGGCGGCCATGATGCCGCACAGGTTGGCTACCTCGCGCGAGTGCTGGAGCAGGTTCTGTCCGTAGGAAGAGCGGTATTTCATTTTGCCGATGAGCCGGATCAGCTCGGGGTGCAGTCCGTGTATGCCCAGATCGATTGTCGTCCGCTTGCCGGCCTCGATGATCTCTTCCTCGATCTGCTTCTGCACCTTGGCTACGACCTCTTCGATACGCGCCGGGTGGATGCGTCCGTCGGTCACGAGTTGGTGCAGCGCGAGCCGGGCGATTTCGCGGCGAACGGGATCGAAGCCCGACAGGATGATCGCTTCGGGCGTGTCGTCGACGATGATCTCGATGCCGGTGGCTGCCTCCAGCGCCCGGATATTACGGCCTTCGCGGCCGATAATGCGGCCCTTCACCTCGTCGCTGTCGATATTGAAGACCGTGACCGAGTTTTCGATCGCCGCCTCGGTGGCCACGCGCTGAATCGTCTGTACGACGATTTTCTTGGCCTCTTTGCCGGCGGTCATCTTGGCCTCTTCCATGACTTCGTTGACGTAGGTCATCGCCTCGGTCTTGGCCTCGGCCTTCATGTTTTCGATCAGGATGTTCTTCGCTTCCTCGCTGCTCAGTCCGCCGATCTGCTCGAGCCGGACGTTCTGCTCTTTGATCTTGCGGTCGAGCTCCTCCTTGCGCCGCTCGACGCCCTGAAGCTGCGCGTCGAGGTGCTCGCGGGCCGCGTTGACCTCCTTGGTCTTCTTCGAGAGCTCCTCCTGCTGGGCGAGCAGGTTGCTTTCGATCTGCTTGGCGCGCTGCTCGCTCTGCGCTATTTTCTGGTTCCGCTCGTTGACCGCGCGGTCGTGCTCGCTCTTGAGCTGAATGAACTTTTCCTTGGCTTGGAGAATCCTCTCCTTCTTGATCATTTCTCCTTCGGCCTCCGCCTCCTTGATGATCTTCTCGCCCCGTTTCCTGACGACCTTCGAAGCGATCTTCGAGGCGGCATAGCCGGCGACGGCCGAGGTGACGAGCGTTATGATTACAATTGTTAGCACATCCATAGTTCGTTAAAGTTATTTGTTCGTATAAAAAGTCTGTCGTTAGCGTAAAAAAATACCCGCATGGGGTTCCTCTTCTCTTGTTTGACGAATCTCCGTTCCGTCATGTGTGGGGCTGCCGTAAATCGCAAACTTCCAACGTTCCTCCGGGGGGAGGAAACTTTCCCCGAAGGGAAAGGTAAGGCCTGTTTTTGAGCTACCGAGCTTGACCCCAATCGATCATAGTGTTGAGTTTCGCAAAGCTAAAAAGGAATCCGTGCGGGCTTGTTCCTGGTCTATGTAAAGAACGTAGGTGTTACTGTTTGATGTCGTTCAGGTAACTATCAATTTCCCGGCCAATCTCGTCGAGCGCGTCTATTTGGTCGCTCATTGCCCGGTCCATTTCGAGGTTCACTTTGTTAACCGCCACCTGCATGGCTGCCATCGCGAGGTAATCCTCCGGTTCGGCCACAAAGCTGCCTTTGTAGGCAGAGATCAGTTCGTTGATCTCCCGTGCAGCCCGGCGATATTTCTCTTCGTCGTCCTGAGGCACAGTCATCGCGTACTCTTTGCCTGCTATTTTGACCGTTATGCGCCTTGTCCGGGACATCGTGCGTTTATAGTGCTTTTTTACCTGTTCATAAGGGCAATGCAGTTGTCTATCTCACGGATGAGACGGTTGACGCGCAGCCTTGCCGCTCGGTTGTCGGCTTTGGAACCCGCAAAGGCGCGTGCTGTTTCGAGCGTTTGCACCTGTTTTTCCAAAGCGAGGATTTTCTCTTCGGCATTCCGTTTCTGGAGAGCGGTGCGGTCGCGCTCGGCCACGAGTTTCTTCAGTTCGGCGCGCAGCATCCGGTTATCGGCCAATAATTTGCCGACCTTCTCCTTCAGCGAGGCTATGACTGCTTTGCTTTCCACGGGCGGATGTTCAAAGTTTAAAATTCCCCATTCAAAAGTAACAAATTATTACGAATATTCCAATGCCCCGTGCCGGAGTTCGGTCGGGTGGTTAGTCGTTTGTTCTGATTATTAGTGATTTGGCGATGCAGTTGGTGCGTAAAAAATTGTCGCCGCTTTTGGCCGCCGGGCCTCCGGGCCAGCGGCAGGATTTTTACGGTTTCGGGATACCGTAAAGGTCGTAGTCATCCGCTCGGGTGATCCTGACATCGAGGAACTGTCCAGCGGAGAGAGTCCTGTCGCCGGTATTTTCTCGGACGGATTTCCCTGTTTCGGAGGCTGAGATCAGTATTTCGGTATCGACCTCCGGCGAGTCGAATTCCGTACGGCCGACATAGAAATCTTCTTCTTCCCGATCGATCATCACCTTGAATACCTTTCCGATCTTGGAACCGTTCACTTCGGCCGAAATGCCTTCCTGTATACGCATCAGATAATCCAAACGGTCTTGTTTGACTTCCGGATCGACATCATCGGTATAATGTTTAAACGAATAGGTCCCTTCCTCATGACTGTAAGCAAAGGCGCCCATACGTTCGAAACGGGCTTCTTTTACGAATTCGACCAGTTCTTCAAAATCCTGCTCGGTTTCCCCTGGATGGCCAACCATCAAGGTCGTACGCAAATGGATGCCGGGTACTTCTTCCCGCATCCGGCGTATCAAGGCATATGTTTCTTCTTTCGTGATGTTACGACGCATTTTCTTCAACATCGGGTCACTGATATGCTGAAGGGCGATATCCATGTATTTGCAAACGTTATCGCGTTCGCTCATCACCCTGAGCAGATCATAAGGGAAATGGGACGGATAACCATAATGCAAGCGGATCCATTCCACTCCCGGAATATCGGAGATGCGCTCCACCAGTTCCGGCAACGCATGGCGTTTATACAAATCCAAACCGTAATAAGTCAAATCCTGGGCGATCACCTGAAATTCTTTCACACCCTGTTTCACCAGCAGGCGAACCTCTTTCTCGATCTCTTCCATCGGTATGGACTGGTAACGCCCCGTACTGATCGGAATGGCACAATACGAACAGGTACGGTCACACCCTTCGGCGATCTTCAGGTAGGCATAGTGCCGGGGAGTCGTCAAAACACGGTCGGCAGCCAATTCCCGGTGGTAGGATTTACCCAAATCGTTCAACAGTTCTTTCCAATTGAACTTTCCATAGAAACGGTCAACTTCCGGCAACTCATTCTCCAAGTCTTTTAAGAACCGTTCGGAAAGACATCCCATGACAAACAATTTACCGATCTTCCCTTTCTTCTTGGCCTCTCCCAGATCGAGTATCATATTAATCGACTCTTCCTGAGCATCTCCGATAAAACCGCAGGTATTCACAACAACGATTTCACCGTTAATCTTATGGGGGTCATGTTCGACGGTATACCCGTTCGCCACGAACTGGCGCATAAGCTGCTCCGAATCCACCAGGTTCTTTGAACATCCCAGCGTTATAATATCTACCTTATTTTTCCTCATATATTATGGTACAACTCCCTTTATTCTCCGAAAAGGGAGTTTACAAATTCTTTTCTATTGAAAACCTGGAGATCCTCCATTCCTTCTCCCAAGCCGATGTACTTGACAGGGATACGGAAATGATCCGAAATACCGATCACGACGCCACCTTTGGCTGTTCCGTCCAGTTTGGTAACCGCCAAAGCATTCACCTCGGTTGCAGCCGTAAACTGCTTGGCTTGTTCAAATGCGTTTTGTCCGGTAGAACCGTCCAATACCAACAAGACTTCGTGCGGTGCATCGGGAACCACTTTCTTCATCACATTCTTGATCTTGGTCAGCTCGTTCATCAGATTGATCTTGTTATGCAGGCGACCGGCGGTATCGATAATCACCACATCCGCCCCGTTCGCCTTTGCCGAACTCAACGTGTCAAATGCCACTGAAGCAGGGTCAGAACCCATCTTCTGCTTCACGATAGGCACTCCTACCCGTTCGCTCCAAATCACCAATTGCTCTACAGCTGCGGCGCGGAACGTATCGGCTGCTCCCAAATACACATTTTTACCGGCCTTCTTGAACTGATAAGCCAGTTTGCCGATCGTGGTCGTCTTGCCTACCCCGTTCACGCCTACGACCATGATGACATACGGCTTCTTGTCTTCCGGAACCGTAAACGACTCCAGGTCTTCCATATGATTTTCTGTAAGCAGGGAAGCGATCTCTTCACGCAGGATCGCTGTCAGCTCACTGGTCGTCACGTATTTGTCTCTGGCTACGCGGTCTTCGATACGGGATATGATTTTCAGTGTAGTATCTACTCCGACATCGGAAGTAATCAGTACTTCTTCCAGATTGTCCAGCACTTCGTCGTCCACCTTGCTTTTACCGGCAATGGCTCTGGTAATCTTAGAAAATACATTTTCTTTTGTCTTAGATAACCCCTTGTCCAGAGTTTCCTTTTTTTCCTTACTGAAAAAGCTAAAAATACCCATACCTTAATTTATTTTTGTTCTTCTTTTGAATGAGTGCGCTAAATTACTAAATAATTGACAATTGACAATTGACAATCGACAATTTTATTTGCACAACCTGATTTACAATCCAGACATTCCTCTTCTTTATTAATTGTCAATTGATTCAGTCCATTCTTCCCTTGTAATCTTCGTAGCCGAACTCCTTGTACATCACGAGCCGGTCCTCCTTGCTCCACAAAGCCAAGGATGGATGCGGGATTCCGTTGAACATGGTCGTTTTGACAATGGTATAATGGATCATATCTTCGAATATCAATTTATCACCCACTTTCAAGGGTTGCTCGAAAAACCAATCGCCCATATAGTCACCACTCAGACAGCTGTTTCCTCCGATACGATAAACAGGCTTTCCTTCTTCCGGCTCTATAGCCCCGCGAATCACCGGTTTATAGGGCATCTCCAGACAATCCGGCATATGGCAAGTGAAAGAGGCATCTATGATCGCGGTCTTGATACCATGATTCTCCACGATATCCACCACCGTCGTCAGCAGGAACCCGGTTTGCCAGGCAAACGCACTTCCCGGCTCCATGATGATTTCGAGGTTCGGATATTTGGCCTTGAACGCCTGCAACAGCCCGATCAGATGTTCCGTATCATAGTCTTTTCGTGTCATCAGATGCCCGCCTCCCATATTCAACCATTTGATATGCGGCAGGAAACGGCCGAAACGCTTTTCTACTTCTCCCAACGTCTTTTCCAGATCATACGAACTCGATTCGCAAAGCGTATGAAAATGCAAGCCCTCGACACCGTCGGGCAACAGACCATCCAAAAGGTCGCTGACCACTCCCATCCGGGAACCCGGCGCACAAGGATTATACAAATCCGTTTCGACATCCGAATATTCAGGATTGATGCGCAGACCGCACGATACCCGGTTTCCGTCTGCCTTCACCATCGGATAGAAACGTTCGAATTGCGTAAGCGAATTGAACGTCACATGACTACTGTATCTTAAAATCTCCGGGAAATCCGCTTCCGTATATGCCGGCGAATAGGTATGTGCCCGGCTACCCATCTCTTCAAAAGCCAGCCTGGCCTCAAACTTCGAACTTGCTGTCGAATACGGAATATATTCACGCACGATCGGAAATGCTTTCCACATCGCAAACGCCTTAAAAGCCAGGATTACATTAACTCCCGCCCTCTCCTTCACGCTCTTGATCAGTGACAAATTACGGCGGAGCAACTCTTCTTCCATCACATAACAGGGAGATGGTATCATATTGAAGTCTATCATCCGGTAAGTATTTTTCTTTGATTCTGTCGGGCAAAGATACATAATAAAAAGCGAAAAACAAGAACAGGGCTTATCGCCTCCCTTCTTCTTATCGTACTTTTTCCTAAAGATCCGTTAGTCCAAATCAAAACACACAGGCATGAAAATGAAATCCTCCACAACACCGGAAGCAAGAAGCCCTTTTTTCCTCATTAACAATTATTACCATAAGACACGTACCCTTATCTACTAAAATAAAGTAGATTTGCGAAAAGATAGTAATCTGAAATTCAAAAAAACAACAAGACAATGGAAAGACTGACTGCACAAGAAGAAAGCGTAATGTTGTATATCTGGAAATTAGGATCATGTTTCATCCGTGACATACTGAACGAAATGCCCGATCCGAAACCGCCCTACACCAGCGTGGCATCGGTGGTCCGGAACCTTGAAAAAAAGAAGTACGTCACCCCGAAGAAATTCGGAACGATCACACTCTTTTCTCCACGTGTGAAAGAAGCGGAATACAAGCGTACTTTCATGTCGAATGTCGTACAAAATTATTTCACCGGTTCTTATAAAGAAATGGTGTCCTTCTTTGTCCGCGATCGTAAATTATTCAAAAGCGATTTGCAGGACTTGATGGATCAGATCGAAAAGGAAGAATAATCAATTATAAAGATATCAATATGATAACTCCGATACTAATCTATTTTCTAAAGGTAAATCTGGCGTTGGCATTTTTATATATCTGTTATCGCCTATTATTCCGTGACGATACGTTCTTCAGGTTACGCAGAGGGGTGTTATTGTCGATTTACCTGATCGCGTTCCTTTACCCTTTACCGGATTTAAGCGGCTGGTTATCCACCCAGACAAGCGTAGCAGGTATAGTCGGCTACTATTCAGGGTTGCTACCTAAAGAAACAGTCCTGACAGCAAGCAATGAAATAGCCGCCTCCGACTGGAAAGAAGCCGGACTCAAGGTTATGCAAGTTATCTGGCTGGCAGGAGCCGGCCTGTTGCTATCCAGATGTCTGGCAGAGCTGTTCACTGTTTGCCGCTTACACCGGAAATGCAGGAAAATTACTTTGAACGGCACTGAAGTCTGTATCCTTCCGGAAGCGGAAGCCTCCTACTCCTTTTTCGGCTGGATTTTCATTTCATCCGATCCGCATCAACGGGAAAGGCTTGATGACATTTTGATCCATGAACAAACACACGTCCGCCAATGGCATTCGATCGACATGATGGCTGGTGAAATCATCTGTATCGCCTGCTGGCTAAACCCGTTTGCCTGGTGGCTAAAGAAAGAGATCGGTATCAACCATGAATTTATCGCAGATGAACAGGTCATGCTTGCCGGATTCGACAAAAAAGAATACCAGTACCATCTGATCGGAGTAAAACATCCCAATACGGCTATTGCAAATTTATATAACAATTTCAGTGTCTTACCACTTAAAAAGAGAATTACTATGTTAAACAAAAAAAGGACGAACAACGCCAGAAAAGTGAAATACCTGGCACTGGTTCCAATGGCCGCAGGCTTGCTATTGCTCAATAATATCGATGCAATGGCACGTGTTTTGAATGAAAAGGTAGCAGAGGTTATCCAACAGCCGACTGCTCTCGCCACCACTACTGTTTCCAAAATGGAAGCAGCTAATCCGCTTCCACCGGAAAAAGACAAGATTTATGACACATGTGATATCATGCCGGAATTTCCGGGTGGGCAAAGTGCATTATTGCAGTTTCTTGCTAAAAGCATAAAATATCCGGCAGAAGCCCAGCAACAGGGAAAACAGGGAAAAGTAGTCGTCACATTCGTTATCGAAAAAGACGGAAGTATTACAAACGCCAAAGTGACACAGGCTTTATATCCCTCATTGGACGAAGAATCCTTACGGGTTGTCAAGTCGATGCCCAAATGGACTCCGGGAAAGATGAAAGGTGGGAAAGCCGTCCGCGTACAATACACGGTCCCGTTAACTTACCGATTGCAGTAGCCTGACAGTATTTCCCTTTTTGAGCAGGACACAAAAAAAGGCATGCAATCTTCAAAAATGCTGCCAGGCGATAAACGAAGATCACATGCCCCACGCTCCTCTCGAAGAGGGAGATGTTTTTATAAATTACCACGGCTTACCCGCAGAGGAGTAATAGAAAGAATGATACAAAAGTACTATTTTTTTCCTTTAAGGCCTACATGTTTCGCCTGATGACGCCCCGGATCGAAATTCTTGCGGGAGCCATCGGGCCAGATGACTTCGGTAGTCGTTCCTTCGGGAACGGAAAGGGTGGCCTGTATCTTTTTACCTTTGCGTTTCAGCGACACCTCTATCTTGCCGAAATGCGTATCTACTGTAGCAGAGGCTTCGGTCAAAGTGCCCATTTGGGGACAAACCTTGAAGGAACGAAAACCTGGAGAGGTAGGTTCTATACCGCACACTTTCTGACTCAGCAACGTAAGAGGGCCACCACTCCATGCATGGTTGATCGTACCACCTCCGAAACCGTCCGGACCGATTCCCCATCCTTCGAACAAGGTCGTATATTCAGGATAATCCATCATTTTCGCATAGCGTTGCTTCATCCTCTCTAAAGCAAAGGCCGGTTCATTCATTTGGAACAAGGCTTCGAGCACATACTTTTCCATATAGGGACTGGCATGGCATTCCTTCTTCAGGACTTTTACCAGAGCAGGATATTTATCAGCGGAAGCTAAACCGGAAACGACAGCCATCGCCTGTGCACGGTCGTCCGTTTCTCCCTTATAGCCGGGAGAGCGATATGCTGATCCTGTCCAAAACTTTGTGTCGAAGCATTTCCCTATACTGTACATCATACGGCCGATCTCATCGGCATCGGCTGTTTTTCCAAGTTGGAGGGCAAAAGCTTTCTCTGCTTTCAAGGCCAAATAATACCAGCAATTTACCAACACGCCCATATCGATGTTTTCTCCCCAGTCACCCCAGCTCCAATCGCCGTCACGCTCGATAACCAGGCCGCTCTTATCTACTTGCCATACTTCGTGCAGATAGTGGTGCATTCGGTCATAAATACCGGCGACAAAGCTACTGTCGCCACTATAATAATACTGGGTATAGAAACCGTACCAACCTACCGAAGCCAACATTTGCAATGGCAACTCTTTCCGCCAGTTACCAGCCGGGGCCGGAGCGAAAATCACACCGTCTTCGCGTTGCCAGTTCATCAGTTCGTAGATGCCTTTCAGCGCCAGTTTATGGCTAGAGGGAGAAAGGGCATAGAAAGCCTCGCCCAATTCGTTCACCTCGTCACCCCACCATTGCGCCCGTTCGCGGTCCGGACAGTCCATATAACTATCGCGCATCGTTATATATAAGGTGCGGGCCGAACGTTTCCAAAGTTCGTTCATGAACGGATCATTGCAACTGAAAGAACCTGTAAATTCGGTATCGTAACCGGTCTCCCGGAATTTCACATCCAGCACCTTCACGCCTTCCGGCAGGATATATTGCATCTCGTGACCGTTCATCCAGCCTAAACTCTCATATTCCTGCACGCCGTCGCGCGTGACATATTCAGCGCGGACGTTGTATTGAGAACCGCCCTCATAGTTGTCCGTCCGGATATGGATCACCTTGCCGGCAGGAGCTTCCACTTTCAGATAAGGAGTCACTTGGCTGTTATAAGGCAGGCGACAATAAAGCGTATCGCCGGCAGACGACCGGCGGACACTGACATACGGTTTCAAGCCATAGTCTTTCCATAGGGGTACCGGACGCTCGACCAATTTACCTAAAGGGGCGACCCCGACAGACGAAATAATTTCGGCATTCGGCATCTTGCCTGTGTAGCCGGGCTGATTCCAGCCTGACATTTCCATCCTGGCATCGAAACGGATATTGCTTTCCGGCAAACGATAATTCGGATAGGGCGCCTCAGTATCCTGATAGGCATCATATACGGTGCATTGCCAGCTCTTGTCGGAAACGATCTCGACACCAGGAGCGACAGCTTCAAACAGCAAGGCAGCCAGACCACTGTTCACATGGCTGAATCCGCTTTTACCGAAATGCCAGACCAGCACAGCAATCGTATTCTCGCCATTTTGCAAATAAGGAGCTATCTCTACCGGATCGTAGTAGGTGTCATACGGAGAAGGTCCCCGTTTAAGCCCGCCTTCAAAGACGACCAGGCGACCGTTTATCCACAACCAATATTTGCTATCGGCAGCGATGCGAGCGGTAAGAGTTTGCGGAACCTTGTCTATATGGACGGTTTTACGGAAAGCCAACCAGGTGTTCGTCTCGCTCTGACAACGTTCCGTATTGATCCAATGGGCTTTCCAGCCGGATTCAGCATGGCCGGAAGCGATACATCCGATTAACAGTAACAACAGAAAATAATGTTTCATGGTATTCTCGTTTAATAAGTTTTCACATGTGTACCAGACCCGACTGTTTCCGTCTTATCGCCGACACGGATATCCGCCGTACAGCCGGACGGGATCGTCACGGTAAGAGTAACTTTGCCTCCCTCCCGTTTCCATTCGCTCGAAATCAAGCCCCGTACAGAATGATACTCACCTTTCGCCCAATCCATTCCTTCCACGAAATGAGGCGTAATCAGAATATGGCGGAAACCTGGTTCAACAGCATCGTAGTTGATACCAGCAAGCTGATTCATCATCCAAGCAGAGACATCTCCCATAAAGACATGATTCAGGGAGGCGTCGCGGAACTCAGGACTTAACGTCCAGGTTTCAGGCAACGTCGTATATCCCATCGTTTCCACCCAATAGCCCCAAGAGGGAGCTTCCGTCTTCGTAATCATCTTCATGGCATCCTCGACATAGCCGTAGCGGGTCAGCATGGCCGGAACAGACTTGCTTCCGAGCAGGCCGAAATCGAGGAAATGGTTGTTGGCACGCACGACCTCGCAAAGTTTATCGGCGACCAACTGCTCCTTACCTTCCGGTACGATTCCTAAATAGAGGGCAATCGCCTGTGCCGTCTGGGTTCCTTCAGCATAGACCCCCGTTTCGGGATTGAAGAACTTACGGTTGACCAAGGCCTTCAACTCGTCGGCTTTCTGCCGATAAGGGGCGGCATCTTTACCCAACAGTCCGGCGAAACGGGCCATCAAGGTGTAATCCAAATAATAATAAGCGGTAGAGGTATAAGTGTTATTGGTCGTAGACTTCCAGTACACCCAATCTCCTAAACCGAAGGTCAGGTAACCACCGTCCTTCTCTTTTGCTTTCAAATAATCCAAATAGCGCAACATCGTAGGATACAGGTTCTCGATACTGCGTGTCTCACCATAATAATTATACAAAGCATTCGGGATGATAAACATGGCGGCATCCCATACCGGGCCGGGCCATTCACCATATCCCCAGCCGCTGGAGGGGATAATACCGGAGATCTCACCGGCTTCGCGCTGGTTATCAATGAAGTCGTTCATCCATTTCTCATACAAGGTGATGGCATCGAAACCTAACAGGCCGAGGTCGATTGCTACATGCGCATCGGCCGTCCAGCCGTTCTTTTCACGCTGCGGGCAATCGGTCGGAATACTGTGCAGGTTGCTACGATAGGCTTCCATTGTCGCCTTCCATATCTTGTTCAACAACGGATCGGAGCAGGAGAAGGAGCCTACGGGCTCTACCGCTGTGTGCATGAACAGTCCGGTCAGACTTTCTTTTGTCAGGACTACGGGAGCCGAACTTTCAACTTCCACATGCTGGAAACCATGATAGGCGAATGAAGGCATAAAGATTTCCTCTTCACCTGTTCCTTTCAGTGTGAACACATCCATCTGAAAAACCTCTCCCGGTTTCACAGGATGATAATAGACATCTATATTTCCCTGTTCCAGACGACCGTCTGTTTTCAGCAACTCTCCATGCTTCAGGGTAACCCTCGTACCGGGAGCGCCTTTCACCTTTAAGCGGGACAGGCCGGCAAAGTTCTTTTCGAAGGAGAATACATAAAGTTTGTCGCTGAACTTCTTCATCGAGACAGGCGACAATTCTTCCGTAATCCGGATACCCGGCATCTGCTGGGCGGCCAATAAGGGAGCCGGAGCTTCCGTAACTTGTACCGGATCCCACTTGCTGTCATCGAACCCTTCCGCGTTCCAACCATTTTCTTCCAACGTGGCATCGTATTTGTCACCGCTGTAGATATTGTTATAGGTATAGGGACCGGTCGCGGTACGCCAACTTTCATCGGTGGCGATGACTTCAGTCGTACCATCGGTATAGCGTAGGCGCAATTCACAGAGCATCCGGGGACGGTTACGCCAACGGGCAGTCTCGAAATTCCAGACAGCTTTGGATTGTACATTGTGCCAGCCGTTACCCAAAACGGTAGCGATAGCGTTGCCACCCGGTTTTAAAAGAGAGGTTACATCATGTGTCACATATAGGATACGTTTGTCGAAATGCGTATAGCCCGGATCAAGATAGTTCTCTCCTACCCGCTTACCGTTGATAAACAAATCGTAATAACCAGCGGCAGCCACATACACGCGGGCTTCTTCAATCTCTTTTCCCAATGTAAAAGCTTTGCGGAACATGGGGGCCGGCTCGAACTCCTTATCGTGACTGTCGGTTATCCATTTTCCCGACCAGTCGGACGGATCAAGCTTGGCCGTCTCGAAAGTAGCCGTCTCCGAAGTCTCGCAAATTTCTCCGTCCTGATCCCATACCGTCACGTTCCAATAGTAACGAGTATGCGGTTTCAATATCATATTGCCGGTGTACGGTTGCAGGTTATCCGGCGAGGTCCCGATACGGATTTCCGAATGGGAAGCCAAGAAGTTCTTCTCACTTCCTTTGTATTCCCAAGTGAAACGGGGACTTTTCGTATCCAAACCGATCGGTTCGCGCAGGTATTCTGTTCGCAGGTTCACCGGAACCGTAAGCTCGTTTTTACCTTTGCAACCCATCAGCGAGAAGAAGGCAAGTGAGCAGATCAACAGCGTGTTTTTCTTTCCCATATCTTTATATCATTTAATTATCGTACTATTTCTACTTCGGACGGCGCATCGATCTGGCTCCGAACTTTCCCGTCGGCACCTTTTTCGTGACGGATGGTGATCACGCCATAAGGAGTCGGGAATGTTCCTT
>ENA-ORVC01002090-ORVC01002090.1-human-gut-metagenome-genome-assembly--contig:-NODE-2090-length-14482-cov-3.425244_pt1 | contig 14482 bp, 12 predicted proteins | sample MGYA00242092_ERZ509234 | MGnify/ENA primary metagenome ERZ509234 (study PRJEB26280, sample SAMEA2338800) | human gut metagenome | biome: human gut; feature: human-associated habitat; material: faeces... | reverse complement strand
ATGCAAGTGCGCTACCAGGCTGCGCTACGCCCCGAAGGATTTGAAGTTTATCCTAGCTTGCCGAAAAAAGCAAGAGCATTTCTTCAAATACCATATTTACGTGATAGCCCTGCCTTTTTGCAGGCGTTTTCAGCCCTTCTTCTTCTCACGAAGCTTCGCAGTGACGCGAGTGTTGAGAGTGTCGGAGGACTGGTAGCAGACCACCGTACGCTCCTCGAGCATGACCGTTTCGCCCGTCCAGGGGTTCCGGGCGGGTCTCGGCGCCTTGTAGCGCACGGAGAACCTGCCCAGTCCCGAGAGCTTGACCATATGTCCCTGCACGAGATGGTCGAAGATCATGTCGAAGAACTCCGCCACGAAGGCGCGGCTCTCGGCGACATCGAACCCGTGCTCCTCGCAGAGCAGATCGACCAGGTCCGCCCTCTTGAAGCAGGGCGTGCCGTAGTCCAGGTCTTCGTCCTCGGACGCGAGCTTCGGGGCGGGCCTTGCGGCCGTGTCACGCACCTTGCGCTCGGGCTTGGGCTCGGGGGCGGGCGGCGGAACCGCGGGCTCTTCGGGCTCGTTCTCCCAGTCGTCGGGGAAGAGGACACCAGATTCAGTGAAGGATTTCATAAGGATTCTCGACCTGCGCCCTCACGGAGAGGGCGCAGATCGCAGGATGAAGACGTTGATCAAGCGCGAAGGCGTGCACCGGCACGTTCGAGCACCTCGACGAGGGCCTGCATCGTTGCATCAGCCTCTGCGTCCGTAAGGGCCTCCTCGCCCGTCGAGTTGAGCTCGACGGCAAAGGCAAGCGACTTCTCGGCATCGCCCTCGTCGGTCTTCGGACGATAGAGGTCGAAGAGACCGAAAGAGACGAGCGCGCCGAGACGGGCGTCGGAGACGCGGGCGTCGTTGACGGCGTCCATGAGAACCTGCACTTCAAAGTCGGCAGGTACCACGACGGCGACGTCGCGGCGCATCGGCTGGAACTTGCTCACGGGCGTGTAGCGCGGCAGCTCGAGCGTGAGAAGCGGCTCGACCTCAAGCTCGAAGACGACCGGCGCATTGGGCAGGCCGTATTCGTGCACGAGCTTCGGATGAAGTTCGCCGATGAAGCCGACGCGCTTTTCGCCGACGTAGATGGCGGCGCTGCGACCCGGATGAAGGGCGGGGAAGACCTCCTTCACGAAGCGGGCCTTGAGCGGAGCGACGAGGCGCTCGACGTCGCCCTTGACGTCGTAGAAGTCGACGCGGCGGGCTTCGACGCCCCACTGAACGTCGCTGGCCGTGCCGTAGGCGAGGCCTGCGATGTGGGACGGTTGGCGCACGCCCTTGACGGACCACGGACCGTCAAGCACGGCGGGATCCGGGAAGAACACGCGGCCGAGCTCGAAGACGCGGACTCGTTCGGCCTTGCGGTTGAGGTTGTACTTCAGGATGTCGACGAGACCGCCCACGAGCTGCGTGCGCATGACGGAAAGCTGGCTCGCGATCGGGTTGAGCAGGCGGATCGGCGCGTCGTTGCCGGCGAAGTCCTTTTCCCAGGCTTCGGGCACGAACGAGAAGTTGATGAGCTCCTGATAGCCGAGGACGGCCATTTCACGGCGAAGCGCGTGACCCGTGCGGGAGGCCTCCTTCGGAGACTTCATCGCAATGCGGGCGAGCGGCGGACGGTCGGGAAGCTTTTCGTAGCCGTAGAGACGGGCAACCTCCTCGATGAGGTCCTCCTCGATCTCGATGTCGAAGCGGTGCGACGGAGCCTGAACCGTGAAGACCTCGCCGTCGAACGTGTATTCGAAGCCGAGGCGCGTGAACGTGTTGTGCATGGCCTCGACGGGGATGTCCATGCCGACCACCTTCAGGCAGCGGGCGACACGCATCGTGACGGGCTTCCTTTCGGGGAGGTTGACGATCTGGTCGTCGACCGGGCCCACGCGGGTTTCGGACGTGCCGCAGATCTCGAGGACGAGGCGCGTGACGTATTCCATGTGCTGGGCGTTCGTGCCGAAGTCGACGCCGCGCTCGAAGCGGTAGGCGGCGTCCGTCGAGAAGTTGAGCTTGCGGCAGCGGCCCTGGATGGCGAGCTGCTGCCAGAAGGCGGCCTCGATGAAGAGGTCGGTCGTCGTTTCGGAGACGGAGCTCTTTTCGCCGCCCATGATGCCGGCGATGCACGACGGCGTGTTGCCGTCGCAGACCACGCCGTAGTAGGGCGTGAGTTCGACCGTCTGCTCGTTGAGCAGCTTCAGGCTTTCGCCTTCGCGGGCCCAGCGCACGGTGATGCGGTCGCCTTCAAGCTTGGCGAGGTCGAAGAAGTGCGTCGGACGGCCGAGCTCGAGCATGACGTAGTTCGAGATGTCGACGAGCGCGGAGATGTGGCGCATGCCGGCGCGCTCGAGGTGGTCGCGCATCCACTGCGGCGTCTCGGCGGCGGGATTGAGGTTGCGGATCACGCGGCCCGTGAAGCGGCCGCAGAGGTCGGGGGCTTCGATCACGACGGGCTTGACGCATTCGCATGTGGCGGGCACCGGATCCATGGCGGGCATGACGAGCGGAGCGCCGGTCACGGCATGGAGATCGCGGGCGACTCCCGTAACGGAGAGCGCGTCGCCGCGGTTCGGCGTGAGCTTGATCTCGATCTTGGAGTCGTCGAGCCTGGCGTACTCGCGGATGTCCGTGCCGATCGGCGCGTCTTCCGGAAGAATCCAGATGCCGTTGTGCTCTTCGCTGATGCCGAGTTCGCGGGCGGAGCAGAGCATGCCCATGGACACGACGCCGCGCAGCTTGGACTTCTTGATCTTGAAGTCGCCCGGCAGGACGGCGCCGATCGTGGCGCAGGCGACCTTGATGCCGGCGCGCACGTTCGGGGCGCCGCAGACGATCTGGAGCGTTTCGCCCGTGCCGGCATTCACTTCGCAGACGTGCAGATGGTCGGAGTTCTCATGATCGCGGCAGGTGAGGACCTCGGCGACGACTACGCCCGTGAAGGCGGGAGCCACGCTCGTGACCTCCTCGACTTCAAGGCCGGCCATCGTGAGCGTTTCGGCAAGCTCTTCGGTGCTGAGCTGCGGATTGCAATATTGACGCAGCCACTCTTCTGTAAACAGCATTTCAGTAATTCCTTTCGATGGTTGGCCCGGTTAGTTGAACTGACGCAGGAAGCGCAGGTCGCCTTCGAAGAAGAGGCGCAGGTCGTCGATGCCGTAGCGGAGCATCGTGAGGCGCTCGAGGCCGGAGCCGAACGCGAAGCCGATGTGCTTTTCAGGATCGAGGCCGAAGTTGCGCACGACGTTCGGGTGCACTTCGCCGGCGCCCGAGATCTCGAGCCACTTGCCCTTGCGCGGGCCGCTCGTGAACATCATGTCAACTTCAACGGACGGCTCGGTGAACGGGAAGTAGGACGGACGGAAGCGAACGACGAGGTCATCCGTCTCGAAAAAGCGGCGCAGGAAGTCGCTGTAGACGCCCTTGAGGTCGGTGAAGCTCACGTCGTCACCGATCCACAAGCCTTCGACCTGATGGAACATCGGAGAGTGCGTAGCGTCGGAGTCGACGCGGTAGGTGCGGCCCGGGGCGATGATCTTGATCGGAGCCTCATGCGTGCGGGCGTAGCGAACCTGCATCGGAGAGGTGTGCGGACGCAGCGGCAGCTGGCGGCCTTCCTCGTCGCAGCGGTCCACGTAGAACGTGTCCTGCATGGAGCGGGCGGGATGGTTGGGCGGGTTGTTGAGGGCCGTGAAGCTGAACCAGTCGCTTTCGATTTCGGGACCGTCGGCAACGTCGAAGCCGATGGAGCGGAAGATCTCCTCGATGCGCATCCATGTGCGCATGACGGGGTGGATGCCGCCTTCGGTGCGGACGCGGCCCGGAAGGGTCACGTCGATCGCTTCGCTGGCGAGCTTGGCCTGCATGGCGGCCTGAGCGAGCTGTTCGCGGCGGGCGTTGAGCGCGGCTTCGATAGCGGCCTTGGCCTTGTTGATTTCCTGACCGCGGGCGCGGCGCTCTTCGGGCGCGAGCTGGCCGAGGCTCTTCATGAGAGCCGTCACGGCGCCGCTTTTGCCGATGTACTTGGCCTTGGCGTCTTCCAGGGCAGCGGGCTGCTCTGCCTGAGCGAAGTCCTGACGCGCGGACTCGATGAGTTCGGAAAGATCCTGCATGTTCACTGATCTCGACTTTGATGTTGTAAAACCGGGCGGGATCACCCGTCCGGTCCATGGCGGCCGCGCATCCTCATCCGAGGGTAACGCCTGACGCGGAGGATGCCTGCTGCGACAGCCTGTTGCGAAAAAAGGCCCGAATGGTCTCCGGCTTCTTTTCGCAAGAGGCTCCCATCGCAAGAGAGGACCGACGAAAAATCTTATTTTACAACGACTTGTCTGCATTCCCAAAATTTTGAAGAACCGGAAAGCGCGAAAGCCGGCGGCTAAAGCCGTCGGCTTTCGGGTTGTGATTGCTCAGGGACGCGGTCAGGCGACGAAGCGCATCACGATCATGCCAAGGCAGGCCATGAAGACGCTGTTGAACATGAGCAGCGGCCAGTACTTCTTCGGGCAGTTGGCCACGCCGAGAAGACGGCCCATGTACTGGATCTGGGAGGCCATCAGAATGAAGGCCGGCGCGAGAATCGTCACGTCATGGGCGTTGAGCTGGCCGGCAGCGGCCAGGCTGGCGGCAACGCCGACACCGGCGCCGCAGGAGAGCCACGTGGCGAGAAGCACCGTGATGGCCTCGCCCGGAAGGTCGAAGGCGCCCATCACGCCGCCGCAGGTGTCGCCGAGGAACTTCATGACGCCGAAGAGATTCAGCATGTACGTGAGCACGAAGGCCATCAGCACGTTCGGCAGCAGGCTGTAGAGACCGATGTCGAGACCCTTGCGCAGGCCGACGATGAAGATGTCGAAGGGATTCTTCGAGGTGGTGGAGTGATTAGTCATTTTCGAAGTCCTTGCGATAAACGGTGCTGAGGATGGTGCGGATCAGAGCGCCGCCCACGAACTTGAGGACCAGAATGAGGGCCATCGGGATCCAGACCTTCACGGTGAAGAGCGTGAAGAGACCGGAGACGGTGGAGTAGTAGTTGGACACGCAGCCCGCGCCCGTATACTGCCAGGCGCAGATCGTCACGAGGTTCTTCGTCGTGATGCGGCCTTCGTCGTGCAGGGCGCGCGTGATGGCGGCGCCGCCGTCGGTGGACTGAAGGTCGGTGATGAGGGCAAGGCCCGTGTAGCCCGGCACGCCGAGGATCGGCTTGAGGAGCGGCGTCAGGATGACCTGAGCGGCACGCAGAGCGCCGTAGAAGGAGAGCACCTCAATGAGGCCCATGGCGAGCATGACACCGGGGAACAGATTGAGGGAGAAGAGGAAGCCCGCGCGGGCGCTGAAGCCGCCGGAGCCCTGAAAGTTGCTGGCCGTGCCGGCGATGGTGCCGTACTTGCCGATGAGGGTCGTGTAGTCGAAGGCGCCGAGCCACTTGTAGGCGTCGGGCATCTTGTAGAAGACGCCGGAGAAGATGATGATGGCAAGCGCGAGCGCGATGTACGCGCCGAAGCCCACCTTCGGATTCTCCTCGCAGGCAGTCTGAGTCTTGGGATCCGCCATGAGTCTTGTCCTTTTTCGGAGGGAGGGTTGAAGTGAAGACGATTGAATCGTTCTTCTGCGAAAGGCGCCCCAGCGACGGCGGTGATCCGTTGTCGGGGTTTACCACGCATCGCAGTATACCTGCGCCGACTTTCGGACTGCCTCGGGCGTTTGTACTAGACGCCCCGACGCCCGGACAAGACTTCGGCAGGAGCTTCGACGAACCCCACCGAAGGCGCAGTCGTTTTCGTCACTTTGACGAGAACAGACACCCCTCCGTCTAGGCACAACGCCCTAGGGAAAATTCTGATGCCTTTCGGCCTCTTTTTTTCATGAAAAAGATGAGAGCAAAGCACGCCCCCCTGCGGCCCGAAGTCGCATCATGAAAGATTCGCAGGAACCAAGCCCTCATCACCACACCGAGATCTGCGTCGCACCCGTATCTCTTCATGAGCTGATCTGAATGGTTGGCGATGCACCTGCTCCTTATTTTTCATCATAGATGGGTGATGAACGGTTTGTCATCATGTCCATTTTTTTTGCTCAAAAGCGACAGACCGCAGGCTTTCACGGGAAAGCGCTGCGGCCTCGGAGTCCTCGAAGGACGGAAAAAAGGGCGAAAAAAAAGAGACCCAGCGAATACCGAGTCTCTTCTTCTCAAAGCTTCCGGATGAAAGCAAGACGATTCAGTGCAAACCGTCCGTCCGGACATGCTTCGAATTAGGCACCCTTGACCTGGTTGACGAGGGAGGCGAAGCCTTCCTTGTCGAAGATGGCCATGTCGGAAAGGACCTTGCGGTCGAGACCGATGCCGGCCTTCTTGAGGCCGTTCATGAACACGGAGTAGGTCATGCCGTTGGCGCGAGCGCCGGCATTGATACGGGCGATCCACAGACGGCGGAACGTACCCTTCTTGTCACGGCGGTCACGATAGGCATACTGACCGGCGCGCATGACAGCCTTGGCAACACGGTAGACGTTGTTGCGGCGGAGGCTGAAGCCCTTGGAAAGGGCGAAAACTTTCTTATGACGGGCACGAGCCGTCACACCACGCTTAACTCGGGGCATCTTCTATATCTCCTTTAATTAGGCGTAAGGCAGCATGCGACGCACGGAAGCGATATCGGATTCATGGATATCGACCATGCCGCGGAGCTGGCGCTTGTTCTTCGTCGTACGCTTCGTAAGGATATGACGCTTCGTAGCGTGGGCACGCTTGATCGAGCCACTGGCGCGCGGCTTGAAACGCTTGGCGGCAGCGCGCTTAGTCTTCATCTTCGGCATTTGCCGTTACCTCTTTATTTGATGAACCACAGGCGCCCCATCCAGACGACGGGAACTTTCTCAAGCCCGAGGCTCACTTGTTATCCAAAAAACGGACCGACTTGCGGTCCGTTTTTTGGGAAAGACAGAATTCTACCTCAATTTTGAGGCAGTGTGTGAAAAAATCACTTTTTCTTTTTAGGAGCCAGCACCATGATCATCTGGCGGCCTTCGAGCTTGGGCTGATGTTCAACCTGAGCCACTTCGGCGAGCTCCGTGCGGATGCGGTCCATCAGCTCCATGCCGAACTGCTGGTGAGCCATTTCACGGCCGCGGTAGCGCAGCGTGACCTTGGCCTTGTCGCCGTCATTGAGGAATCGCACCAGGGAGCGGAGCTTCGTTTGGAAGTCGTTTTCGTCCGTCACCGGGCGGAACTTCACTTCCTTGACCTGAATCACCTTCTGCTTGGCCTTGGCTTCCTGAGCCTTCTTCTGTTCCTGATAACGGAACTTGCCGTAGTCCATCAGGCGGCAGACCGGCGGCTGGGCGTTCGGCGCGATCTCAACGAGGTCAACGTCGGCGTCCTCAGCCATGCGCAGGGCTTCCGCAGTGCGGACAATGCCGATCTGGGCGCCATCGACGCCGGTCAGTCGGACCTCAGGAACTCGGATCTCACCGTTGATCCGATGCTTGCGATCTTGTGCTATGACAATCTCCTAAATCGTTAGTTTTGCGGTTAGTGCGCAAAGGGCGAGCGGGCTTCGTCCTCCTGCTTGATCATCGCGATGAAGTCATCGAGCTTGATCGAGCCGAGGTCCTTGCCACCGCGGGCGCGAACCGCCACGCAACCGGCCTGCTTTTCCTTCTCGCCCACGACGAGAATGTACGGAATCTTCTGCAGGCTCAATTCGCGGATTTTATAGTTAATCTTTTCGCTGCGCAAATCAGACTGCACGCGGATGCGGGCAGCGTGAAGCTTGGCGGCGACTTCGTCGGCGTAGTCCTTCTGGGCGTCCGTGATGCAGGCGACCGCGCACTGGACCGGGGCGAGCCAGGTCGGGAAGGCGCCGGCGTATTCTTCGATCAGCATGCCGATCCAGCGTTCGAGAGAACCGAGGATGGCGCGGTGAAGCATGACGGGAACCTTGCGCGAGTTGTCTTCGGCGACGTACTCGGCGCCGAGGCGGCCCGGCATCTGGAAGTCCACCTGGATGGTGCCGCACTGCCAAGAGCGACCGAGGCAGTCCTTAAGATGATATTCGATCTTGGGACCGTAGAAGGCGCCTTCACCCTCAAGAACTTCATACTTGATGCCGAGAGCGTCAAGACTCTGCATCAGGGCATGCTCGGCCTTGTCCCAGACGGCGTCCTCACCGATGCGCATTTCGGGGCGCGTGGCGACCTTGTAGGCGATCTCGGTGAAGCCGAAGTCCTGGTAGACGTCCTTGACGAGCTTCGTGAAGGCTTCGCATTCGGCGAGAATCTGGTCTTCCGTGCAGAAGATGTGGCCGTCGTCCTGGGTGAAGCCGCGAACACGCATCATGCCATGGAGCGAGCCGGAGGGTTCGTTGCGGTGGCACTGGCCGAATTCGCCGAGGCGGAACGGCAGATCACGGTAGCTGCGCAGCGCGCAGTTGAAGATCTGGATGTGGCCCGGGCAGTTCATCGGCTTGAGGGCGTAGTAGCGGTTCTCGGACTCGGTCGTGAACATGTTGTCACGATACTTGGCCCAGTGACCGGAACGTTCCCAGAGCGAGCGGTCGAGAAGCTGCGGAGCCTTGACTTCGCCGTAGCCGTTGTCCTGGTAGATGCGGCGCATGTACTGCTCGATCACCTGCCAGAGGGCCCATCCCTTCGGATGCCAGAAGATCATGCCCGGGGCCTCGTCCTGGAGGTGGAAGAGGTCGAGCTCGCGGCCGAGGCGACGGTGGTCGCGCTTTTCGGCTTCCTCAAGCATCGTCAGATAGGCCTTGAGGTCGTCCTTCGTGGCCCAGGCGGTGCCGTAAATGCGCTGGAGCATCTCGTTCTTGGAGTCGCCGCGCCAGTAGGCGCCGGCAACCTTCATCAGACGGTGCACCTTGAGGGCGCCCGTGGACGGCACATGGGGGCCGCGGCAGAGGTCGGTGAAGTCGCCCTGACGGTAGAGCGAGATCGTTTCACCCTGCGGGATGGCTTCAATGAGTTCGGCCTTGTACTTTTCGCCGAGATCCGTGAAGAACTTCACGGCTTCGTCGCGGGACATCTCGATGCGTTCGATCTTGATGTTGCGCTTGACGATCTCGTCCATGCGCTCCTCGATGGCCTTGAGGTCCTCGGGGGTGAACGGACGGCTGTAGGAGAAGTCGTAGTAGAAGCCGTTTTCAATGGCCGGCCCGATCGTGACCTGGGCTTCCGGGTAAAGCTCCTTCACGGCCTGCGCCATCAGATGGGCGGTCGAGTGACGGATGATTTCAACACCTTCGGCGTCGCGGCCCGTGATGATGGCGACCTGAGCGTCCTTGTCGATCACATGGGAGAGGTCGACGAGCTTGCCGTCGACGCGGCCGGCGAGAGCGGCCTTGGCCAGACCGGCACCGATGTCGGCGGCGACATCGGCAACGGTGACGGCGGCGGCGAATTCGCGCTTGGAGCCGTCCGGAAGGGTAATTGCAACCATTTTTAACCTCGTTTTCTACAGGCGAAAAAAAAGTGCGGACATGAGCCGCACTTCTTTGCCTTGGACATTTTGTTGGACAACGTTTCGCTCACGCCCTCAATTTTTTCAAAGAGAGGGTGTTGTTGTGCGAAAAGTCTGCGAAGAACACATCGTTCAACAAAATCCCAAATAAAATTCTGGTAGGCACGATTGGATTCGAACCAACGACCCCCACCATGTCAAGGTGATGCTCTAACCAACTGAGCTACGTGCCTGCCGTGTGAGAACGAAATTATGCCTGAGATTTTTGAAAAAGCAAGACCATCGAAAAATAATTTTTCGACGCTCCGCACCTCAAAACTCGAAAGCCCCTGTCGCACAACGAAAAAAGGCGAGAAGCCGAAATTTCTCGCCTACCGTTTTTACGGTATTTTATTTGTAACCTAGCCTCAGGAGGCCTGCAAAATCAGCAGCGGCGTGCCGACAGGACGCCCTTGAGCTCGCGAATGGTCGTGAGCGTGGACGTCAGGCTCGAAGCCGAGGGAATCTCGACCGTGAAGCGCATGTGGACGTCGGTCTTCACCTTCTGGGAATTCATGCCCACGAGGTTCTGCTTGGCCTTCATGAAGATTTCCGAGATGTCCCTGATGAGGCCGGGACGGTCGGTCGCGACGACGAAGACCTCGGCGGGGAAGACGCCGTCGCCTCCCCTGCCCCAGCTCACTTCGATGAGACGGCCGTGGTCCTGCTCGGACATGTTGCGGATGTTCGGGCAGTCGGCGCGGTGGATCGTCACGCCGCGGCCGCGGGTGACGTAGCCGACGATCTCGTCGGGCGGCACGGGATGGCAGCAGCGAGCGAGCTGCGTGAGGAGCGAGTCGACGCCCACGACGAGCACGTCGCTCTTGCCCGTGTTGCGGGACTGGCGGATGAGGACCTCGTCGGGCTCGGGCGCGGCGGGCTTGGGCGGCTGCACGGCGGTGGCGAGCGCCGTCTGCGTGATCTCCTCCTTGCCGTATGCAAGGCAGAGTTCGTCGACGCCCTCATAACCGAGGCGCTTGGCGAGATCCTCGAGCTTGACCGCAGTCTTGCCGAGGCGCGCAAGCTCCTTGTCGATCTTCTCGCGGCCCTGGGCGGTGAGCTCCGCAGTCTGCTGGGCGTTGAACCACTGGCGGACCTTGTTGCGGGTGCGCGGACTGGCCGCAAAGCCCTTCTCGGCGGAGAGCCAGTCGCGGGACGGCTGTCCCACCTTGGCGGCGATGATCTCGACGGTCTGGCCCGTCTCGAGCTTGGTGTTGAGCGGCACGAGCACGCCGTCGACCTTCGCGCCCTTGGTGCGGTGGCCGAGCTGCGTGTGCACGGCATAGGCGAAGTCGACGGGCGTGCCCCCGCGGGGCAACTCGACCACACGGCCCTGCGGCGTGAGCGCATAGATGTGGTCGTCGAGCACGGCCTCGCCCTCGGGCTGGCCCTGGTTCTGCATGTCGCTGCCCCAGGCGAGCAGCTGGCGAAGCCAGGCGACGCGCTGCTCCTCGGCGCTCGTCGCGCCGTTGGAGTTGCCTGCCTCCTTGTAGCGCCAGTGCGCGGCCACGCCGAGCTCTGCGAACTCATGCATGGCGCGGGTGCGGATCTGGATCTCGAGCGGACGGCCCGCCTTGTCGGTCACGACCGTGTGAAGCGACTGGTAGCCGTTGGGCTTGGGCTTGGCGATGTAGTCGTCGTACTCCTTCGAAATCACGGGGAAGTTCTCGTGGACGATGGAGAGCACCTGGTAGCAGCGCTCGACCGTATCGACGATGATGCGCACGGCGCGCACGTCGAAGAGCTGGTCGAAGCGCAAGTGCTTGCGCTGCATCTTCTTCCAGATCGAATAGATGTGCTTCGGACGTCCCGAGACTTCGGCCTTGATGCCGTTCTCCTCAAGAAGTCCGCGGATGCGCAGCACGGCGCTCTGCATGAACTCGATGCGCTGCTCGCGCGATTCGTCGAGTTGCTGTGCGATCTCACGGTATTCGGACGGGCGCGTGAAACGCAGCGACAGGTCCTCGAGCTCCCACTTGAGCTGCCAGATGCCGAGGCGGTTGGCCAGCGGTGCGTAAAGGTCGAGCGTCTCGGTGCCGAACTTCTCGGCGCCTTCGCGCTTCGAGGCGGCGAACCAGCGCAGCGTTTGCAGGCGGCTCGCAAGCTTGAGAAGGACGACGCGCAGGTCCTTGCACATCGAAAGGAACATGCGGCGCATGGCCTCCACCTGATGACGCGTGTTCGCCTCCTCGTTTTCGGAACGGGCGCGGCGGGAAAGTTCGTTCACTTGTCCGAGCTCCTGCACGAGCCCGTTGACGGCGGGACCGAAGCTCTTTTCGATCCATTCGCCGGAATTCTGGATCACGGAAGGCACGCAGAAAAGATAGGCTGCGCTGATGAGTTCCGGATCGTCCCTGACCTCTCTGAGAATGCTTGCGATGCCGTCGGCATGCTGCATGACGTTCTCACCGGTCGGAAGGGTAAGGTCGCGATAGAGCGGCTCGACCATGCTGCGTGCAAGCGAGACGTCCACGACCAGGGCAGGCGTTTCCGACATTTCTGTTTTTTCTCCTTCAGGCGCCTCCGCAGGCCTCTTTCCCAGCAGCGGAGGGCTTCAACAGTCATGCAGGCGGACGTCCCGCGGACTTCCCGCAGAGCGCACGCCTGCATCTTCCATTTTAGAGGATCATCTGTCGGATAGGCAGACCCGCGACGCCCGACGCCTTCCGACGACGGGCGCAGGCCCCGCCTAGAACTGGTAGTCAAACGACACGCCGCCCGTCCACGAGCGCGAGCCGTCGGGCCCCGTGGAGCCACCGACATGCAGCCCCGCCACGCTGTCGCGCAGACGCACCTTGAGGGCGGCGTCGCCGAAGATCTCGCCTCGAGTCAGGTCGTCGTGCCCGACGCTTGAGGAGGCGCCTCCCGCGCTCACCGTCTGCCTGACCTCAAGGTCGCCCGCGCGCACGCGTCCCCCGAGCGTGACGTCGGCCTTGATCCAGGACGAGGACGCCGGACGGAAGAGCCTGTGCCAACCCGCCTGCAGCTGCAGCGTGCCCACCCACCTGCTCTCCTCCTCCACGTCCATGACACGCTCACCGTCAAAGGCGATCCCATATGTCGACTTAAGATAATTCGTCAGGGAGACGGCGCCCGTGAAGTTGACGTCCTTGTAGCCGCCCCAGTCGGGATAGAAGCTTCCCGCGACGCCCGCCGTCATGGCCCGGCGGGACGGATCGCCCGTGGTGAGCATGTCGCCCGTCGAGATGACGCGGACCTTGTCGTTGGCGCCCGAGAACATCCCGTAGCCCGTCACCGCAAACCTGTCGCTTGATTCGCCGTAGTAGACGGCCAGGGAAGCGATGTTCGACTCCTGACTGACGTCGAAGACATCGAAGGAGCTTCCGACGTCCGCGTCGGCATAGGAGACGACCAGCCCGCCGAATCTGGTGAGGTGCCTGAGATGCACCTCGAGGTCAAGCCCCGTCACGTCCCTCGACCACTCGGCGAATCCTCCTGTACTGCCATCGACGCTCTTGAAGCGCCCCCTGCTCGAGCCTGTTCTCGCGGACACCCTGACGGCCTGGTCGTCCTCGAAGGCGACTGCAGCCCTTGACGTGAGCTCGACGACGTTCTCCGCCGTCCTGATCATCTCCGTCGAAGTGCCCGCCCCCACCATCAGTTCGGTCATCCAGTTGATGGTCTTGCCGAATTCACTCGGGCTCTGCCTCCTGAGGAACTCCTTGCGCAGCGCCTTGGGCGCATCGACCTTCATGGCTTCGACGCCCAGTGCGTTCACGACCTCCTCAAGTGGCCCCTCGTAGCGCCACTCCCGCTCAACGACCCTCCAACCGTCCTCCGTCTGCTCGAACTTCATCGAGCACACCTGCCCATCCTTGGTCAGAAAACCCTCGAGGTGCTCCACGCCCGTGACCTCCGATCCCGCGACCGCCTTAAAGACGAGGCGCTCTTCCACAGGCACTTCCTGCGCCTCGTCGTCCGCCTCAAACTCTTCAGGTTCGCGCAGGTCGTCCATGCCGTCCGTGATGATGAAGACGGCCCCCTTCTCAAAGACGGCCTTCGTCCCCTTGCCGAACGTGATCGCCCCCTTGTCCTCGGCGAGTCCCATGAACCACGACTTGTTGATCACGACGCCCGCCGACGGTCCCAGATGGAAGTTGGCATTCGTCTCTTCGGAGCCCTCGACGCCGAAGCTCATCTGCACATCTGGCGTGACGTGGAGATGCCCTGCAATGACAAGCACGTCCTGAGGGTTCCTGCCCACCGTTTCAAGCGCGGCGCGCCCGCCGTTTGCGAACGCATGCACAAGCTTCGCCCCCGCCTTGAACTGACCGTCCGAATAATCAGCCTGATTCTCGTCGGAAAGCAGACGAAATCCACCCAGATCACCGAGGTCTTCGTCGGGATTTTCGTTGCCAGAACCGCCGTCCTGACCATCATCCTCAGGCAGGTTCGACGTGTCCATCACGATGGTCGTTGTGCCGCCCGAAGCCAGCACGTTCACGGGCCCCTTGCCGGCGGGAAGGACCAGCGAGACGCCCGTGAGGGCGTTCGAGACGCCGCCTGAAGGTCGTTTCCTGCTCGACACGAGGGGCGATCAGGACGTTGTTGAAGCCCGCCGTGATCGTTGCGGTCTTCACGCCCGTCACAAGAACGTCGCGCGTGTCCTCACCCGGAACGAAGACGGTATGCTCGAAGGGATCGAGCTCGATTTCCATGCTCTCCTGCGCCATTGCGGGGGCGCCAAGGGCAGCGGTGACGGCACCGGAAAGGAGTGAGAGGCGGACGGCGTTGAGGCCCAGAGAAGGGACGATGGGGGTGCTGGCTTTCATGAGGGAGCATCCTTAAGGTTGCGTTGTCGGGCTTCGTTCCGCTCGTACGGACATATAGGAAAATCAAACGGCAAACCCCAAGGCTTCATTCCCGAAACGATTGTGGCACACGCGTTTCCATCATACACGCAGTATCAATACCACTTATCATATC
>ENA-ORVC01002089-ORVC01002089.1-human-gut-metagenome-genome-assembly--contig:-NODE-2089-length-14494-cov-3.344553_pt1 | contig 14494 bp, 12 predicted proteins | sample MGYA00242092_ERZ509234 | MGnify/ENA primary metagenome ERZ509234 (study PRJEB26280, sample SAMEA2338800) | human gut metagenome | biome: human gut; feature: human-associated habitat; material: faeces... | reverse complement strand
ACAGAAAAAACACTTGCGCCATGGTCGGCACAACCTGTGGGAGTATTGGATAGATTCTATAAGAATCACGGTTATTTCCCGGCATTAGGGAACAATGAAAGAGAAACGGTAAAAGAGGTAAATGACAAGGAAAAGAGGCAGCCCGTAGCAGTCACCTTGGGTACTGTCTATGACGAATGGTGTCTTTCCCAGATTGCTAAGCAACTGGGTAAAGAAGAAGACCACAAATATTTTTTGGAGAGGAGTCTTAATTATAAAACTATTTATAACAGTACTACTAAGTTCTTCCATCCCAAAGATAGCAATGGCGTTTTTGTAGAACCGTTCGATTACACAAGAGGGGGTGGGCAGGGAGCCCGTGAAGCTTATGGTGAAAACAATGGTTGGATTTACAGGTGGGATGTTCCTCATGATATACAAGGGTTGATTGGCTTGATGGGCGGAAAGGAAAGTTTTGTTGACGAATTGGAACGTATGTATAATACGCCGCTTGGCGAATCGAAATTCTGGTTCTATGCACAATTGCCAGACCATACAGGAAATGTGGGACAGTTTTCCATGGCCAATGAGCCTTCTTTGCATATACCTTATTTGTATAACTATGCAGGACAGCCTTGGCGAACACAGAAACGTATTCGGGCATTGTTGAAACAGTGGTTCAGAAATGATGTTATGGGAGTTCCAGGAGATGAAGACGGTGGTGGGCTTTCTGCATTTGTCGTTTTCTCAATGCTTGGTTTTTATCCCGTCACTCCTGGATTACCGATGTATGCGATAGGTAGTCCTGTATTCGAAAGAATGCACCTAAATTTGGGAAACGGAAAGGTGTTTCGGATTACTTGCAATAATTACTCGCCTGAGAACAAGTATATTCAATCTGCTAAATTAAATGGTGTGGATTGGAATAAATCATGGTTTACTCATGAATGTTTGGTCAATGGAGGTGAGCTGGAGTTTGTTATGGGAAAGTTCCCGAACAAAAAATGGGCGAGTTCAGAAACCTCTGTTCCGCCTTCATTTGAAATGATAGAAGAATATTGATTATGTCTAACTGTAATATTTATAAATTATGCTGAATATGAAATTGGGATTATGTATTTCTTTATTTTTGGCAGGTTACTTATATTCCTGTCCGGTGGTTGCGCAAAGCACTGTGGCTCAACCGAAAGAAATAACAATAAAAGCAATGACTTACAACACTTATAGTGGTCGTAAAATGGGGATTGATAAAATTGCAGAGGTCATTAAAAAAGAAAACCCGGATATCGTTTCGCTTCAGGAGATAGAGCGAAATACGAAAATTAATCCATGGGATACTCCTAAAAAACTTTCCGAACTTACCGGAATGCGATATTATTATTTTGCCCATGCGCTTGATATCCGTTCGGGGGGAGATTATGGGAATGTGATTCTTTCCAAATATCCAATTTCTGAAGAAAAAAGTATTAAACTGAGTATATTGAGGAAAGATGATTATGTTCGCTCGTTCGGGTATGTAAAAGTGACGAAAGAAGGAAAGGAATTTTATTTTGCCACGACGCACTTGGATCATAAATATGAAGATGCCCTCCGTTTGAAACAGGTCGACGAGATTCTTGCTTGTGTGGAACCGTTGGAGTTGCCTATTATCTTAGCGGGAGACTTGAATTCCCGTCGCGGTTCAGCTACGATGGCTACTTTCCAAAAATATTTCACTGTAAATTGTTTAAGTGACGGTGCACCGTGGACGGCACCTGCTCCACGTCCGACTTATGCTTGCGACTGGTTGATTTATGCACCCAACGACGCTTTTATTGTGAAAGCATATAATGTTTGTTATTGGGCGAATGAAGAATCGGACCATTACCCGGTAGTAGCTACATATGTAATAAAATAGCATGAATCCTATCTAATTCAAAATAGTATAAGTCGCCTGTCATTGATAAACTTTACATCAATGGCAGGCTTCTTCTTTAAAAGAAAATAGGCAGCAATAGTTGAGAAAATGCTGGTAATAAAGCAGTTAAATGAATAACATTTGGAATATTCAATTGCGATACTTTTTAATTCGTCATCTACTGTTTCTGTCAACATTTCTGAAACAGAGTTTTGTCAACTATACTCATCTGTGATTTTTTATGTTGTTTTACATTTGCATAAGTAACTTGATTTCATTTAGCAATAAATTTTTAGAAGGAGATTAACCAATATTCATCTATAGGAGTGAACATATTCGGACTAATTTTCCTAGGTCGAACTTCATTAGAGATTCACAAATTATGTGGGTCGGAATGCTATGATTGGTAATCTTCCGCATTGCTACCGCACGTTCCTGAGATACCAAAACATTTTGCATTATATCAAGATAAAAACGATTCATTTCAATGGTTGTATAAAGAATGAATAATCTATATATTCCAAAAATTGAGCAGGAATTTTGGGATTGGAAGAGATGCTTATTATTAAAATTCTCATATTTTTTATTGTATAGAACTTAATATTGAAAATAAAAAAAGAAGATAAGTTCTCCAAAATAAAGAATTATCTCCTTTCATTGTTAAGACTCAAATAGCAAGCAACAAATACGTTATATGGTATTTATTTCCAACCTGACCTCTGACGCATTCAAAGGACAGGCACTTTGATATCACAATGTGGATGTAAGTAGATGTATAGATCGTAAATAAAGCAATAAATAAAAAACATAGAATTTCAGATACATGGAAATGAAAACTCCAAAGACCTATCAAATGATTACTTCAACAATTTTATAATTCAAAGAAACTCATAATTAAGTAATTCAATATGAAGAAACAAATTAAAAGAACTTCTCTTTTTTTGAAGGGAAACAACATCAAAAGCATTTTACTACTGAACAAGATGTAACAAAAGAATTTTTCTCATTGCTCTCTGAAGCGCGAGAATTTTATCTCCAAGATGTAATTTTAGATGGTAAGCGGTATAGCCGCTATGTAGATGATTTCATAAACAGTCACCGTTACATAAACTGCGATAATGCGGTTTGCCAAAACTGTCACGAAATGAACATCTACCTCGTCAAAGGATTGTTAACTGAATGTGTCCACTTCATTCAACCTCTCTTTACCGCATCAGACTTCTCCTTCAAGAAGTGTATGGAACTACGAAAGCACTATGACAAGTCGGAATCATTGTCGACACCTATCGTGCATCACACTGATGATTTGATAAAAGTTCTGCCACTTTCTTTTGACTGCAACTTCACTCAAGAACAGATGATAAGTATTGGCACAAGACACAATACCTATCATCTGTTTTGTGTTTCTATGCTCCGCATCGATGAGATGAAAGCTCTCTTTTCCTGTAAAGAAGGATTTCATATCCGGGTGAACAATCTCCGCCATGTGGCTATCTTTTTCGATGCGCTTCTCGAAAACTCGTTCATACAATCTCGCTGGCAGTCCGTTCTCGACAAAGGGCGGTTCTTACAATCCAAAGACGGTACGCGGTTTATTACCGCATCCAATCTTTCATCTGCTCTTTCTGCAGTCAGAAATAGCAAGAGAGCGGTCGCATATAGCATCAGACGAGCCATCGGGCAGTTGAAAGAAAGTGAGAATAAATCTATCATGTAAAAGATAGTATGTAGCGGTTGTTTATGTAGGCACGCTTGCGTGGACGGGGTTCTGCAAATGACGCAATCGAACAATGCCTGCCAGAATGCCAATCTCTATTTCATTGATTGAATGACGCCCCCGAATCTGTCACGTAGGTTCGGGGGATTTTGTTTCCAGACGTAAAGGAGCCGCGAATCCTTTTTTAACCGCAGACTGTTTTTCATCCCTCTTTTAGCATCCCGTTCCGGTTCTTCCCGTATCACATCATCGGCCATCCTTGCCGGTGTAATTTTCCCATGCAAAGGTAAAGCGGGCCGTCCGGTCGCCAAGTACCGCTGTGCTAACGGCCTTCCGACCTTGACGGCAGCCTTCCCAAATCAAAGATTGACTTTCAGTCCCCCGTCTTTGGCCGGGCAGGGGCAGATGGGATGTCATTGCTCCTGACTCGTCCTCTGCGGGGTGGGTATTCCACTCAGTCTCCCGGCTGTTTACTTGTCTTATCCCTCCTTTGTCCGCTGTTGAACCTGCATGTAAAATCAATCCCGACAAGAAGCCGAAAAGGATCGATGAAAGGGAAAGAAAAAAATTAACCGATTAAATTTTAAAGTTATGCACAGCACGATTTTTCAAATCACCAAGACACGGGTGGAAAAGGAAAATTACCTGAACGAGGATACTCTCATGCAGGGGGACAACAGCCATTTCGCCCAGCCGCTCATTCACCTTTTGCAGGTTGTCGTCCAGCGTAGCGTTGTGGTCGTATGGGAAGCTGTGCTGCGCGATGATGCCGGCGTTGGTGGCCGACCCGACATCGAACGAGTCGGTTTCCCTGTTGTACCCGATATACAGGACTTCACCGCCCGGAAGCTCGAACGCGGGGATTTTCTGCCCCGACACGGCGGCGAACTGCTCCGTCACCATATCTTTGGCCACCGCTTTTACATCGTCGCTGGCTCTGTCGGTGCCGTAACGCCCGATGTGGTCGCGTACTTCCTGCTCCGTGTACTTCAGCATGACCTCGTAGGTTGCCCGTTCTCCTGCTCCAGCTTTTCCCACATCTCCGGACGGGCCTCCTTCAGGTTGGTCTGCGCCACATTGAACACCCTGAATACCTGCATCTTCGGATAGACGTTGTACTCTTCTTTCTCTTTGTCGGAGAGCTTCTGTAGGCTCGACATCGGGCGCCTTGCCGCCTTACGGCGGTAGGTTTCCCAATGTCTGCCCCCGAACCGTACGTACACGTTTCCGTGTATACGGCTCTCCATTAGTAATATCATGCTACTTGCCATAGTTTCGGATTCTTTTGTTACATGAATGACAGACTGCTAAAGTCTTACGATGGAGTTTCAGCATAGCTTTATTCCATTCGGTGTCAGGCTTTAACGCGTACAAGTTTCGTACTTGGTGCATTATTAGTTTATCTTCCTTTCCACACAACTCGCAGACACCCAACTTCAATCTTTCGATTAATGTTGGGTATGGAATGTATTGCGTTGATGGGATGATGTCAACATAATAATCCATGTATCCACTCTTCTGTCTTGCATTACTTCCGTTATAAAGCACTCTATATTTGGTATTGCCTCTCAAGTACATTATCTCTTATCGGCAGATTCAGTTGTCAAGGAATCCATGACAACTAAATCCATATTTAACTTTTTCTAATTGAATTGTCGCAATTTTTGCGACAGTTGCGCTACCCCTTCAGTTCTTATTTGATACCGGTTGTTCTCTACTCGTATTGCTTTTCTTTATATATAGTTTTGTGAAAGGTGAATTGTTGGTGTAAATATATACTCCCTCTCGTTAAGAATGGGTGTGCCATTCCAACTATTCGGTAATTCCGAACAGTTAATTTAGTGAGGAAGAACTATCTTGTTCTTTGTACGTAAGTCTAAACTAAAAAAGCTTTCTCATTAATGTACAAATCCGTCTTAATCAATATGATAATCTAAAGAAAGTATTACCTTTGCAATCTAATCTAATCATTTATCCATGATGGGACAAGGAGAAATTATACTATATCAGCCGGACGAAGCAGTTAAACTAGAAGTTCGACTGGAAGATGAAACAGTTTGGCTGACACAGGCGCAAATGACAGAACTATTTCAAACGAGTAAGCAGAATATAAGTCTTCATATCAACAATATCTTTAAAGAAGGTGAACTTCTCAAAGAAGCAACTGTCAAGGAATCCTTGACAGTTCAGATTGAAGGAGACCGTTCAGTAAAACGGAAAGTATCATATTTCAATTTAGACGTCATTATTTCCACAGGATATCGTGTAAAGAGCAAAAGAGGTACACAATTCCGCCAATGGGCCAATAAAGTCTTAAAAGACTATCTATTGAAAGGATATTCCATCAATCAGCGTGTAGATCAGTTAGAGAATAAGATAGATCAGAGACTAATAGCTCATGACAGGAAACTGGAAGAGTTGACGAGCAAAGTAGACTTTTTCGTCCGGACATCACTGCCACCGGTAGAAGGAGTTTTCTTCAACGGACAAATATTCGATGCTTATACCTTCGCAACGAACCTGATAAAGTCGGCAACAATATCCATTGTGCTTATCGACAATTACATTGATGAAGATGTATTGCTCATGTTAAGCAAGAGATCAGCAGGAGTCACGGCCACTATTTATACAAAGCAAATCACCCCGCAACTTCAGCTCGATCTAAACCGCCATAACCACCAATACCCACGAATTATTATCCGTACCTACCGACAGGCGCATGACCGTTTCGTCATTATTGATAATAACGACGTGTATCATATTGGGGCCTCACTAAAAGACCTGGGGAAAAAACTATTTGCTTTCTCCAAGATGGATATTCCGGCAACCACAATTCTCAATCTATTGTAACCTGCATAATACGGCAACAATTATACAAGTTGATCGCAAACTCTTGTCATCAACTCGTAAGTCTGATAGAGAGAATTGGATAATGGACTGGAATGATGGGTATATAAGTTGGGGCAATCAGGTTTTCCTCTACAGGATCCGGCCGGTGTCAACTTTGAAGTAAGAGATTGTTTTTCCGAAAGTACTGATAGGATAGCAAGGGAGTCTGTTAGTTACATACCCCCTTTGTTCTGCATGTCATCCTATACGTTTAAATATAGCTTTTATAATAACTTCCTTATTTCCCTCCTTGGTAAGGAACTTTTGAGTTGTTGTAAACGATATCTTATCGTTCCCTGTATATTCCATTTTGTCAGGGAAAGTAAAGGTATATACGCTTTCGTCATTCACGATCTTCTGTCCCTTCAGTAAGGTGTAGTTCTTTTCATCTATTGATACATAATACTGGATTGAAACATTTACATAATCGAATTTCATTCCTTCCTCATACTTAGAAGGTAATTTGTGTAACAGTTCTCCACCCTCCTGCAGGAATTCTAGCCATAACAAATCTATAGAATATGAATCATTGTTTTTATTCAGGAATAGTGTACTTTTGGCAAAGCTGCTAAACTCCCTGAAAAGATCATCGTTTATTTTTCCATCAAAATTGAGATCCATAGGCACATCAATTGTTACCTTTTCAATCTGATACTTTCCAGGTTCTACATTCCTGGTGTCATCATCCTTGTTACAACCTGCATATATCAGGATGGCGAATGCAAAAAAAAGATATTTTTTCATGATTCAGTTCTTAGTATAATTTCGCTGGAACTAATGCCAGTTCAACCATCGGGTTTTTAATAAAGTATAGTTCATTACTAGAGTTTAAAAGGATTGGGTCGGAGAAATTAGCCTCCAATGTTCCAAGATCATCGGAGTTCTTATAAGTGACTCTCGTGAACTGGGTTTGTTTTGTGCTTTTTGTGGACATTCCAAAGTTCAAACCTACTTTTACCTTATCTGTACCTCCTTGTGTGTTTACACTGAAGTTTGTAGCGAATTCGGAAGATATTGTTTCTTGAGTTGTGTAAGTCTCTTGATCATCCACTTCCGCTACTGTTATTTTCCAGGAGAAGCTATTCTGTTCCAAATCCCATGTCACTAGATTTATATTGGAATAGTAGGTTTTGGGCGAAACTCCTATGGCTCTATAATGATGAACCGCTTTACCTATTCGTTTGCTCTCCAATACTATATCGTATATTTCGGAAGGAATTACAGAGAAAAATTTGGTAATATTTGTCCCTAACCCAGCTTGATTATTAATAGTAATATCGATTTTAAATTCAAATCTACCATCTTGCCATAATTTCGTAGCGTCTGGTAAAGGATGTTCTTTTGCACATGCGTGCATACCAAAATAACTTGTATCATAGCGAGGATCATCTTGATCGCACATTTTAGTATAGGCTTGTTCTGTAAATCTAATTGCTTCTATCCGTTCTGCATAATTTCTCTTTAAAGGACCTTCTGTATTGGTTGGAGTTAGTCCGTAATATATGTCGTCCCTCTGCCATTTTTCGGATGTTGCTCCCATTGCTCTATATGCTGTTTCCAGATCCGCTCTCCCTGAAACAGTTGTTCGTGTTAGAGCTTGAGGGGGTGTGTTACATGATCTGTCGAAAGCGGAATCTAAAAATGAATATTCCGAGTTTAGTGTTGATGCGTTTGTTGCTCTTGTAGCACCAGTGTTTCTCACAATCCTTTCATTGTTCTTAACCACTAATACCGGGAATCCGGGAATCAAATTAGCATCAAACTCAAAATCTGTCATTCCATCTTTATAATACGGGATGACACATTTGTTGCCGAGTCTTGGAGTTATATGTGGTACTTCTTTTGTGCTGTTCCATGTTTCTGCATTATAACCGGAAGGAAGTTCAGGAATCATTACTGTTAATAGTGGTAACTCCCTCTCTAACTCATCCAGTTCTTTGTTGCTGTCATATTGCTCCAATATATCCCTGAATGTCTTGTTTTCTGTAACTATTTTATTCTTTGCTAGCGGATAAAATACGTCATAGTCATTATCTATCATTTCTAACGCCTCCTTTTTAAGAAATGTCCGTAGCTCACTGTTACTGGCTACCGCCTTTGATAGTAATAAGGAAGGTTGCGGACTTTGGATAATTTATTAATAGCTGGAGATGATGAGTACGCTGTCTATAAAGAATTCGATTTTCCGGAAGAAGAACAAATCTGGTTCAGCGATTTCTCATATATTGGAACCTTTAATCTCATAAACGATGAATATCGTCATAGGATTATTGATAAATTAGTAGCTAACATTCAAAAATTTGTGGAACGGTTGGATGAGATGTCATAATTTCATTACTTGTTAGTGTATGGCAGAGAATTTATCAACGATTAATTATCCGGTTATTTATACTCCTCAGGAGGTCATTTCAATCTTCAGGGAGCACTTCGGACACCGGCCAAGGTTGTAGTTCTGGAGGGTATTTATTATCAGAATCCTCGAAGTGGTAATTATGGCGGCTATTTTTATGATGTTCTGCGTGGTCAGAATGATACTTTTGAGATAAGAGTTATAGTACCTTTAGCTATCCGTGAGAAGTTAACTAGTGGTACCTTGGTGCAACTGGCCGGCACAATATCCAAGGAAGTGCGTAACCAGAGTATAATAGAGTTGCAGTTTCATGTAACTCGTTATGAGGTCATTCAGAAGGATATAGTAACTGATCAGCAACAACAATTATTGCAATTACTTTCGGAGAAATCTTCATCGGGATACCGGAATGTAGATTCATTACTCGAAAGTATCCTTTTTCGTAATGATCGGCCACGAGTAGCATTGGTGTTCGCTAGTGGATCAATCACTGATGTCGATTTTCAAAGAGGCCTGGAAGCTGCTTCCTCTCATATAGATTTTGTCAAACACGATGTTTCTTTTGCGCAGATAAGTCGATTTATGGAAAAAATTGTTGCTCTGGATAAAGAGCAATATAATGTTTTGGCCGTAGTTCGTGGTGGTGGATCCGGTATCAATGAGGTGTTCAATACTCCGGAACTGATCAGGTCTTTGATAAAATTGAATACTCCATTGATTTGTGGTGTTGGCCATCCGGAGGAAAAGCCGTTTATTGGTAAAATAGCGGATAAAGACTTGGGAACCCCATCATTACTTGGAGTTTACTTCAAGGATCTCGTTAATCGTGTTTTAGAACAGAGAGAAAAAAGTAGGGCTGTCCTAGTTGAACAGGTTAAAAAACAATATCAGGAACGTATATTATCAGCGGAAAAGCAGAATAAGGAATTGCAGGATAAGTTTGCAGCTTTGTCCAAAAATCACGAGGACAATCAGAAGATCCATACTGAACAAATGAGATTATCTGAAATCCGGAATAAGGAGCTGCAGGATAAAATAACTGTGATAAATAAGAATTCTGAAGAACAGATCAAAGCAATGCAGAAACAATATGAGACTACTAACAGGCAGCTGAAGATTTATGAGGATCAAGCTAAAAGCTTCAATGAAAATATTTCCAAGATGCAGCAAATCAATAATGAATTGCAAAAGTCTCTTAGTAAGCTTAATGCGCAAAATACGCAAGCTGCAAAAGACCTGGCGGAAGCCAAGGCTTACGCAGCTCAACTCGAACAGCAACTAAAACAGAGCAAAAAAGGATGTTTGGGAATAGTGGCTACCATTATATGCTTTGCAGGATTGATATGTAGTGTGGTCATGCTTGTTCTTTGATATCCGCCGGTTAGTGTGGATGATAGATAATATGGTAATCTTTTCTACCTAGATATTAGATTTTTATTCATAAATGGAAATAATATCTTTCTGAATTATTATCTTTGTGAGAGATATTAATAAAATAGAAGAGAATATGGAATTTCCTGAATTTATAGACTGTATATAATAATCGAAAAGTATACCAGATAATTGAAAAGTAGTCCCCTATATTAGGGACTATCCATCTGATTGTGTAAATAGAAAACTACGGGATTTTTCTCGTAGTTTTTTTATTTATATATTAACTTTGTAAAAATCAGATTTTATGGACATTCCTAAAGAATTTTTAAGTAAAGAGTTTCTGTCCCAGTTTAAGACTGGCGAAGATGTTACTGCTTTCATGAAAGAGCTTCATACTCGTGTTTATGAACAAATGCTGGAAGCAGAGATGGATAACCATTTAGGTTATGAAAAACACTCCAATCAAGGAGATCATAGTGGCAACTCCCGCAATGGTAGTTATAGGAAGCAGATTCAAACCGAGATGGGTAAATCTGTTATTCAGGTTCCTCGTGATCGGGAAGGTGAATTTGAGCCTATTGTCGTTCCCAAGCATCAATCCCGCGGCTTATCTATCGAGCGTCTTGTCATCTCTCTTTATGCCAAAGGTATGAGCGTCGCTGATATTGAGTCGGAAATGCAGGAAATACTACGGTATTAACCTCTCTACCTCCGCTATCTCCATTATCACCAATAAAGTTAGCCAGGCTGCAACAGAGTGGCAAAATCGTCCTTTGGACAGTTTATATATGATTGTCTGGATGGATGGCATCGTATTCAAAGTCAGAGAAAACGGCAAAGTGATCAACAAGACTGTTTACCTATGTGTAGGTCTGAATAAGGAAGGCTTGAAAGAAGTATTGGGTATGTGGATTGGCAAAAATGAGAGTGCCGCTTTCTGGATAGGCGTTTTAACAGATCTCAAAGCCCGTGGTGTAGAAGATATTCTGATTACAGTTACTGATAACCTGAATGGATTTACGGAAACCATCAAGAGTGTATTTCCTGCCTCTACTACTCAAATATGTGTGGTACACCAAATTAGAAACTCTTGTCGCTATGTCGTCTGGAAAGAAAAAAAGGAATTCACTGCCGATTTAAAGAACATCTATAATGCACCTACTAAAGAAGCAGCTGAGATGGAGTTGGATAACTTTGAGCAAAAATGGGGTGCTAAATATCCATATGCGATACGCTCATGGAGAAATAATTGGGAAGAACTGACCGTATTCTTTGATTTCCCCGTCGAGATTAGAAAGATTATCTATACCACTAATCTTATTGAAAATCTGAATGGGAAAATTAGAAAGTACACCAAAAATAAGCTATCATTTCCAAATGATGATGCACTGAAAAAATCTGTCTATCTGGCCATTAACGAAATCGAAAAGAAATGGTACCAACCTATTTGGAATTGGGCATTGATATTTAACCAATTTATTACTATATTTGAAAACAGGATTCAAGTATAAAACCCGAATCCTGAAGTTTTCTATTTACACAAAATTGTGGACAGTGCCCTCATTGAATTAATTTCTTTCTTATTCCCATTCTATGGTCGAATTGGGTTTCGGTGACATATCATAGCAGACACGATTTACATTCTTCACTTCTTTCAGAATTCGGTCTGTAATTTTCATTAGAATAGGCCAATCTATCGGTTCGATGGTAGCTGTCATAGCATCTACCGTATTGACTGCACGAATAATTACCGGCCAATCAAAAGAGCGAGCATTATCACGCACACCCACGGATTTGAAATCAGGAACTACTGTAAAGTATTGCCATACTTTCTTGTCCAATCCTGCAATTCGGAATTCTTCACGCAGAATAGCGTCAGATTCACGCACAGCCTCCAGACGGTCACGTGTAATAGCTCCCAAACAACGCACTCCCAAACCTGGTCCCGGGAAAGGCTGACGATAAACCATTTCGTACGGTAAGCCCAACTCTAGTCCACAAGCACGAACTTCATCCTTGAACAATTGACGCAACGGTTCTACCAATTCAAACTTGAGGTCCTCCGGCAAACCACCTACATTATGGTGCGACTTCACCATTTTGGCAGTCTTCGTTCCACTTTCCACAATATCCGGGTAAATAGTACCCTGCCCCAAGAAATCGATACCGTCCAACTTACGTGCTTCTTCCTCGAACACACGAATAAATTCACCACCGATGATTTTACGTTTTTGTTCAGGGTCCGCCACTCCTGCTAATTTATTCAGGAAACGGTCTGTAGCATCCACATAAATAAGATTTGCCTTTAACTGATTGCTGAAAACTTCAACCACATCCTCAGATTCCCCTTTACGCATCAAACCATGATTGACATGCACGCACACCAAGTTATCACCAATTGCTTTCAGAAGCAAAGCAGCAACCACAGAACTGTCAACACCACCTGACAAAGCCAACAATACCTTTTTATCGCCAACCTGACGCTTAATCAGTTCTATCTGGTCGTTCACAAAGTTTGTCATATTCCAGTTAGCTTCCGCTTTGCAGGTATCAAATACGAAAGACTCTACAGCCTCCTTAATAGCCTCGATATCATCTGTAAATTCCGGCAATTTCACAGTGCAAATCGCTTTATCATGACCGGCAGCCATAACAGGAAGTCCCATTGTATAAATAGCCGGATTTACGTCAATGGCAACGCCATCAATCACATTATTCGGTCCGCCATTAATAATAATACCCTTTACGTTGGGCAATGCTTTCAGTTCTTCTACTGTGATGTCGTGAGGATAAATCTCACTATAAACTCCTAATGCACGGATGGCGCGCGCCAATACCGTATTCTCGTGACTACCCAAGTCAAGGATAACAATCATGTCCTGTTTCATCTGATTCTGGTTCTTTTAAGTTTTTATATAGCCAATAGTTTGACCTTAGTTTCAATTCACCTGCAAATATAAATATTTTAAAAGACGCTACAATATATTGATTCGCCAAAAAGACATTTATTTTTATGCTTTCAGCCTTATCACAAACCGACTACCTTTTCCCAATTCACTCTCTACGGTCAGCGTACCGCCGTGCGCTTCCACAAAATCACGGGAAATAGACAATCCGAGTCCGCTACCCTGCACTTTCGTTCCGGGAACACGGAAGTAGCGGTCGAAAATACTTTTATGATAACGCGGGTCGATACCTTTACCAAAATCCTGAACATATAGTTCGATCATATTATCCTCTTGCCTGGCTCCGATCACAACATGACCGTTTTCTTTCGAATAACGGATTGCATTGCTCAATAAATTAGTCAGCACCCAAGCGATCTTCTCGCTATCTACAAATAGTTTGCCGATTTTCTCTTCCGGATATTCCACTTCTATCTGAATGTTGAACTTATCCGCCTGCACCTGATTTGCCTTAATTGCATATTCTATCAATTCAATCGGTTTCGTTATTTTCGGCATCATCTGAAGTTTTCCGGCTTCCACTTGTGTCATGTTAAGCAACTCTCCCGTAATACTTAACAAACGCTCACTATTCTCCTTGATGCTCTTCGACAGTTGCTCCTGTTCATCGTTCAACTCACCTACCCGCTTATCTTCCAGCAGTTGCAAGCTCATCATAATAGCCGCAATCGGAGTCTTCAGTTCATGAGAAATTGTCGAGATAAATGTAGTCTTGGCAGAATCCAATTCTTTAAATTCCGTGATATTTTTCAGCAATATCACATCCCCCAGTTTATGAGGTTCTCCTTTCCCGGCTTCTGTATTGATGATTGAAACATAAGACGCTTTAAAATAGCTCTCTTTATTATCAGCATAAATCTTCAGAGGTTCCTTCTGCTCACTCGGTGTCACCAATTCGCGAACCAACCGGCGGAGAAGATCGTTTTTCAAAGCAAGCTCTTCTGCCGATTTACGAATCACGGATTCACGTTTCAGGTTCAGAACATTCAGCGCTTCCTCATTGATAAACAGAATTTCGCGTTCCATATTCAAGCCGATCACCGGATCATCTATACTATTCACAATCGCTTCTATGAACTTTTTCGCAGAAAGAATATCCGACAAAGTACTTGCACGATATTCCGTCAACCGTTCTGCCATCCGGTTAAAACTATCCGCCACTTCCCTGAATTCCTCGTTTCCACTCATCTGCAGACGCTTCTCATAATTATGATTGGCTATTTCAAGAATACCTTCTTTCAGTTCTTTTATCGGTTTGCTGATTGAGCGGGGAAGCCAGTACAATAACGCCAGTCCGGTCAAGATACAGATTCCTCCCGTTA
>ENA-ORVC01002086-ORVC01002086.1-human-gut-metagenome-genome-assembly--contig:-NODE-2086-length-14505-cov-4.953841_pt1 | contig 14505 bp, 9 predicted proteins | sample MGYA00242092_ERZ509234 | MGnify/ENA primary metagenome ERZ509234 (study PRJEB26280, sample SAMEA2338800) | human gut metagenome | biome: human gut; feature: human-associated habitat; material: faeces... | reverse complement strand
CATCGAAGCCGAAGGGCTGCAAGCCATGGATGCCACAGCCACGGTGACCGGCGAAGGGACGGTCAGTTGCCATGCCACCCGCAAGATAGAGGGGGAGGTGAACGGCACGGGCAGCATATCCTACAAAGGACGTCCGCGCATCGTTTGCAAGACACCCTCGGGAAGAGACCACATTAATCCTATAAAATAAAAAGTATGAAAAAACAGATTTTTCTTCTTCTCGTCTCAGCCATTGCCTACTGTAGCTGCACAAAGAGCCCTGCCCAATCCCTTTGTGACGGGGAAACCGGGGCAAGCCCCAAAGACATACAGACCCAGAAAGTGACCGTCGGCGACTTCAACGCCATATCAGCCACGTCGTCTGTCGATGTGGTTTATATCCCATCTGAGGATGAAACGTCCGTGGAAATCCGTGCGAGCAAGGCCGTCCTGCCTTACATCAGTGTACAAGTGGATGCCCACGGGACATTGGTCGTAGGCATGAAAAAGCCCAAAGACCCCACAAAAACCAAAGGGATAAAGGAAGTACATGTCAAGGCACGCCCGGTCGGCAGCTTGTCTGCCTCCAGTTCCGGGGACATTTTCGTAAAGGACGGCCTGCACGTAAAGGGCGACCTCCGTCTCACGGCAGGCAGCAGCGGTGACATCTCGTGCCAAGACATCAGTTGCAAAGACCTGCATGCCACATCCAACAGCAGCGGTGACATATCAGGCAAGTCCGTTTCCTGCGGCCTCCTCACTGCGGCCTCCAACAGCAGCGGCGACATCTATTTCGGTGGTTCAAAATGCCAACAGGCCGACTTGCAATGCAACAGTAGCGGGGATTTGCACATCAAAGGGTTGGAGTGCACGCATTTGATAGCCACAGCCACCTCCAGCGGAGACCTCCGTCTGCAGGGTAAATGTGAACAAGCCCAATATACAGCCTCGAGCAGCGGCGACATCGATGCCGGCAATATGGAAGCCCGGCATGTGGATGCCAACGCCTCTTCGGCAGGAGACATTTCGTGCCACGCCTCGGAATCGCTGAATGCCCACACAAGCGGCGGAGGGAGCATCGCCTATTCGGGGAATCCCGCGCAAGTATCCGCTTCAGGCAAAGACATACAAAAGCGTTAACCTCCTCCCCCAGACAGCAAAGGGACTGTCACCGGCCAATCCCGGGACAGTCCCTTTGCTGTTTTCCATACAAGCCGACAAGAACTTTATCCAACCGTCCGCTTATGCCACACGGCCTTGAACCGCAACCATCCGCGCGGCCCGACTACAATCAGCGTCACAGCAAAAAGAATCAGCAAGATGCCGACCACATTACCGCCCGTAAGCCTCTCGTGGAACACCATGACACCTACGAACAATGCCGTAAGCGGCTCCAACGCCCCGAGAATGGCAGCCGGCGTGGCACCGATGTTCCGGATGGCTTTCGCAATGGTCACCATGGATATCAGGGACGGGAACAAAGCCAGTCCCAACGCATTCATCCATTGCGTTCCTTCCGTAAGCCACTGCAAATCCATCCCTCCGCGCAGACGGACGATATAGACCAACGAACCGAACAAAATGGCATAAAACGTGAGTTTCAATCCCGGCATCTCTTTTAAGGAAGAACGGTTCACGCCCACGATATACAGCGCGTAGGTCAACGAGGACATCAGCACCAGACACACGCCCGTCATGCTCAGCGTGGCACCGCCTTCGCCTTTATAAAGCATGGAAATACCTACAAAAGCCGTGGCAATGGATGCTATTTTCACCACGCTCAACCTTTCTTTGAAGAACACGGCCATAATCACCGCCACCAGCACGGGATACATGAACAAAATGGTAGAAGCGATGCCTGCATCCATGTAGTTGAAACTCTGGAACAGGGACAACGATGAGAAGGAGAACAGCAATCCCATGACCGCCACCGGAAGTATCTCATTCCGTTTCAGGGCAAACGACTGTCCGCTCATCTTCATCATCACGGCCAGGAACAGCAAGGCAAACACATAACGGTAGAACAACACGGAATCCACCCTGATGCCCGAAGCATAAAGCGGAAGGGCGAACAACGGATTCAGCCCGTAACTTACCGACGCTATGACACCATAGGCATAGCCTTTCACTTTTTTATTATCCATGATTCCCGTATTAATATTGGTTCCAACTACTCATCTCCTCCAACGACTTGCGCGCTTTCTTGCGGGTCTCCCCCGCCGGATAGCCCAACGAGATGAGCAGAGGTACGCGCTTTCCTTTGATGCCGAGCAGCTTTTTCACTTTCTTTTCGTCGAACCAGCCCATGATACAAGTCCCCAAACCCAACTCGGCCGCCTGCAAACAAAAATGCTCCACGGCGATGCCTACGTCGAGCAAAGAGTATTCCTTGTCTTTGATGACACTACCGATACGGGCCGTCAAGTTCATTTTCTCCAGCACCACAGCTACGATGACGGGCACCTCACGGGCAAACCCGTTCATCCCCATCCCGGCAGCCGCCGCTCCCATTTGCGGCAACAACGCCACATCGTCCACGACAACAAATTTCCACGGTTGTGAATTACAAGCCGAAGGAGCAAGCCGTGCAGCTTCCAGACATTTCATCACCATTTCACGGCTGACAGGGCGCGACTCGTATTTCCGGTCACTTTGCCGTTTCTGTATCAGTTCAGACAAATTCATACTTACATTTTTTATTTACGCTGCAAAATTAGATATTTTATGGGAAATACGTTTTCCCCTCATCTGTTTTTAACAGCTTTCTTACGCATAAACCGGAATAATTTCCTTTTTTCTCTTGTATCTCATATACCCGATACATATCATCAGCGAAACCAAAGTGGACAACGGAGGAGCAAACCCCATGAGAAACAAAGAAGAAGAACTCACCAGACTGAAGCTGTAAGACAAAGGTATGCGGAAGAGGAAGGTGGAAATCACGCTGTGTACCATGGGGAACACGGAATTGCCCTGCCCGCTGAAATAGGCATTGATGCAGAACACGAAACTCACCATGATGCAATCTATGCTGTATCCCCGCAGATAGCCGGAAGCCATCTGTACCACCTCGCTGTCGCGGGTGAAGATGCCCGTCAGCGTGTCCGGCAGGAATTGTGAATAGAGGCACACCGAAACGCCGAAGACCAATGCCATGCCGATGCCTGCATACAGGCAACGGTTCATACGCACACGCAGCCCGGCACCGTAGTTTTGTGCCGTCATGGCCGCCACGGCCGACGATATGGCCATCGGCGGCAACATGGCAAAGACTATCAGCTTCTCTACGACTCCCAAAGCCGCCGAAGCCACCACACCCATACCGTTGACAATGACCGTAATCAGCAAAAAGGAAAAATTGACCAACAAATCCTGCAACGCGATAGGTGCTCCCAGCAGCAGCACGCGCCTGCAAAGCTGTCCGTCCAGACGGATATCGCGACGCGTAAACTCAAAATGGAAACCTTTTCGGTACAGATACCACAAGGCCGTAGCAAAGCTTACCCCTTGCGAAGCGACCGTGGCTATGGCCGCTCCCGCCGCCCGCAGATGGCAGCCACCCACCAGTATGAAATCCAGCACGATGTTCAACGCACAAGCCAACGCCACGAAATAGAGCGGCGTGCGCGAATCTCCCAGTCCGCGTAAAATACCGCACACGACATTATACCCTATAATAAAAGGAATGCCCAACGAACAAATCCACAGATAGGCTTCCGTATCGGCCAACGCCTCGGGCGGAGTGTGCATCAACTGCACCGTCCGGCTATGAAAAGCCACCATCAGAAAGGTCAGTACCGCACCGACTGCGGCAAACAGCCCGATGGAGGTTCCAATAATGGACGCCGTTTTCCGGTAATCTTTCGCTCCCGTGGCGATAGCAATCAACACGGTCGTCCCCGTAGTAAGCCCGAGGATGACGCCCGTCACAGTCTGCATCACCTGACTTCCGATGGCCACGGCGGCCACACTCGCAGCATCGTCATACTGCCCCACCACAAACAAGTCGGCTCCTCCATAGAGTGCCTGAAGCACATTGGCCAATAAAAACGGGACTGCAAAATGTAGCAGAACCTTCGGCACGCTCCCTTGTGTCAAATCCAATTCTTTCATTTCTACGTCTTTTTTATTTTACCACACATAAAATGCCGGATAAGTTGATTGGTTTTACCCAGTCATCTTATCCGGCATTTCATTGTTGCCCTCCGATGAGGATTACAAAACATTACGAATATTATTTCGGCTGCAAAGGTAGGACTTATTTTTCATCCGGCCAAAAGAAAAATGCCATTATGGTATTTTTTCGATAAACATGACATCCTGCGCATCCCGTTTTTCGAACTTTGCAAACGTGATGTACCACCTTTCCTTTCGGAAGAAAAGAACAGCCCGTTTTATCCTAACGCTGCATAAACTTCTATAAAACAATAAAATAAATCAGTATTTCCAAAGCTGGCGTTCCACCTTCAACACTTCATTTCCACGTATTCATCTTATCGTTTTTTCACCTTCAAGAGAAACGAAAATCATTTGGCGCAGAACGAAAAATCGCTTGCCTGAGATTGAAAAATCATTTGGCGCAGAAAAATCCGCCGATGAAAGCCAACCTTTTTAGAAGTACACTATATTTACAAACCCACCTTCTTGGACTCTGAAAAACACCAAACGCCCCGGACATTACAGCCACAACCGAATGCCCGGGACGTTTCCTTATGATGTACGTTCCGGCCTACTTGAAGAAACGGAACGCTTGTTTGCCTTCACCGGTAACAACCTGAAGCAGATAGGTGCCGGAAGCCAGACGCGCCAAAGAGATTCTGCCCGAACGTCCCTCGCGCCGGTATTCCGTGGAAAGCACGCGTCCGGAGGGATCCACGATGCTTAAACCGCATTCGCCGTCCTCGGGCAGGCCTTCAATCCACAGGTCGTCGCCGACGCGGTGCACCGACATCTGTCCGGCATTCACTCCCTCTACTCCATCGCCGGAGAAACCTTCCTTATGGAGAGTCAACTCGCCGTACACGGAAGTGTCCTCCAAAGAGGTAGCACGCACCACGATGTCTCCGTTGCCCGTTTCGGTCGGGGTCAGGATGCCGTCTTCATCCAAAGTGGCCAGACCGGTTCCCTGTACCACGCTCCATGCTACGAGTTGGGAGGCATTCGCGGGTTGCACGGATGCCTGCAAGTGCAACCGCCCGGTGAGGGGAGTCAACTGCGTCGTACCTTCCACCGTGGTCACTGTGACCGACTGCGGCAGGATGCCGAAATCCTTTTTCACGACGGTCACACGAGCCTCGATGCCTGTTCCGTCCACAGTCGTGGCGCATACCATGATTTCGCCGTTCTCCTTTCCCCGGGCCGTCAACACGCCGTTTTGAGTCAGCGAAGCCAGTTCGCCGCCTTCCAGAATCTGCCAGTTCACCGTACGGATGTCCGCCATGGCCGGCAGGATTTCGGCCTGCAAATGCAACGTGGGTTGAGAAGGTGTCAGCACGAGTTCCTTCTCTATGGCCAGCACGTTCAACTGTTCGGCAGGTACCACTGTCCATGCCCCGTCCGTGCATACCACATTGGAGCGACCGCTTCCGGACGACCTTTCCTTGGATGTCCTCGTCATCGGTTGCCATTCGTCGGAATAGGTCTCGTCATACTCCAAGGCGTAGAAATACGTCCCGTCCCCGGCGTTCAGGTCGGTGTAGGCCGTATGGGCACCCGACACCTCGGCCAACAGTTCCAGACGGTCGGCAGACGTTCCGCGCAAGACGCGGTAACTGTCCACAATGCCACCCTCGTAGGCGTTCCATATCAGGTTGACGGCACCGTTCACTCCTTTGTTCAGCATCAGGTGCGTACCGCTGTGCACACGGCTGGCTGGACTTTCCACACCGAACGTCGTGCCCAACTTGATGCAATAGCGGTCGGACGAGACAGAGGGATTGGAGGACGTGTCTACGAACTCTCCCGCCCCTGGAGCCACCTGCGCAATGCAGTCAAAGGCATTGTAGCGTCCGCTCTCCTTATATATATTCACGGTGGTGACGAAATCCGGCATGCCGGGCATGTCCCACGTCACTTTGTTCTTGCCGGTAGCCGCATCAATGCCTACCAAACGGATAACGGGCACAGGCACTTCGCCCACGATGCGGATGTGCTTCTCTTCCGATTCCACCACGCCGCACACGGAATCGCGCACCGACAAGCGGAAGGAATAATCACCGGCATCGGGGAACACCGCCTTGGCTTCCCGGCTCCCTACGCGGAGCAGCATCTCGATACGTTCGTCCGACAGCTTCACGTCGATGTCCTCGCGGGAAGCCTGTGCAAAGGCTTCAGGAAGCGTGAAGGTAATCTCCGTCCCGGCCAGTCCTTCGGCGGGGAAGTCGAACGAAAGGTCGATGTCGCGCACCATCACGTTCTTGGTGGCCGTTTCGCCATCTGCCGTGCGGACGGTCACGGTTTTCAGCCCCGGCTCGTTCCATGCCACTTCAAACCGTTTCCCTTCCTGACTGAGAAGCGTTCCACCGTCCCAGTCCCACTCGGCGGTTTGCAAAGCGGCATCGGGCACATTATACGTCAAAGCCACAGCCTTGCGCGGTGCCGTCACCGTAGGTCCGGCAATGAACTGCTCGCTCACCTTAAAGGAATAGGTCTCCGACATGGGCGAATGGGCATCCCAGAGGTCTATGGCCTGTACCTGCACCTCATATTCCTGTCCGGCCTCGAACCGCTCGATAGGAATCATCTTGCGCGTGGCTTTCTGGTAATATGCCCCGGGAATGACCGCTACCTTGCCGTTTCCGCCGTTCAGCGGTGAGATGATATAAGCACCTTCGCCTTCTGCCCCTTTCTTCTTCACGCTCACATTGTAGCGCATCTGCATGGCCGGGGTTTCCTTGTCGTAGGCGTCATCCCATTCCAACAGTATGCCGAGACCTTCCTGGGTGGCTCGTACGTGGGCCGGAGCTTCGGGGGCGGTGTTCTCGATGCCGGTGCGGAGCAACGTTACCCCGTCATTCCCGGCATGATAAAAATCAGGAACACCGTCATGGTTCACGTCGGCCATGCCATCCACAAATCCCAACTCCTGATTGTGCAGCACTTCTATCCGTCCCGAGCGGTCGCGCTCCATATAAAGTATGGCATATTCCTTCTTGCTCACGTTTTGTTCGTAGAAATCATAGTACACCAAGATGTCCGGGCAGCCGTTGTTGTCGAAATCGGCTATTTTGACCACTTCTACAGTATAACGGCTACTGTGAGCGCTTTCAAATACAAATTTGACCGGAGTGCCGAACGTGTAATCCTTATTGCCGAAGCAAATGCCTATCACATCCTTGTCTACTCCGTCATTACCGTAAGTCACTACCTTGTCCGGCACGCCGTCGCCGTCCATGTCTTCGAAAGCAGCCACTGTACCTTCACTTTCAGGGGAATAACGCACGTCGAAATTCCAACCGCCGTTGTTCAGGGCAAAGGCATCTTTCCATTTCCCATCTACCCTGCCACGTGTGGAGAAGATGTCGAGCAAGCCGTCACGATTGACATCGTATAAAAATTCTATCTGTATCCAATTCCCGTCTCCGTCATCCAAAGTCATTTTCTCAAAATTGGTGTTGTCGCCCTTGTTGACATAAAACTCGGACGGTGCATAAAACCCGACCGTAGCATCCACCAGCTCGGGAAAACCGTCATTGTCCAAATCCGCAAAGCCGTGCTCGACCAGCAACGGATTGGCATCGAGGGCCTCAAAGTCGCGGCCTCCGCGATGAAGAATCAGGTTGCCCTTATTGTTCCGTACCGCAAAATCGGCATCCCCATCCATGTCAAAGTCCAAAACAGGGGCTTGGCCTCCCATACCGGCACGAGACTCCACCGTAAGGTTTGAATTGAATATGGTCCCCAGTTTTTCAAACCTTCCGTATCCGTCATTTACGTAAAAACCGTTTTGGTCCAAGACATCCAATATGCCGTCTCCGTCCATATCCCAGAACAAAACCGGCCAAGTCATCCCCAATGCCTCGTGGGAAACCTGCTGCCATGAGACACGCTGCACCGTCACTACCTTTTCGCGTACATCCTCCGTGCCATCCACCGGATTCGTCACCGTCAGGCGGAGATGCTTCTCGCCGGGCACGCTGAACGTCAGCCATACCAGTGCACTGTCAGCCGAGGCCTTTATGGCTTTTCCTCCGTCGAAATCCCAAGCGTAGTCCAACCCGTCGGCACGGGAAGCTGCCGTCAGTACCAACGTGTCTGCCGCTGCCAACTCATCATCCGACACCGTGAACGCTGACTGTACGAGGTCGTGCCTGTACACCACCTCGTCCGACCACGCCGAGCCTTTGCCCATCGGGTCCACCGTCTGTATGGCAATGTAATACGTCCCCAGCTTCCAACGGCTCACATCCAACGTGGCATCCAGATTTGCCCCCATGTTGCCGGGACGGAAATCGCGGCGGCTGCCGTCGGCATTCGCCCCCGAGAAATAGATGTCGTCCTTACCGGGCGCACTGCCGATGCGGAGGGCATAGGTCAAATCCACGGTAGAAGTCTCCTTGTCCTTTCCCGGCTTCCAGGCAATCTTCAGTTTGCCGTTCTTGCGGTCGAGGTTTACCGACGGGGCGAACATGCGTTGCGGGGCTTCGTTGGCCGGGATGCCCTGCAAAAGGGGTAAGTCTTTGGTGGCCCAATAACCTCCAGCCTTCTTCGTCGTATCGGCCAAGAACTCCAAACGTCCGTCATTATCTATATCCGCCACGGTGATGTTCTCGTCCAAACGGCTCACAACCGCTTCTTGCCAATCGGTACCAGGACCTTTGCCGAAAGTCGCGTCCACTTGCATCACGGACGGTTCTTCCACTTTTTTCATGTCGTCCAACCGGAACAAATACAACCCGTGCACGGAAGAACATCCATAGTCGTTCCCTTCATCATTCTGCACGCTCGCCAAGAGTTCCATATAACCATCGTTGTCGTAATCGAGGCACTGCCCGAACGCCCACTTCGTCTTGAAAGAATACTCATGAATTGCAAACTTCCCCTTGCCGGTGTTTTCCGCAAAAACCAAAAACGAAAAAGTGGAAGACGAGAGGTAGTCGAACGTCAGCAGAATATCCACGTCACCATCCTTGTCGAAGTCATAGCAATGGATGTTCGTCACGTCCAAGTCCTTCATCAGCGTTTGTTCCTCGAAACGGTCACCGCCCAAGTACGTACGGGTGTACACACGTTTTCCTTCCGTATCATTATAGATGTAGTCGGGAATACCATCACCGTTCAAGTCCTTCACGGTCAGCTCGCCCGGCTGTGGAGAGGCCACGAAACGGTTGTCGCCCATGTTATAGAAAATCGTGCGCGGCCCTACCAAATCCATATAGCCGTCACGGTTCACATCGATGGCCTGCGTGAATTTGTAACTTTCATCTACCGTAGGGCTTCCGCCAATGAACATCCCGTCACGCAACGATGGCAAGTCGCTGATATCGAATTTTCCGTCAGCTTCCTCTGCCTTACGAGCCACCAATGAATCGGCCTGCACGCGCGAGAGTGTATCGATACGCGTGGGGGTAAATGTCCCGTCAGGATTTTGGTAAAGGATGCTCCAATCCGTGTTGTTGAACGCGAACAAGTCCGGCAATCCGTCGTGGTTCACGTCCAACGGATAAGCGGAGTTGCATCCGTCCATCAGCGTATAAGTGCCGTCTGCCCCACCCAGAGCTATCTCAATCTTGCGGAAATCCGCGAAAGCACGATTGGCAAAATCAGGTATGCCATCATTGTTCAGATGCATCATCACACGGTCTTCGTCCAGATAGGTGAAAGGCAAATCCAACAGGAAATCCTGTGCATAACAGCCGGGGGCGTGCCAATGGTAACGAGCCTTGAACTTTCCGTCCTTGTCTATCCTATAATATTCCTTCTTCCCGTCGCCGTCAGCATCGTACAACCAAGCCGTACTGATATTACCGAACTTGCCAAGCAAAACGGGTAAGTCTTCTGCATTGCATTTCAAGCAACACTCGATTTCGTTTCCCGATCCGGAAACAACTCCAGTCTTGTACTTGTATTTGACCAAGGTTTGATCGAAAACGATACGGTTGCCGTAGCGATATGCGCCAACCCAATCATACGACCGCTCCGCATCAAACCCCGAAAGCGTGGACAAATCGAACCAACCATCCACCACGGGTGACGCACCGACGGCCATTTGACCGCTGCTATTGAAAGTCTCCAACTGTGCTTTCTCGTTCAAATCTAAGGTTATCAAGGAGTTTCCCGAGCAGTCCAATACCTTTAATTCCGGACAATGCCTCAAATCCAAGGTTGTCAAGGAGTTTCCCGAACAGTCCAACACCTTTAATTTTGGACAATGTCTCAAGTCTAACGCAGTCAAACCGCATTTCGGGCACTCCAAATGCATCAGTCCCGGAGATGCGGACAAATCCAATGTGTCTAAAGAAAGGGAAGGAAGTACCAAGGTTTCCAACTTCGGACAGTCCAAAGATAGAGACGACAAGGAAGGACCGTTATTCAATTGGAAATACTCCAATTTTTTGTTTTGACGCAAATCAAGTTTCTCCAAGGTAAAAAGTCCTCCAATCTTCAAACGTACAAGATCCGCATTGGCACTTACATCCATTTCGTCCACATCGACCATCTTCAACTCCAAGTCCTGCAAATAAATGAAATGTTCCACGCCTTTCAACGAAGTAATGGTGGATCTATATTCCGACAAATCAATCCGTGTCACAGCCCGCACCTCTTCATCGTCCAAAAGTTTGTCCCCATTGGTGTCGAAATTAAGCCTGACATAATTCCGTAAACCAGAATTCGGAAAATGGGCTTCATCTATCGGCACCTGTGCCGAAGACAGAAGGAACGAAGCCGTCCCCATGGTCACCAATAATAGTCGTTTCATCATAAAGTCTCTTTAAAACAACAAACCGCCAACCGACCTCCCTCCGTTGACTTAAATGATACTCATAATAAGGAATACTACAACAAAAAAGCGTGGGAGATCTGTATCCGTCACCCGTCCCATGCTTCGAGGCTCTCGCATTGCCCAGTATAGTAGAACGAGCAACGCAGAACCCACGCCGATGAGTTTATACAATCTCCCCTCAGGATTTGCCTCTTCCTTCCGCCCATAGGGGCAAACGGACAAAACAATCCCTTGGGGATATTTATAAAAACATCCCATGGGCATCTACCGTTGCATAGTTCATGACTATACTTCTGAACTTGCGAGATTCGAAACATCAAGAACCAGCGCGTGATAAACGCCTTCTTATTTATAGCGGTTCCCCTCTCCCTCCCCGTCCACTCCCATTCCCACCTGCCGCAAAGGACAGATGTTCCTGTTCGTATCGGCGCAGGTCGCCTTGCTTGGATCGGCCTGCCGGTCGCTACCGGACATCACGGCACAGCAAGAATCACCGGGAACCCAATGCAAAGTTAATCTTTTTTAAGAACCAATCCCATAAAGAACGGACAAAATTTCAAAGTTTTTATCGTCCGCCCTCCTTTTATCCTTTCATATTCAATGCTTCCATGAAACGGCGAATCACTTCGGGCTTGCCTGTATGCTTGCCGTCGTCTTCGCTCAGCTTGCAAGTATCGTTGTAGAAAGTCCATGACTCTGTGATTTTCACGGCCACCAGTTTGATGACGATGTTCATGGGCTTCACGCCCTCGAAGTCGTTTGTGAAGTGCGTGCCTATCCCGAAAGAAGGTTGGCAATACTCCCGGGCGTAACGTTGTATTTCTATCGCACGGTCCGTGTCGAGCGCATTGCTGAATATGACTTGCTTCGTGCGGGGGTCGATGCCTAACGAACGGAATTTCTCCACAATCCTTTGCAGTTCCGCACGGTTGTCGCCACTGTCCACGCGAAGACCTTTGAACAGGTTGGCAAAATCCTCCGAGAAATTCAGGCTGAAGATGTCCCAGCCGAAACTGTCGTAGAGATATGTGCCCAAAGCTCCGCGGAACGTGTTGCGCCACGAGTTCATGGCAATATGGTTGGCCATCTGGGGACCGTACATTCCTCCTATGGCACAGACAAACTCGTGTGCCATCGTGCCGACGGGAATCAGGTCGTACTTCATCGCCAGATAGACATTGCTGGTCCCGACAAACTTCCCGCTCCATTCCCGGCTCCGGTAACAGTCTCGCATCGCCCGGACCACCGTCTCTTCCGCCTCGAAAGAGACGCGGCGGCGCGTCCCGAAATCGCTGAACACGCAACCGGCTTCCAACAAGCGGACGGCTTTCCGGTAGGTCTTCCGGTAATAATCCTCATAATCGAAACGGCTGTCTTCGCCCGTCATCCTGTAATAAAGTTCGGAAATGATGGCCAGCACTTTTACTTCCAATAGGATGGTATCGGCCCAACTCCCTTCGAACTCCACGGACAGATGCCCCTCTTCATCCTGCCGTACTGTCACCCATTCGCGACAGAAACGGTAGCCTTTCAAGTAGGTGTAGAACCAACCGGGAATGTAGCTGCACCGCCGTTTCATGAACGCGATTTCCTCGTCCGTAATGACCACGTCCTCCAACAGAATGATTTGTTTTTGCAACTCGTCGGCAAAACCCGGCGGATAGACGGTATGGTCCCGGTCGGTAAACCGGTACTTCACCTGAGCGCGGGGAAAATTGTCGATGACCGCGCAGCACATGGTGAACTTATACAGGTCGTCGTCTGTAAAATGATTGATAATTCGTTCCATACAAAGTCATTTTGTTTGATTTCACTTTTCGCGAAGTTCCCACCGGTCTCCTGTCCGATACAACTTGCAGGTCTTGCCCTGCCAAACGCCTCCCTTACGGTCAAGTATCTCGTTCCGGAACGGAGACGGACGGAAAACCTCCACCCGGCCGCTGTCTGCCGCAAACACGGCGTACGACGCTAAAGAGGGTTGCAAAGACGGGTCGTCCACCCGCACACCGTCTTCAAAAATGCGGATACAGTCCCCCCGGAGTTCACTCCACGTATAACCGGCCGCCGTAAGACAACCATGTTCATCCTTATTTCCCCCGATAAGTTGGGGAGCCTGCACAGACCTGCAAGCCGAAAAGCAGACCAACCCGCTCACGATAATCCAAATATTTTTTCTCATATCCTATTTTATTCAGTATAAAGTCTAAAACAAAATCCAATCCTATCCGGCATTTCACCTATTCTTTATATACACATTCCGCATCATGCTCCTCCTCCGGTGGGTTTCCCTTCGAACAAATCCGAATCTTTTCCTCCGGCAACCCGATGCTCTTCTATTTCTTGCGTCTCCTGCCTCAACACCTCCAGAAATTTCTCCGTCAGCAAAGAGTGCCTTTTACCTTTAAGAGAAAGAAGGCTGATGTGCATCATCTCCGTTTTCTCCTTAATCGGCACGGCCTTCAAATCCGGACTGCTCACCGTCATGTCTTGCGGCAGAATGGAAATCCAATGCCCCGTGCGCAGCATGTCAAGCAATAAAGGCGTACTATTGACTTCTATCTGCGGCTTTACCTTCACCTTGTATTGGGCCAGCATGCGGTCTATGACCTTCCGGGTGTACAGCTCTTTGTCCAAGAAGATGACGGGGAACTCATTCAAGTCCGATAAAGAGAAATGTTTCCGGATGGCCACCGGGTGATTTTCGTGGACAATGACGCATAAAGGCATGCAAGCGTATTCCGTGGACTCCGTAAGCGCAGAGACATCCTGCGGATTGTAACTCAACGCAAAATCAAGTTTGTTGGAATTAATCAGCTCCACCAGTTCCAATACGGAATGGGAATACACAATCGACAATTCCGCTTTAGGGAAAGCCTTCGTAAACTTCAACACGCAGATATTCAGCAAAGGGAAGAGGCTGTATATTACTCCTATTTTTATCTTTCCCGTATAGACATGCTGCATTTCCTTCAAATGCTGTATGCCATACGCCACCTCCTCTATCGCTTTACGGGAACAGTCCAAAAAATCCCGTCCGGCATCCGTCAGATAGATTTTCTTCCCGATGCGGTCGAACAGCGTCACGCCGAGTTCCTCTTCCAGTTGCTTGATGCTTAACGACAAAGTGCTCTGCGTGATAAAAAGCTCTTTGGAGGCCTCAGTAAACGAAAGCACGTCTGCCAACTTGACGAAATATTTCAGCGGAGTCAGTTCCATAAGAAAAATCAATAGAAATCATGAATATTATTAATTCTACAAATTTACGAAAAAGAGAAATTACTCCTAACTTTGAGACAAGAAAAATGAAAACGTCTCTGGGTTAAACTATTATAAACGAAGCGAAAGAAAGAGACGGTGGACATTAAATAATGTATAAGAATGTTGAGAAACCCAAGTGGTTCGCCACGTTCAACGACAGCCAGCGACAAAACAATCGGTTCGACAGGTAAAAAGGACACGAAACAAATAAAACGATTATATATAATTAAGGTATAAACATCATTTATGGCAGAGGTATTAGGACACATATCGCAAATTATCGGCCCGGTGGTAGACGTTCATTTCGAGCACAGCGAGAAAGAACA
>ENA-ORVC01002064-ORVC01002064.1-human-gut-metagenome-genome-assembly--contig:-NODE-2064-length-14588-cov-4.716989_pt1 | contig 14588 bp, 8 predicted proteins | sample MGYA00242092_ERZ509234 | MGnify/ENA primary metagenome ERZ509234 (study PRJEB26280, sample SAMEA2338800) | human gut metagenome | biome: human gut; feature: human-associated habitat; material: faeces... | reverse complement strand
AGAGGCCAGAAAAGGGGCTGTCCAGGTGGAAGTCAGCCCCATGGATTATTCTAATCATGATTATTCCTCCAGGTCCGCCCGGCGGACCTCCACGCACCGCTTCTTCTCCGTGTCGATGGTAAACAGGCAGGCGTTGAGCTTGCAGTTCCCCTCCGCCTCCTCATACCGCCGGGGCAGTCCTCCCAGGAACAGATTGATGGAGTGCTCCGGCCGTATGCCCAGCAAGGACCGCTTGGGGCCTGTCATTCCAAGGTCGGTGACAAAGCCCGTGCCCTTGGGCAGGATCTGGCAGTCGGCGGTGGGCACATGGGTGTGGGTGCCCCAGACGGCCTGGACCCTCCCATCCAGATACCAGGCCATGGCCCCCTTCTCGCTGGTGGCCTCGGCGTGGAAGTCCACCAGCACCACATCGGTCCCCTCCATCCGCCTGAGCACCCGGTCGGCGGTGGTGAAGGGGTTGTCGAAGTTGCTGTCCATCTCGCACCGGCCAATCAGGTTCATGACGCCGATGCGCACGCCGCCGGGGCCGTCGTACACGCCCCAGCCCCGGCCGGGCACCCGGCTGGTGTAGTTGGCGGGGCGGAGGGTATACCGGTCATCCTCCAGAAAGTCGGCGATCTGGATGCGGTTCCAGGTGTGGTTGCCCAGGGTGACCACATCCGCACCGGCGTCAAAGATCTCCCGGGCCTGCCGTGGCAGAATCCCCACGCCGGACGCGTTCTCCCCGTTGACCACCGTGAAATGCACGCCCTTGAGCTTTTTCAGCCCCCGGAGATGGCGGGACAGGTACTCCACGCCGCTGTCCCCCACGACGTCGCCTACGGCCAGCACGTTCAGAATCATAACTTGCCTCCCTCTCATAATCAGCAGCCTCTATTATATGTGATTTTTTGCAAAAGGGCAATCGTAGTTTCTTGTAACCGGATTGAAACCGCCCCTGTAACCCTTTTTGCCGTCCCCTATGGTATGATAGGAGACGCCAAGGAGGATTTTTTTATGAAACTGCGCCTTTTTTCCGGCCTGGCCGCCCTGGCCCTGGCCGCGCTGCTGGCCGCCTGCGCCCCGGCCGCCCCCGCTGAGCCCGCCCCTTCTCCCGGCGCGGCCAGCCCCGCCCCCACCGCCGAGCTGCCCACCCCGGTCACGGAGGAGGAACTGCCCGCCCTCTATGAGGCCGAGGGCTATACGGTGACGGAGGTGCGCGGCTATCTAGACGACTTTGTGGTGGAATACACCTACGGCGGCAGTGAACCCCGCCTTCTGGACTGGGTGTTCGGAGAAACCGGCCGCCGGGTGTACCTGACGGGTCTGGACGCCGATGCTTCCTATCAGATCACCGGCCCAGGCGAGGTGCGCTTTACCACCGGCGGTGTCAGCTCCTCCACCCCCTGGAAAGGGCTGCCCGAGTCGGGTACCGTGCGGGTGCTGGTGGACGCCTACGGCCGGGTGCCGGAGGACGCCGTTCAGACCACCCTGGATACTGTGGAAACCTGGCTGGACCCGGCGGAGCCCTTCTACATGGGCTGGTGGGAGAACGGCCGCCCCGATACTGAAAGCGGCCGGTTTGAGCAGGTGTACGACGCCCGCATCGATGCCGACGGCCTGTCCTTCTCCTTCATCCCCAACGGGGACAGCCAGGAGCTGTTTGAGGGGTTCTTCCCGGCGGCCACCACCATTCCCAGCTTCGAGACCAGCTTTGATCCGGATGGCCGGGTGTTCACCCTCCGCCTCTACAACACCTGCCTGGAGAGCGGCGCCCCCGGCTCCCCGCTGAATGAACACCTGGAGCTGATGAACTACCCCGGAGACCTGTACCCCTATTCCTTCCCGGCGGGCTCCCTGGGCCGGGACGGCCACTTCCTGCGGGATGTCACCATCGCCGAGGACGGGGAGGACGTGGTGGTGACCGCCGTCCTGACGGAGCGCGCCTACCGCTTCACAGTGGAGACCTCCAACCTGGGCTTCGACAACATCCCCTCCTTCCGCATCGTATTCCGGGAGAAGAATCTTGACTTAGATGGGCGGGATTGATATGAAACGATATCTGACGCTCGTTCTGCTGCTGGCCCTCTGTCTGACCGCCTGCACACCGAAGGCCCCGGCTCCGACGGAGACCGCCCCGCCGCCGGAGGCCGGTTCTGTCCGGCCGGAGACGCCCGCCCCGGTGTGGGGCGAGCAGGTCTTTCAGCGGGACTATGCCGGCGAGGAATCCAACGCGGACGCGCCGGAGGGGGTGGTGGTCTCCCTGCGCTTTGTCATGCCCTATATCGAAAACGCCGGGGAGAACCCCGTCTGGCGGAGTCTAAACGAAGACTTCTCCATACTGGGAGAGGGGTGGCTGGAAAAGGGCCGGGAATACTGGAGCACTCCAGGCCTGGAGCCCGGCGGGGACTATTCCGTGGAGAGCGTCTACACCATCCAGCGGTGCGACCGCTTCCTGAGCGTCCGCTACCAGCGCACCGAGGCGCTGGCGGGTGAGCCCGCGGGCACTGTCTCCGGCAGCCTTTTTGACCTGTCCACCGGCAAAGCCCTTACCCTGGACTCCTTACTGCGGGTTCCGGCCGAGAAGGGGATGGACGCTCTTCTGGATGCTCTGGACGGTCTGGAGGACGGCCCGTACGGCCGGGCATATTTTGAGAGCTACTGGGATGTCAACGCCTTCTACCTTACGGAAGACCACCTTGTGCTCCTCTTCCCGGTCTATGAGGACGGCGCTACCTCCCCCACCGCCACCCTGGAGCGCCCCATCCCCCTGGTTCGCCTCCGTGGGCTGCTCAGCAGCGCCTTCCCGGAGCTCTGTCCGGCTGACCCTGCTCCCCAGCCATCCGTCCCGGCGGCGGAGCCGCGCGCGCTCACCCCGGAGGAGATCAGCCGGGTCAATCAGGCCTTTGCCCCAGGGGCGGAGGAGGGCGGCGTGGCTGACGCCACTCCGGCGAGCGGCTTTTTCACCAGCTATTACGACGATGTAAGAGAGCTGGACTTCGCCGCCTTTTTGGAGTACTACCCCGATGACGGCACATTGAGCGCCGGGGATGAGGCGGAATCCGACGCTCTGAAAACCCTGCCCGGCTACCCCTGGGACATGTCGCCGGGCGCCGTGCCCACCCACCGCATCACCCGCGCCTCGGTGGACGCGGCCCTGGAGCGGTACGCCGGCATCACCGCCGCCGAGCTGGCCGACACCTCGGGCGTCCCCTACCTGGAGGAGTACGACGCCTGGTACACCTTCACCAGCGACTTCGGCCCCGGCAAGTTCCTGTGCGCCGGGGGCGAGGTGGACGAGGCCGCCGGCACCGCCCGGCTGTGGACGGAACCCCGGGAGGACGGCGGCCGGGCGGAGTTAGCCTTACAGCGGGACGGCGAGTCCTGGCACATCCGCTCCCACCGAATTGTAAACAATCCTTGAACCCTCTTGCAATTTTTCATGCGAAGGATTATGATAGCGTTAGCACTCAGAAAGTTCGAGTGCTAACGCTCTTTGTTTACAAAACCGTTTGAGATACAGGAGGCATTGTCATGGCAAAGAAACAGTTCAAGGCCGAGTCCAAGCGGCTGCTGGATCTGATGATCAACTCCATCTACACCCACAAGGAGATCTTCCTGCGGGAGCTGATCTCCAACGCCAGCGACGCGGTGGACAAGCTGGCCTACAAGGCCCTCACCGACGACCAGGTGGGGCTGAACCGCTCCGACTTCAAAATCACCCTCACCCCCGACCAGATTGCCCGCACCCTGACCATCTCCGACAACGGCATCGGCATGACGAAGGAGGAGCTGGAGCAGAACCTGGGCACCATCGCCCGCAGCGGCTCCCTCCAGTTCAAGCAGGAGCTGGCCAAGCAGGAGAACGGCGGGGAGCACGCCACCGACATCATCGGCCAGTTCGGCGTGGGCTTCTACTCCGCCTTCATGGTGGCCGACCACGTCACCGTCACCTCCAGGGCCTACGGCTCCGACGAGGCGTGGCAGTGGGCCTCCGACGGCGCGGACGGGTACACCCTCACCCCCTGCGGGAAGGAGAGCGCCGGCACCGACATCGTGCTCCACATCAAGCAAAACACCGAGGACGACCACTACGACGAGTACCTGGAGCAGTACCGCCTGGCCGAGCTGGTCAAAAAATACTCCGACTATATCCACTACCCCATCGTCATGCTCATGCACAAGTCCCGCCAGAAGCCCCGCCCCGAGGATGCCGGCGACGACTATAAGCCCGAGTGGGAGGACTTCGACGAGTGGGAGACCCTCAACTCCATGGTACCCCTGTGGCAGCGGCCCAAGGGCGAGGTCACCGCGGAGGAGTACAACCAGTTCTATAAGGAGAAGTACGGCGACTGGGAGGATCCCCTGAGCGTGGTGCACGTGTCCGCCGAGGGCGCGGTGGAGTACAAGGCCATGCTCTATATCCCTTCCCACGCCCCCTATGACTTCCACTCCCGGGAGTACCAGAAGGGCCTCCAGCTCTACTCCTCCGGCGTGCTCATCATGGACAAGTGCGCCGATCTGCTGCCCGAGCACTTCCGCTTCGTCAAGGGCGTGGTGGACTCCCAGGACTTCTCCCTCAACATCTCCCGTGAGATGCTCCAGCACACCCGCCAGCTCAAGGTGATCGCGGGCAACCTGGAGAAGAAGATCAAGGCCGAGCTGCTGCGGCTTCAAAAGGACGACCGGGAGAAGTACGAGACCTTCTGGAAGGCCTTCGGCACCCAGATCAAGGTGGGCGTGGTGAGCGACTACGGCGCCCATAAGGAGCTTTTGAAGGATCTGCTGCTCTTCTTCTCCTCCAAGGAGGGCAAGCTCACCTCCCTGGCCGAGTACAGGGCCCGCATGCCGGAGGAGCAGAAGTACATCTACTACGCCTGCGGCGAGGACGCCGGGCAGCTTGCCAAGCTCCCCCAGGCCGAACGCATCCGGGACAAGGGCTATGAGATCCTCTACCTCACCGACGAGCCCGATCAGTTCGTCATCGACGCCCTGGGCGCGGTGGACGAGGTGGCCTTCAAGTCGGTGGACGACGCCGACGCCCTCCCCGAGACCGACGAGGAGAAGGCCGCCCTGGAGCAGAAGGCCGAGGAGAGCAAGCCCGTGCTGGACTTCCTCAAGGAGACCCTGGGCGGCGCCATCAAGGAGGCCCGGGTGTCCAAAATCCTGAAGAGCGGCGCGGTGTGCCTCACCGCCGACGGCCCCATCACCCTGGAGATGGAGAAGTATTTCCAGCGGGTGGACCCCGAGAACGCCAAAAACATGAAGGCCCAGCGGGTGCTGGAGCTCAACCCCGACTCGGCGGCCTTCGCCGCCCTCAGCCGGGCGGTGGAGAGCGACCGGGACAAGGCCGCCCGGTACGCGAAGCTCCTCTACGCCCAGGCTCAGCTCATCGCCGGCCTGCCTCTGGAGGACCCCGCCGGCTACACTGAGCTGGTGTGCTCACTGATGAACTGACGACAGGAGGACACGCCGTGGTTGTGCAGAAGAAAGTCCCTTCGGTGGAGGCGCTGGAGCGCCTTCACCGCCTGGCCTACTCCGTTCCTGACGAGGTTCAGGTCCGCTCCCTGGACGGCGCCATCGCTATCGACGCCAAATCGTCCATGGGCCTGTTCGCTCTGGACTTTTCCCAGCCGGTAGAAATCCTCACCGACTCCCCGGCGGTGCTGGCCGAGCTGGAGTGCTGGTGAGTCCGCCGCGCCAGGCTTTGCTTTGCCCGGGACCGGATAGCGGCGGCGTTCCGCCGGATACACTGCAAGACCGCCTCCGCCTATGAGCGGAGGCGGTCTTGTTTGCCTGCGCGGTTCTCCTCCAGAAATAAGTTCCGGGGCCCGGCACATGTGCCGGGCCCCGGAATGGGATCTTCTCTCATTGGGGCGTCAGGATGCCGTCTCAGACCTCCATGGCCGCGTCATAGCCCTCGCGGACCGCCTCCAGGATCTGGCGGGGCCGCTTGCAGTCGCCCACCATGCGGAACTCGCTGGAGACCGGCTCCAGGGCCAGGGCCTCCGCCCGGAGGGGCGCCATACCGGCGGCCAGGATGACGGTGTCGGCGTCAAGCGTGAGCTCCCTGCCGTCCGCGTCTCTGCACACGATGCCGTGGTCATGGATCCCGGTACAGGTGGTCCTGCGCAGGATCGTGACCTGCTCGGCGTGATCCTTGAGCTCCATCATCAGGGCGGGCTTGTGGATGGAGTTGGCGTCGCGGGCCACGTCAATGCCCATCTCCACCATGGTGACCTGCTTGCCCTGCATGGCCAGCTCCAGAGCGGCCTCGGTACCAGCCAGGCCGCCGCCCACGATGACCACCTTCTGCCCGACCTGTACCTTGCCGTCATACATGTCCATGATGGGATGGGCCTTCTCCACACCGGGGATGGGGGGAATCAGGGCCTTGGAGCCCACGGCGGCGATACAGAAGTCGGGGGCGATGACCTTTACCAGCTCGGGGGTGACCTCGGTGTTCAGCCGGATATCCACGCCCACGCGGACGGCCTTGGCAATCATATAATCCACATACTGCTGGGTCTCCCGCTTGAAGGGCACCTTCCGGGCGTAGCGGAGCAGGCCGCCCAGCGTGCCGGTTTTCTCGCAGAGGATGACCTCATGCCCCCGGTCCTTGGCGACAATGGCCGCCTCCAGTCCGGCGGGGCCTCCGCCGGCGATGAGCACCCGCTTGGGCGTGGTGGGCAGGAAGGGGAACACCTCGTCCTCCGGCCGGTCCAGGGTGGGGTTGATGGCGCACTTGGTGATGCGGGTCTGGTAGTTGGCGATGCAGGCGTTGCAGCGCAGGCAGGGGCGGATCTCCTCCTCCTGATTCCTCTTGAGCTTGTTGACAAACTGGGGGTCGGCGTTGACCGCGCGGCAGACGGCGATCATGTCCACCTTCCCGGCGGCCAGGATATCCTCGATCTTCTTGGGATCCCGGTGGGCGCCCACGCTCACCACATGGGAGTGCTTCACGTGCTTCTTGATCTTCTCGGCCAGGTAGAGGTTGTGGCCCTCCTCCTTGAACATGCCGGGCACCATCAGGCACTCGGTCTCCGGGAAGTAGAAGTTGCAGGCGGAGACATGCAGCAGATCGGCCTTGCCGTCCATCAGCTTGGCAAACTCCACGCCCTCCTTCAGGGTGTAGCCGCCCTCCACGTACTCGGTGCCGCTGAAGCGCACCTCGATGAGGAAGTCCTCGCCGCAGTACTGGCGGATACGGTCGATGATCATGAGCAGCAGGCGGGCCCGGTTCTCCAGGCTGCCGCCGAAGCGGTCGGTGCGGTGGTTGGTCAGCGGGGAGAGGAACTGGTGGATGAGCCAGCCGTGGCCGGCGTGGATCATGGCCATCTCGAAGCCGCAGGTCTTGGCCTGCTCGGCGGCGCGGCCAAAGGCGTCCACCACGGTCTCGATCATCTCCTCGGTCATGAAGAGCACCTCGCCCTTGCGGTAGACCGGCTCATCGGAGGCGGACTGGTCGGACAGGGGGGCGATGGTCTTGGTCTCGTCAAAGTTGATGTAGTCAGGGCCCCAGGCCTGGACGCCCGCGCTGGCCCGCAGCATGCCGGCGTGGTTGAGCTCAATGCTGGCAACGGCGCCGTAGCGGTGGATCTCGTCGGCGATGCGGGTCAGGAAGGGCAGGTTGTCCTCGTGCCCCGCCAGGATCTTTGGGGAGGCCAGCTTGCCGGAGTCCTCGCCGCTGGGGTCGACAATACAGTCGCCCAGGGTGACTACGGCGGCGCCGCCCATGGCCCGCATGCGGAAGAACTGCATATCCCGCTCGGAGGGGTGGCGCTCCGGGGTGGTATCCAGGTCGAACACGGAGATGGGCGCGATCTCAATGCGGTTTTTCAGGGTGATTCCCCGGATGGTCAGAGGGGTAAATATGTGCTGATATGTTCTGTCCATACAATAAGAACTCCTTCTGAATAAAATAGTCGATCCCTGCATTACAGCTTTTCATAGCTCTTGACGGGCTTGACGGCGCCGCTTCTGTAGCGGAGCTGGGCGAAGAGAATCCCCACAATGGTGATGATGACCAGAATGACCGCCTGGGGCATGCTCATCTGGAAGAAGAGCACCAGCACCATGACCACGCAGGATACGCCGCCCAGAATGGACTTCAGGTAGAGCTTGCTCTTGCTGCAGCGGAAGGCGGAGACCTCCCACAGCTCCGGCATGCGCTGGGGGATAAATACGGTGCCGAAGCAGATGAAGGCGAACAGAATGTTGCTGAGCACCACGGCGGTGTCGGCGATCATGCTGATCTGCAGGCCGGTCAGGATGGGAATGAGGCCCACGATGTAGAAGCCCACCAGGATAATGACGGGGGTCTTGAACTTGGGGTGAATGTAGCCGATCTTATGGGGCAGCCAGCCGTCGTTGCAGGCCTGTAGGATGGGCTTGGTGATCCATGCGAAGGTGGCGTTCAGAGTCGTAGTCAGGGCCAACAGGGCGCCGCCGATGACGAAGAACAGGAACACGGGAGTTGGCATGATCGCCCTGGCCACCAGGTCCAGAGGCTGGTTGGCCGTCTCGGAGACGGGGAGCACGCCGCCGGCCACCATGGCAATCAGGGCATAGAAGATTGCGATGGCAATGGTAGCCGCCAGGATGACCTGGGGCAGATCCTTGGTGGGGTTCTTGGCCTCTGCACTCAGGTTGACCATGTCGATGCCGCCGGCGGTGGCCCAGGTCAGCAGCACAGCGCAGGTGATGATGCCCATGGGGCCGGCGGGGGCAAAGTCCACTGTAAACAGGGTGCTGTAGTCCACCTTGGGCAGTCCGAACACGATGAAGCAGGTCATGGCCAGAGCCAGCACGATATCCATGACGATCTCCAGCTTGGCCGCGCCCTCAATGCCCAGCAGGTTGGTAATGAAGAATACGGTCAGGCAGGCCACCGCCACGGGGACAATGGGCACCTGCGGCAGCACGCCCTGGAGATACTGGGCGAAGCTGATGGCGTACATGGCCAGGGAGACGTTGGAGGCAAAGAAGATGACGATGTAGAAGCCGGCGAACTTGGGACCCCACAGGGTGCCCATCATGGAGTAATAGCCGCCGCGGAAGCGGGCGGTACCCGCCATCACGATGAAGGGCAGGGCCTGGAGCAGAATGAAGACGGCGGAGAGCAGAATCCCGATCCACGCCGACTTGCCCGTGTACCCGATGCCGATCCCGATCAGCGAAAACACGCCGGAGCCGATCACATGGCCGAAGGCGATGGAGTACAGCTCCTTTTTCCCCAGCGTCCGGTTCAGATCCTCTGTTGTCAGCATTTTCTTTTCTTTGTTTTCCATGGACAATCCTCCTCTACTTATTGGTCGGCCTGTGCCGACCGTTCCCTGTCCGGGACTCCGCCTGCACACAAATCGGAGTCCCTCCTCCGACCCGCGGGGACCGGAAACGCCACAGGCCTTTCGTTCAAGCCGCAGGACGGCAGTGCCCCCGCAGCCTCAAGCGCATATTCGAAATCCATGGGTTACATCTGTTTTCCTTCTCCCTCGGCAAAAGGCTCCTTTCCCTTTAAATTAGACCAGACTCGACCTGTTTTTTATTCCGATTGCAATCTTCATATGTTAAGTATAGAAAACTTGATACAGAAAAATAGCCCCTTCCCTGCGGATATTTTGGGGGTTCTGCCAAAATAAAACCGGCTGTATCCCGGAAAAATACAACAAAAAGTACAGCCGACTGACGACCAATTGGCTGTACTTCTGTTTATATTGTATACGTTTTCGGATTGCCCGTCCTAATCCTGTGGAATTCTTTTTATAGCAAAAATTGTGGGTTTTCATCACATTTGATTGAAAAATTCCAGTGATTTTCCTCGTTTGAAAACCTATAGTTTTTCAAAGCACAGCAGCAGGATCTCAAAGGGGGCCAGCTTGAGGGTCAGATGGTAGGCGCCGTCCAGCTCCAGAAGATTCAGGGACATTTCAGGGGCCAGTGTTCCGTTGAGTACCCGCAGCGTCTCTGTGGAAAGTCTATCCGCCGGCGGCAGAGGGAAATCCCGGTACCTGGATGCGTATTCCTCAGAGGTAAGCCGGTACTTCCGGATGGCGAACCGCCCCGTCATGCCCCGGACGCTCAGTGTGACCTCCCGGTTGTAGTCGTGATCCTTCATCAACTCCACAAAGGGGGCCTGTTCCTCGACCCGGGAGCCACCCTCGAACAGCGTGTCGAAGCACGCGTCATAGTGGTAGAGCAGCACCTGGATGTCCTCCCTCCCCGACTGCCTGGCGGCTAGGTACATATCGCCCTGGGCAATTACCGTGTCGCCCAACTGCTCCAGCAGGGAGAGCAGGTGGTAGACCGGGCGCTTGAGCCCCTCCGGGGTCAGCAGGGCCACACCCGAATCCCCGTCCAGCAGCGTGAGCCGGGGCATACGGCTCCCCCGGCTTGAAGCCATGGTGTGGATGAGGTAGCCCGGCATATAGCCGGAGCCATACAGCGCATTGGCTTCCGGCCGGTGCTCTGCCCCGGTGACGCGCACCGGAAGCCGGAAGGCGGACAGGGCCTCCGCCAGAGTCCTGGCCCGCTCCTCCTCCCCGGGAGCCGCCAGAACGATCACCTCCAGTTCACCGCCGGGCCGCAGAAACCGCTCCCGCAGGGGCTCCAACTCCTCCCTCAGCCCCCGGAGCGGCTCCCCCGGCGGCACACAGACCCGCAGCCTCATTCTCAGCGACCACAGATCATTCAGGATATAGTTCAGCACTCTGGGGCTGTTCCGGTAACGGCGCAGAAAGTCCAGATCAAGCGCAACGGTGTCCAGCCCCAGCTCCTCCCGCAGCCGCCGCAGCTCCGGAAAGCAGGTGATGTGGTCGTAGGCGGCACCCGCCAGGCTGACGCACCGGGGCCTCCGGAGGGGCTTCTCCTCATACCGTCCGCCCCAGTCCAGCGAGATTTCCTCCGACTTCCGGCAGAATTTTTGCAGCAGGAGCTCCAGCTCCTGCCCCTCCAGTGCCCTGCAGCTATATGCCTGCACCGCAATGGTGCGGCTCTGGTACCTGCGCCGGTACTGCTGTGGCGTGGTGCGAAAGCTCTTTTCAAAGCTGTCGCTGAAATATTTGTACTTGGAAAAGCCGCATTCGTAGGCGATGGTCTGGAGCCCCTTGCCCCCCTCCAGCAGCATGGCCGCCGACTTCTCCACACGGGCCATGTTCAGGAAGGTCCGGAAGCCCACGCCGCAGCCGTTCTTGAGAATGTTGGTCAGGTGGTTGGCGCTGATGTGCTCCATGGCCGCCACATCCTCAATGCGGATAGGCTTGTTGTAGTTGCGGTAGATGTAGTCCGTGATCCGGCGGATGCGCCGGAGCTGGAGCTCGTTTCCCTTGTAGGCGTTGTTGAACTCGGGAAAGCCGCTGCCCAGATAATAGCACTGGAACTCCTTGATGAGAGTGTTGAGAATCTTCTCCCCCACCTCCCTGTAGGCAGCCGTCTCCGTCCCCGTCCGGTCCAGCAGCCTGGGGAGCTGCTTTTTCAGATAGCTGCCCAGCATTTGGATTCCCGCGGTATTGTTCTCCAGGGCACTGTTGGCAAACTGGTAGGTCCGCAGGTCCGGAAACTCCGCCCGGTATGCCTCCACATTGATGTGCAGCAGCATCACCGTCCCCCGGGTGTGGGGATAGGCGCAGAGCCGGTGCAGCTCCCGCGGACAGCTCACGTAAATATCCCCGGCCTTCATGTCCAGCACGTTGTTGACCACTGTGAGCTCAAAGGAGCCCTCCAGGGCAAACATGATCTCCAGAACGTCGTCGTGCATATGAAAGGGGTATTCCTCCACCTCCACGATACTGCACTGCAGCGGCGCATTGTCGGGAAACGCGATTGTCTCATACAGCATATCCCTTCCGTCCTTTCCGTTGTGCTCCGGCTCCGCCGGTGTCACGGCCAGCCCTTTGGGGGATATTTTACCGTATTTTCAAACTGCTTTCCAGCAAAATCTGGATTTCACTCTGTTTCTCTCTCCGCATGCTTTTGACAGCAGACCATTGTAAAATATATACAAGAAATTGCATCTACACCTTTCCTATATTGACGTTTTTTCCACCCCATGCTATCCTATTGTCATAGTACTGTTACAGGAAGGGGGATCGATTCCGGTGCAGCAACAGCAGTAAGATTTCTTCCATGGAGGAAGCTTGAGAACCACATTTCATGAAGGAGGCCTCGACCATGACCATGCGTATCCACCGCGCAGTCCGGACCCTCTCCCTTCTCCTGGCTCTGAGCATGCTGCTTTCCGTCAGCGCCATTTCCTCCGCGGCCGAAACGCCCGCCCCTTCCGTACTCACCGTTTCGGATTCTACGCTCGCTTTGGTTGACCGGGATCAAGCCTTTACCGCCACCCTCACCGTAGACGCCTCGGTACTGGGGGACGCCTCTCCCGATGCCTGGGCCGCCGGCCTTACCTGGTACCTCACCCGGGAGGAGGGCTTCCAGGACGGGACGCTCTATCCCTATTACTACCCAGGCGACCGCCTGGACCGCTGGCAGGTCTGGAACAACGGCGAAGGAGGCGACGCACTGTTCACCCTGGGCGATGTAGCCGCGTCGTCCAGCGGCGGCAAGGTCACCGTGACCCTGCCCTTTACCGCCGGTTCCTTTACCGGCATCAACGGCGACTCCTCCAAAAACCGGAATGCCTGGCCCAGCTTCATCGGCACGTACACCCTGTCCGCCCGGAGCGGTGATACCGTAGTGGCGGAGACGGACATGGCGGTGAATGCCTATGACAGCTATGTCCGCTACGACGACATTGACGAGTCCATCCAGGACATCATCGACGAGGCGCTCCCCGGCCGGTACATCACCGTCACCACCTTCGGCCAGAGCGAGGGCGGCCGGGATCAGTATTACGTCACCCTGTCCGACAGCAAGGCGTCAGTGGACGCCTTCCAGGCCATGAACGCCATCGCCGAGACCGCCCCCGCCTCCCTCCAGGACAAGCTGGAGAAGGGCTCCATGGGCGACTACCGCGTGCCCTTCTTCCTTAACAACGTCCACCCCGACGAGGACCCCGGCGTGGACGCCCAGCTCAACGTCCTGCGCGCCCTGGCTACACAGGAGACCGTTACCTACAACACCCTCACCGGCTTCAAGGACAAGAGTGTGGACATCTCGGAGATGTTCGCCCCCGACGTGCTGGACCTGGGCATCACCGGCCTGGGCTCCCAGAAGTTCACCAGGGATGCGGAGGGCAACATTCAGGACAACACCGGCGTCAACGATGCCAGTGAGCTCTATACCATCAGCGGCGACATCACGCTGAAGGTGGACGACATTCTGGACGACATCATCTTTGTCATCTGCCCCAATGAGAACCCGGACGGGCGCACCTACAATACCCGCCGCAACGACAACGGCTTTGATCTGAACCGGGACGCCTCCAACCAGACCCAGAACGAGACTACCAATCTGGTCCAGGTGATCAACGACTGGAACCCGGTGGTATTCGCCGAGCTGCACGGCTACATGACCGAATTCCTGGTGGAGCCCTGCACCCCGCCCCACGAGCCCAACCTGGAATACGACCTGCTGGTGAAGAACTTTGCGCTGGGCTCCGAGGCCTTCGGCACGGCTGCCCTGGGCACCATGTCGGCCACCCGGGAGGAGCATCCCGACACCCTGTACTGGTCCTATTACATGCCTCTGCGGGATGACTACGACCCCTCCACCATGCACTGGTCCGCTTGGGACGACCTGTGTACCAACTACGGCCCCAGCTACGCCATGCTCAACTGCGGCTCCCTGGGCTACACCATTGAGACCCCCTATAACAACGAGGCATCCACCGACCTGTTCGAGTACGGCGTCTACGGCCTGATCGACTACGTCATGGAGCACAAGGACGACATCTACCACAACCAACTGGAGTTCTTCCTCCGGGGTATCGAGAACGAAGATCACCGGGACAGCATGGAAAAGTGGTATGTGGATGTGAACAACAAGCAGTTGCAGTCCGATACCTGGCGCGTCCCCTACGAGGAGAACGACAATTATTTCCCCGAGTACTATGTCATCCCCGTAGACGCCGCCTCCCAGCGCGATCCCGCCGACGCCTATGAGATGGGCCGGTTCCTGCTGCGCAACGGCGTAAGGGTATCCTCGCTGGACACGGACACCGCCGTGGGCGGCGTCACCTACAGGGCCGGTTCCCTGGTGGTGGACATGCATCAGGCCAAGCGGAACTACGCCAACGCCGTCCTGTGGGAGGGCGCCGACGCCTCCGCCTCCGGCTTCCCCGATCTGTACTCCGAGTCGGTTACCAACTTCCCCGCCATGCGCGGCTTTGACTGCATCCCCATCGCCGCAGAGGGCGCCTTTGCCGGCAAGCTCACCGAGGTGAGCACGGTGACCGGCAGATCCCAGCTCACCGGCACGGCGGGCGACGTGGTCACCCTCTCCAACAACGGCAGCGAGGCGGTCCGCGCGGTCAACGCCCTGCTGGATGCCGGCCGCACCGTAAGCCTCATCACCTCCGGCGACCACAAGGGCGACTTTGCTCTCTCCCTTGCCAGCTACGAGACGGTTGCGGACGACTTTGTGCTCTCCGCCACCCGGACGGCCGAGGCCCCCGCGGCCAGCGCCATCCGGAAGCCCAAGCTCTTCCTCGC
>ENA-ORVC01002060-ORVC01002060.1-human-gut-metagenome-genome-assembly--contig:-NODE-2060-length-14627-cov-2.258853_pt1 | contig 14627 bp, 14 predicted proteins | sample MGYA00242092_ERZ509234 | MGnify/ENA primary metagenome ERZ509234 (study PRJEB26280, sample SAMEA2338800) | human gut metagenome | biome: human gut; feature: human-associated habitat; material: faeces... | reverse complement strand
AGAAATATAGAAATGAAAAACAGACTATAGGTGTAAAGTCCGATCCAGCTAATCTTAGCACAGTTTTTGACTGTGTGTAAAGAGAGGGAACGCAGATAAGTATCTTGTGCATCACGAAGCGTATTGCCGGTCACAGAATGAACAGCAATATGCTTCGCAGCGAATACGGATCGTCAATACACATCTGACGGTGAGAAAAACAGTACAGCCGGGAAATTTTTCGGCAGGAAAAACGCAGGATACAGAACGGTTTATAGGACTGTATAAAAAAATATGGAATTTTGCGTGCACATGTGGAAATGATAGCGTGCATGGAATTGTGTTAGGAACGGAAAAACAGATTATTCGGCAAATGACATTTATACATGTTTTGAGTTAGTAAAAACATACAAAAATACATATGTAAAAATGTTGGTTTTGCTACAAGGGGATAAATGAGCGCCAAAACATACTCAAAAATAGTAAAAATTGTGAGGGTATATAAAAAAAACGTAAAAGAAACTGGAAAAATGACGGATATTTAACAAACTATGAATAGAAAATGGACAAAATAAATAAAAAACAACATTTTTCCATATTGAAATGACAATAATCCATTTATCATTTTTCCATGTGCAATTATAATAATATCAACGGTCAGAGACGTGGAAAAATATAAAAACTGACCAAAGAAAGAGGGAAAATAAGAAAGATTTAAAAGGAGGAAGAAGTTATGAATTTCAAAAGAGTAGCAGCATTATTGTTAGCAGGTGCCATGGTAATGACAGCAGTTCCGGTATATGCAAAAGGTGACGATGTTACACTTTCCGTATCCATCTGGGACACCAACCAGGAGCCGGGAATCAAAGAAATTCTCGCAGACTTCACAGAGAAGACAGGAATCAAGACAGAGATCTCCGTTGTTAAATGGGATGAGTACTGGACAATGCTCGAGGCCGGTGCACAGGGTGGTTCCCTTCCGGACGTATTCTGGATGCACTCCAACGAGAGTCAGAGATACATGTCCAACGATATGCTTCTTGATCTGACCGATAAGATCAAAGACAGCGATCTGATCGATCCGGAGAACTATCCGGAGGATATCTGGGGACTGTATACATACGATGATAAATATTATGCAGTACCGAAGGATATAGATACAATCGCTCTCTGGTACAACAAGACATTATTTGACGAGGCAGGACTTGATTATCCGACAGCTGACTGGACATGGGATGATGTTACAGAGGCAGCTAAGAAGCTTACTAAGGATGATGGTTCCCAGTACGGTCTCGGAATGAGAAATGATAACAACCAGGCCGGATACTACAACCTGATCTATGATAACGGCGGATACATCATCAGCGATGACAAGACAAAATCCGGCTGGGATGATGAGAAGACGATCGCAGCTATGCAGACACTGGAAGGATGGATCAAGGATGGCGTGATCCCGTCTCTTGAGACAATGTCCGAGAACAACGAGGACGTACTTTTCGAGGCTGGCAAGATCGCTATGACATGCCAGGGCTCCTGGATGCTTGCAGCATTTAAAGAGAACGAGTACACAGCAGCTAACTGTGATTGTGTAGAGCTTCCTAAAAACGCTGAGACAGGCAGAAGAGCTTCCTCATATAACGGACTTGGATGGGCAGCATCTGCTTCCGGTGAGCACACAGACGAAGCTTGGCAGCTGATCGAGTACCTCGGATCCAAAGAGGCTCAGGAGAAACAGGCTGAGCTTGGTGTTACAATGAGTGCATACAAAGATACATCTGATGCATGGGCTAAATCCGCAGACTTCAACCTTCAGGCTTATCTGAACATGATGGATGACATGGAGATCCGTCCATACTCCAAATCTACTGTAACATGGGAGAACGAGGACAACGAGATCCTTAAAGGCGTATACACAGGCGACATCACAATGGAAGAGGCTTGCAAGCAGATGGCTGATCAGATGAACGAGAAGCTGGCTGAGGAGTAAGCATTAAGAAACACCGATAATTAAGTGCAGTAATGAGAGGGGCCGCCGCACTCAGGTGCAGCGGCCTCATACATAGAAGGAATAGAAGGAGTGATTCTTATGGCTAAAACTACCAAGTCACAGGCACGGACAAAGAGAGAGCGCAGTGAGTTCCTCTGGGGCTGGCTGTTTATTCTCCCAACAACAATCGGACTGATCGTATTGAACATCATTCCGATCTTCCAGACTATTTACCAGAGCTTTTTCAAGACAGGAGATTTTGGTAAAGGAAATATCTTTATCGGTTTACAGAACTACCAGAAGGTTTTTGCAGATAAAGAGATCTGGCAGGCACTGATCAACACATTCAAATATGCGATCGTGGAGGTCCCTTTTTCCATTGTCATCGCACTTGTTCTTGCAGTACTTCTTAACAGAAAGATGAAGGGCCGTTCTATTTACAGAACCATCATCTTCCTTCCGATGGTAGCAGCTCCGGCAGCGGTAGCCATGGTATGGAGATGGCTGTTCAACTCTGATTATGGTCTTATCAATAACGTTTTCCATGTTCATGTAAACTGGGTTTCTAATCCGAAAATTGCAGTATTTGCAGTTGCGATCATCGGTGTATGGTCTATCATCGGTTACAATATGGTTCTTTTCCTGTCAGGACTTCAGGAAATCCCGAGAGATTATTATGAAGCAGCATCCATTGACGGTGCAACAGGCGTGAATGCATTCTTTAACATCACGGTCCCGCTTCTTTCACCAACCATTTTCTTCGTACTTGTTACCCGTGTGATCGGATCCCTTCAGGTATTCGACCTGATCTATATGGTTATTGACAAGTCAAACCCGGCACTTACCAAGACTCAGTCACTGGTTTACCTGTTCTATAAATATGCATTTATCAATAAGAACATGGGATACGGCGCTACGATCGTAGTAGTACTTCTTATTATCACCATGATCCTGACAGTATTCCAGATGATCGGTCAGAAGAAATGGGTATTCTACAACTAAAAAGGGGGATTAACCATGGATAGTATGGAAACAAAAAAGAAATTAACCACTATTTTAATACATGTCATACTGATCATTGTGTCCATAACGATGCTTGTGCCATTTATCTGGATGATCCTGACAGCTTTTAAAACTGTAACGGAAGCAACATCTGTAGATCCTTTCACCATTTTCCCGAAAATATGGAGAAAAGACGCATTTATTTCTGTTATCAATAACATGAACTTCCTGCTTCTGTACAAGAATACACTGCTTCTGATCTTCTTCCGAGTAGTGTGTGCGGTTCTTACAGCAACTATGGCAGGCTATGCATTTGGACGACTGAACTTCAAGGGCCGTGATCTCTGCTTCAGTCTTGTACTGTTCCAGATGATGGTTCCGGTACAGATCTTCATCATCCCGCAGTACCTGATGGTCAGCAAGATGGGTATGCTGAATACGATCTTTGCCCTTGTATTCCCAGGTATTGTTACTGCATTCGGTACTTTCCTTCTGAGACAGGGATATATGGGACTGCCGAAGGATCTGGAGGAGGCTGCCAGACTTGACGGATGTAACATCGGTCAGACCTTCCTTTACATCATGGCACCACTTACAAGATCCAGTATGGTCGCACTTGGAATTTTCACAGCTGTATTCGCATTCAAAGATCTGATGTGGCCGATGATCGTTAATACAGATAAGGATATGCTGGTACTTTCTTCCGCACTTGCAAAGATGCAGGGCCAGTACGTATCCAAATTCCCGGAACTGATGGCTGCATCTCTGATCGCCTGCATTCCGATGATCGTGATCTACATGATCTTCCAGAAACAGTTTATCGAAGGTATTGCTACCAGCGGTGGAAAACTGTAATCAGAAATATTACATAAGGTAATACAAGACCGCTGACAATGTATATAACTGAGGATTTGGTTATTGAGGTTGTCAGCGGTATTTTTATCCGCAGTAAACAAAAAAAGGAGAAAATTATGCCGATCAAATTTCACGAGGGATCAAAGACATTCCACATTTATAACAAACATTTAAGCTACATCACCTGTATCATGGAAAATGGCCAGATGGAGAATCTGTACTATGGAAAAGCTATCCGCGATAAAGAGGATTTCAGTTATCTTCACGAGGAGATCATGCGTTCCCTGATGGCTGTATGCGTTCCGGAACCGGGACTTCTTTCCATGCAGTATACCAAACAGGAGTATCCTGTTTACGGAACCGGTGATTTCAGAAATCCTGCCCTTACTGTTCGTCAGGAGAACGGAAGCGAGATCGTAGATTTCAAATATGTTTCTCATGAGATTTACGGCGGCAAGAAGAAGCTTGCCGGTCTTCCGGCAACCTACACAGAGAACGAGGAAGAGGCAACATCTCTGGACATTACACTTCATGATTCTGTGATGGACACAGACCTTGTTCTTACATATTCCGTATATGAGGATTACCCGGTGGTCACCAGAAGTGCACGCCTTGTTCAGAAAGGGAATCAGAAAATCCGTCTTGAGAACGTGATGAGTGCAGCAGTGGAGTTCCCGGATATGGATTATGAGATGATCCATCTTTCCGGTGCATGGGCACGTGAGCGCTATGTAAAAACACGCAAACTTGAGATGGGTATACAGGCTGTACAGAGTCTTGCAGGAACCGGCTCCAGCTCTGAGCAGAATCCGTTTATCGCGCTGAAGCGTCCTCATACAACAGAAGATACAGGCGAGGTTTTCGGCTTCAGCTTTGTGTACAGCGGCAACTTCCTTGCACAGGTCGAGGTTTCCACCTACGAGATGACACGAGTTATGATGGGAATCAATCCACAGGGATTTTCCTGGGAGCTTTCCAGAGATGAGGAATTCCAGACTCCGGAGGTTGTTATGGTATACAGCGATAAGGGCTTAAACGGAATGAGCCAGGCTTACCACAGACTGTACCGTGACCGCCTGATGCGCGGAAAATGGAGAAATCATGCACGCCCGATCCTTCTTAATAACTGGGAGGCAACCTATTTTGATTTTGATGAGGAAAAAATCCTCAATATTGCAAAAAAAGCCAAAGAGGTTGGGGTAGAGCTTTTCGTTCTGGATGACGGATGGTTCGGAACCAGAAACGATGATTACCAGGGCCTTGGCGACTGGTTCGTAAATAAGAATAAGCTTCCAAACGGAATTTCCGGACTTTCCCGCAAGATCGAGGAGATGGGCCTGAAATTTGGCCTCTGGGTAGAGCTTGAGATGGTAAACAAGAACAGCGACTGCTACAGAGCACATCCGGACTGGCTCATCGGAGCACCGGACCGTTTTGAGTCCCACTCAAGACATCAGCACGTTCTTGATTTTTCCAGATCTGAGGTTGTGGATTTTATTTATGATTCCATCTCCAAGGTTATCGAGGAATCTTCCATTTCCTACATTAAATGGGATATGAACCGCTACATGTCCGAGCCTTTCAGCCGCGGCGCATCTGCAGCAGATCAGGGCAAGACTATGCATAAATATATCCTTGGTGTATATGAGCTGTATACAAGACTGACAGAGAGATTCCCTGACATTCTCTTTGAATCCTGCGCAAGCGGCGGAGCAAGATTTGATCCAGGAATGCTGTACTTTGCACCGCAGACATGGACCAGTGATGATACCGATGCAGCAGAGAGAGAAAAAATCCAGTACGGTACCTCCTTTGTTTATCCGATCGTCAGCATGGGATCTCATGTATCAGCAGTACCGAATCATCAGCTGCACCGTACCACACCGCTTTCCACAAGAGCAAATGTGGCATATTTCGGAACCTTTGGCTATGAGCTGGATCTGAACCTTTTAAGTGCCAAAGAGATCGAAGAGGTAAAGGCACAGGTGGAATTCATGAAGGAACATCGTGACCTGATCCAGGTGGAGGGTGATTTCTACCGTATCTTAAGCCCGTTCGAAGGAAATGATACTGCATGGATGGTTGTTTCCAGAGACAAAAAACAGGCAGTTGCCGGATACTATGAAAGACTGAACAAGGTCAATGCTTCCTGGATGCGTTTGCGCTTCAAGGGTCTTGACGAGGATCAGCTTTACAAAGTAAAATGGGAAGATAAGTGCCTGAAAGCTTACGGAAATGAGCTGATGTATGCAGGAATCCCGGTTGATCGTGACTACTGCAATAAGACAAACGGTGATTTCCATTCTGTATTGTATACAATTGAAGCAGAGGACTGATTTCTGTAAATGATGGAATAAAAATTATCTGCAGAAAAAACATTCGCCTGACCAGAAAAATAACAGGCCGCCGCATATGGCGGCCTGTTATTGGGTGGCGAAGCAGCTCACAGGCAGAAACATAATATATGACATCAGGGAGGTGACAAGTTGCTTCATACAGTTGGTTTTACAAGCTCGGACAGCTTTAAATGTCTGGAGAATTTAAAGAAAGGTGCGGTGGATCTCTGTCTTACTTATTGTGGATGGGAAAAATGCGATCCGGGACATCGATTTGGACCAAATAACAGGATCTCTCATGTACTTCATATCGTGGAATCCGGAAGCGGAGTTTTTGAGATGGATGGCCATCAGTATCATCTGACAGGTGGAGAAGCATTTCTGATCCCATCCAGTGTGGAGGCCTGGTATGAGGCAGACATGGACAATCCCTGGACATATCGCTGGGTAGGATTTGAGGGAATGACTGCGGAGGAAGTGATCCATGTAAGCGGCTTCAGCCGGGAAAATCCGGTCCGAAGGATCCACTGTATGGAAAATGCTGCAAAATATATTGATGCAATGGTCCAGACCAACAAGCTCGTTTTTGAAAATGAGCTGAAACGGAACGGACTTCTGCTGCTTCTTTTTTCTGACCTGATCACAGATAACCGGGATGCATGTCTGAGAGAAGGCAAGCTTCTTCCATCCCACAGATATCCCAATTCCGTTTATGTGGAGCAGGCAGTGGATTACATTGCAGCCAACTTTGACAAGCGTCTGAAGATCAATGAGCTGGCAGACCGCATTGGTGTCAACCGGAGCTATCTTACCAGCTCGTTTAAAAAAAGCCTCGGATGCTCGCCGCAGGAATATCTTATGAATCTTCGCATCGAGAAGGCAAAGACTCTTCTGAAAAACGGAGATATTCAGGTCAGTGAAGTAGCTGCAAAAGTAGGGTATGGAGATCCGCTGGCTTTTTCCAAGGTATTCAAGGCAAGAACAGGAAGAAGTCCGAGAGAATACAAGGAAGAAAAGAGAAAACTTGTAGTGAAGGGGAAAAAAGGGGATTATACGGAATCTGAGGACTGATAACTGGCAGTACCTTTTGTTGCTGGCAGACCTTTGCAATAAAAAATAACAGCTCTCTGTCCGAATCAGGATATATATGATCCTGGTATCGGATGGAGAGTTTTTGCATTATGGAAAATTACTTTGCAAACATAAAAAAGCATAAAAACGAATGGAAGTAAATTTTATAGGAAATATGTTTTATAGGAAATTTCTGAACTGTATCAGTAAACGGGCATTTATATTTCATGCAACAAAACAACAATTATTGACATCAAAGTATATATTTTAAAGATACTTTCGGCAGTATCATAAAGACATAATAAAAACAAAGCGGAGCTGCACCGCAAAAACAGCAGAAAATCAGTACTTTTATAAAAAACAGAGGTATTTTTCACAGAAATATCCAAAAAGACAGGCAGGAGGAACGAACATGATCAAAATTACATTTATGGGAGCAGGAAGCACGGTTTTCGCAAGAAATGTACTTGGTGACTGTATGTGTACACCGGCACTTCGCGAGAGCGAGATCGCACTTTATGATATCGATGAGAAGAGGCTGGAGGATTCCAGAATTATCTTAAGTGCCATCAACCACAACGTAAACGAGGATCGTGCAGTGATCAAGACCTATCTTGGTGCAGAGAACCGTAAAGATGCACTTCGAGATGCAGATTTCGTAGTCAACGCCATTCAGGTAGGCGGATATGAGCCATGCACAGTTACAGACTTTGAGATTCCGAAGAAATACGGCATTAAACAGACTATCGCAGATACCCTGGGAATCGGCGGAATCATGCGTGCACTTCGTACCATTCCGGTCCTGGAAGAGTTTGCCCGGGATATGGAAGAAGTCTGCCCGAACACTCTGTTCCTGAACTACTCCAACCCTATGGCAATGCTTACCGGCTATATGCAGCGTTTTACAAAGATCCGTACCGTAGGCCTCTGTCACAGCGTTCAGGTCTGCTCCCAGAAGCTTCTTGAGGGAATGGGAATGGAAGACAAGATTGAGGGACGTACAGAGCTGATCGCAGGTATCAACCACATGGCATGGCTCCTTGAGATCCACGACAAAGACGGAAATGATCTGTATCCGGAGATCCGCAGAATTGCCGAGGAGAAGAATACCTCCGGTGAGAAGCATGAGGACATGGTGCGTTATGAGTATATCCGTCATCTTGGATACTATTGTACAGAGTCCAGTGAGCACAATGCAGAGTATAATCCGTTCTTCATTAAATCCAAATATCCGGAGATGATCGAGGAGTTCAATATTCCGCTTGACGAATATCCGAGAAGATGTATCAAACAGATCGAGGGCTGGGAAAAAGAGCGCGAGGATATCCTCAAGGATGGCAAGATCGGCCATGAGAGAAGTAAAGAGTATGCTTCTTATATCATGGAGGCTGTTGTTACAAACACACCGTATAAGATCGGTGGAAATGTTCTTAACAACGGTTACATCGATAACCTTCCGTCAGATGCCTGCGTAGAGGTTCCATGCTATATCGACGGAACCGGTGTACATCCGGTAAAAGTGGGCAAGCTTCCTACACAGCTGGCAGCTATGAACTCATCCAATGTCAGCCCGCAGCTCCTTGCTATTGAGGCAGCAGTGACCAAAGACCGCCAGAAAATCTATCAGGCAGCCATGATGGACCCGCACACAGGTGCAGAGCTGAACATCAAAGACATCCAGGCAATGTGTGATGAGCTGATCGAGGCACATGGGGACTATATGAAGATGTACCGCTAAGGCAGGAAATGATCGGAAGGCAGCAAAAACTTTGAAATAAATATGCAAGGCGGCATAGAAAGGCCGGAACACCAGAATGGGGAGGGTGTTCCGGCCTTTCTTTATATGGAACTTTTGATAAATAATAAAAACAACAGATCGCTGTCCAGGTCATGGAAGAACTGGAACGTCAGGGCAAAAAGATCCCGAAAGATGTTGCGGTAACCGGCTATGATAATTCACTATATGCAAGACAGGGACAGGGCATTACCACTATCACCCATCCCCAGGAAAAACTGGGAGATCGATGCTTATCCGGTTAATGAGATCGCAGAATATGTTCAGGATGTAAGCCAGGGAGATATTGATGTTCTGGTAGAAGAATATTATAATAAATACGATATGATTCTGGATGGACGTGACCCTGAGGAATTTAAGAAGCATGTAGCAGTCCAGGCAGGGATCGAGATCGGTTTTGAGCGCTTCCTCGAGGAGAAAAATTATCAGGCTATCGTAACACACTTTGGTGATCTGGGCTCCCTGAAACAGCTTCCGAGACTTGCGATCCAGCGACTGATGGAAAAGGCTATGGCTTCGGTGGCGAGGGTGACTGGAAAACAGCAGCTATGGGTATTGAAGCGGTTTATATTGATGGCGATACAACGATCCGGAATCTGCAGAATGAGCTGAGATGGAACAGCATGTATTTCAGCAAATAATACGGGAGGTTTTTTACAATGGGAGTAAATGAGGCAAAAACAGCAATTCTTGAGAATCGTACGGCTCTTGGTATTGAGTTTGGTTCCACAAGGATCAAGGCAGTTCTGGTGGACGATAAGAACCAGCCCATCGCATCCGGAGCCTATGAATGGGAGAACCAGTATGTAGATGGTATCTGGACATACAGCCTGGAGGAGATCTGGAAGGGTCTCCAGGGCAGTTACCAGGATATGGCAGAAGATGTTCAGAAAAAATATGGAGTGGAGCTTACAAGCGTAGGTGCGTTTGGTGTCAGTGCCATGATGCATGGCTATATGCCGTTTAATAAAGAGGGAGAGCTGATGGTCCCGTTCCGTACCTGGAGAAACAACATCACAGGAGAAGCCTCTGAGAAGCTGGCAGAGCTTTTCCATTACAATATCCCTCAGAGATGGAGCATCGCACACCTGTATCAGGCGATCCTTAACGGTGAGGAGCATGTAAAAGATATCGATTATATCACCACTCTGGAAGCCTATGTGCACTGGAAACTCACCGGAAAAAGAGTTCTTGGTATCGGTGATGCGGCAGGTATGTTCCCAATCGACAGTGAAACGAAGGACTATAACGAGGAGATGGTTCAGAAGTTCGATGAACTGGTTGCGCCTTATGGTTTCCCATGGAAGCTTCGCGATATTATGCCGAAAGCTCTGGTGGCAGGTCAGGATGCAGGAGTTCTTACTGAGGAAGGCGCAAAGCTTCTGGATGTAAGTGGAAAGCTGAAAGCTGGAATCCCGATGTGTCCGCCTGAGGGAGACGCAGGAACCGGTATGGTTGCCACAAACAGTGTCCGTCGGCGTACCGGAAATGTTTCTGCGGGAACATCTGTATTTGCCATGATCGTCTTGGAGAAGGCACTTTCCAAACCGTATAAAGAAATCGACATGGTTACCACTCCGGCAGGAGATCCGGTTGCCATGGCACATTCCAACAACTGTACTTCGGATCTGAACGCATGGGTAAATGTGTTTAAGGAATTTGCAGAAGCTATGGGCATGGAAGTGGACATGAACAAACTGTTTGGAACACTGTACAACAAGGCTATGGAAGGTGATGCGGACTGCGGCGGTCTTCTGTCCTACTGTTATTTCTCCGGAGAGCATATGACCGGATTTGAGGAAGGACGTCCTCTGTTTGTCCGTTCTCCGGAAAGCAGATTCACACTGGCAAACTTTATGAGAACCAATCTGTATACCTGCCTTGGCGCCATGAGAGTAGGCCTGAATATTCTGCTTGATAAGGAGCAGGTAAAGATTGACCGGCTTCTGGGACACGGAGGTCTGTTTAAAACAAAAGGCGTTGGACAGCAGATCCTTGCAGACGCTGTAAATGCCCCGGTTTCTGTTATGGAGACAGCAGGAGAGGGCGGCGCCTGGGGAATTGCTCTTCTGGCTTCCTATCTGATCAATAAAGAAGAGGGAGAGACTCTTCCGGACTTCCTGGACAGCAGGGTGTTTGTCGGAAATGAGGGAAGTACTCTGGATCCAAAGCCGGAAGGTGTGGAAGGCTTTAATATATTTATGGAAAGATATATGAAAGGTCTGAACATTGAAAAAGCAGCAGTAGAGTCTGAAATCTGGTAAAAATAACAAAATAAAAAAGTTCCCGATTTTCATTTGTACGAAAATCGGGAACTTTTTGTCTTGTTACAGAAACTGCTGATCATGGCTATGAGGTATGTTCAAAGCAGTTATAAAGTACAGTTTTAATAAGGCCTTCCGGTAAAAATAGCTACAGATCTCGGCCTCATAATGAAATCCGTATTTCCTGCCTCTGAGGGTAAAAATATCGTCCCTGTCCATCGCCGTAAGTATTGACGCTCAGATACCAGAATCCACGTTTGTGAAGATCAGGAAGTGTGATGGAAGCATCTTCCCAGTAGGAATTAACCGCAATATATACAAGATCATCTTTTCCTTTTTCACGGTCATATCCTGCAAAGCTTACAGCAAAGGTATAAGCATCTCTTGGAATGGAGATATCCTGTGCGTTTACATTATGGGTGTGGATAGAGTCCATGCCGCATACTGCATCAGGAAGTTTTTTACGGATAACAAGATGATCTTTTCTGTAGGAAATCATAAACCTGAAAAATTCAAACAGATCTTTTCCAGAAGAGTCCAGTCCAGCCAGGAAATTTCGTTATCCTGACAGTAACTGTTGTTATTTCCGTACTTGGTATTTCCGAATTCGTCACCGGCAAGGAACATAGGTGTTCCGCGGCTGCACAAAAGCACTGCGCAGGCGTTTCGTATCATGCGGTATCGAAGCTTCAGAACCTCGGGATCGTTTGTCTCACCCTCTGCGCCGCAGTTCCAGCTTCGGTTGTCGTTTGCTCCGTCTGTATTGTCCCAGCCGTTATTTTCATTATGCTTTTCGTTATAAGAATAAAGATCATACAGAGTAAAGCCGTCGTGGCAGGGCAGAAAGTTGACACTGGAATTATAGCCTGCGTAATTGCCACCCTGTGAATCCTTGTACATACCGGAGCCGGAAATACTCCAGGCAGCATCCCAGGAACTCCAGCAGTCTCCCTTCAGAAAGCTTCTGAGAGAATCTCTGTATCTTCCATTCCACTCTGCCCAGCGTCCGCTTGCGGGAAAGCTTCCCACCTGATACATTCCGCCTGCATCCCAGGCTTCCGCGATCAGTTTGACATTGCGCAGAAGAGGATCTGAGGCAAGCGTACGGAGAAGAGGAGGATTGTTCATAGGGGAACCGTCTTCATTTCGTCCAAGGATGCTGGCCAGATCAAACCGGAACCCGTCTACACGGTAGTTGACCGTCCAGTACCGGAGACATTCCAGGATCATCTGCTGTACTACCGGATGATTGCAGTTCAGAGTATTTCCGCAGCCGCTGAAATTATAATAGTTGCCATCCGGTGTCAGCATATAATACTCATTGTTATCCAATCCCTTAAAGCAGAATGACGGTCCCAGTTCATTTCCTTCTGCTGTATGATTAAATACTACATCCAGAATAACCTCAATGCCATTGTCGTGAAGACTTTTTATCAGCTCCTTCAGTTCCGTTCCCTCATGATTGTATTCCTCCGCTGCCGTATAGCTGCTGTTTGGTGCAAAAAAACCAACCGTATTGTATCCCCAGTAATCCAGAAGAGTTTTTCCATTTACCTCTCTGGCATTCATAGTTTCATCAAACTCAAAAATAGGCATCAGCTCTACTGCATTGATTCCCAGCTCCTTCAGATAATCCAGCTTCTGACGGATTCCGGAAAGATTCCCCCCATACCGTTCTCTGTTGGTAACCGGTCCGGTTCTCCATGGAAGGATATCCTCTGTATTTTTCTCCGGTGTTCCATTGCAGAACCTGTCCGGAAAAATCTGATACCATACCGTATCGTTCACCCATTCCGGCGTTCTGTTCAGATCTGACGGGTTCATCCAGGGAACAATAAAACACTGAAGCATTCTTCCATCCATATGCAGCTGCTCCTCTGTCAGAAATCCGTCCTCAAAATAATACCAGGTTTCCTTGTCTGTCTGAAGCTCAAAATAATATTTACATCTTTTATACTGCGGCACAAGGGTGGTTGTCCACCAGAGCTGATGCTTCAGCCGCTTTTTGTAGCAGATTTCTTCCCGTTTTCCTGTCCATTTTTCTTTTCCGCCCAGAATACCTGCATCAAACGGGTCTCCATAATGTATGAATACCCGTTTGACATCATAACCGGTTTTTATGTTCACAATCAGCTGGTTTTCATTGTACGGATAGCTCATCTGCTCTGAAGTTTTATGATAAACCCCGGTAAATTCCATATGTTATTTCCTCGTATAATAAGCGTATGACCGCCAGAAATGATGGTTGTACGCTTATTCTTTCTATAGATTTATAGATGATAAATGTCCGGCATATTTTTTAAGGCCTGCTTCTATCCTATCCCCGTCCGGCATCCTCCATTCCCAGTTTGGACTTCCTACGGTACCCGGAGTGTTCAGTCGTGCTTCTTTTCCCATTCCAAGAATATCAGAAAGAGGAACAATTGCGTACTCTGCTTTGCTTCTCCAGGTATATTCCAGAAGCCTGTCCTGTACAGAACCGTTTTTGATCCCCTGCCTTTTCAGGAAACGGCGTATCTTTCTTCTGGACGGAACACTGAGCTCCTGATACCATTCCATCAGTGTACTGTTATCATGGGTTCCTGTATAGACGATCATGTTTTCCTCATCCGAGAAGCTGTCCACTGCATATTTGCCTGAAGTATCCAGGACAAATTCCAGAACCTTCATTCCCTTCAGATGATAATGTTCTTTTAAGGTAAGGACTTCCGGGCGGAGATCTCCCAGATCCTCTGCGATCAGTTCCACATCCGGAAGCTTTTCTGTAAGCATATCAAGCACCTCATAGCCGGGAGCCTCGATCCATTCTCCCTCAATGGCTGTAGGACAGGTTGCCGGAATTTTCCAAAAGGTGTCAAAAGCCCGGAAATGATCAATACGGATCATATCAAACAATCTGCTGCTGTACCCGATCCGGTCAAGCCAGAACTGATAATCATTTTTTTTGAGATAATCCCAGTCATAAATGGGATTTCCCCATCTCTGTCCTGTGGCGCTGAAATAGTCAGGCGGAACTCCTGCAATAAAGATGGGACGGCCGTCTGTATCCAGAAGGAAGTTGTCCTTACCTGCCCACACATCCACAGAATCCACTCCCACATAAAAGGGCACGTCTCCCATAATCCGAATCCCAGCGTCATTGGCAGCTTTTTTTACTGCCATCCACTGACAGTAAAAAACATACTGAAGGAACATCTGGTAGTAAACCTCTTCCTTTATATGATCCGGAACCTCTGCCCCTGTTTCCGGCCAGCTCTTATCCTCATCTTTCCACTCATTCCAGCAGCGGTTTCCATTTTCTTTTTTTAAGGCGCGAAACATTCCATAGGTTTTTACCC
>ENA-ORVC01002056-ORVC01002056.1-human-gut-metagenome-genome-assembly--contig:-NODE-2056-length-14681-cov-4.795433_pt1 | contig 14681 bp, 13 predicted proteins | sample MGYA00242092_ERZ509234 | MGnify/ENA primary metagenome ERZ509234 (study PRJEB26280, sample SAMEA2338800) | human gut metagenome | biome: human gut; feature: human-associated habitat; material: faeces... | reverse complement strand
TTTTTTCCGGAGCATGAAATTCAATTCGAGTTTTTTGTTGGCTTCGATTGCATGCTTACCGGTAAACTCAAACATTCTGATTTTGTTAATTCCATTTTCATCGAGGTAATCGATTTCAATCATTCCTTTTACCACTCCATAGGTTGGAAAAACATAGTACCAGGAATTGTCTGTCCGTATATATTCGTCATAGTATACAGGTTCATCTTCATAATCTCCCAGACAGATACATGCAGGGGAATTTGTAATATGGCAACTAGGATAACCTTGTATATTTAAAGAGTCAAAATTGGTGATATTGATTTTTACTCCACCAACTAACCTTTGAAGCTCAAATTTCTTTTCTCCAGAGACAGGATCTGCTTTCAATACTCCTCCAAACAGGTTTTCAGAGACATTGTCGTGTCTGTTGATTCTGATATAGTTCCGATGAAGCTCCATGTGAAGATCTTTTAATTCTTCAAGAGAACCCGAACAGGCTACCGTGATAAAGGTATGAGGTTCCGGTTCCAAATCCTGGAGGACAATCGGATCTCCCCAAGCCAACTCTTGTTGAAAATAGATCGGTTTGGCCGGAGTCGAACTCTCGGGGAAATAGAATAAGAACAAGGAATCGATTCCCGATTGATAAATAGAATCTGTGCTATACAGGGATAAGGCAAAATTTTTTCCGGTAACGACCGATTGCTCTTCCTGTGTCTCTGTCGAACAAGAAAAGAGAGAACACAAGATGATAAAAAACAGTAATTTCTTCATGGTCTGTGATTTTGCAAGATTAAACGGACGATTATTTGGGTTAAATAAAATACAAAATGTGAGACAAATGTATGAAAAATTTATACAAACTAAACATCTAGCCGTCAATTTTATACAAAAATTTGCGCATAAATACGATTTGACAAGTTATTACGCTAATATAATCGTCTATTTTTTTTGTTACAACTATTATAGCGGTTAGATCTGATTTCTGTAACTGTCGTAACTAAAAAATTCCAGGATTTATTTTTTCTTTCTATTCCGATTCCGGGTTTTGTGCCGTCAGCACTACAAGTCAAAGGAAGGAGAAGGAAAGTTTTATTGAATGAAAGGACAGGCCCCTATCGGAGCAGGAATACCTGAGTTACCTAACCGGATTTTTATAAAACACTGATTTACAAGCAAAATCTTAATATGAGGGGTTCAGAAAATATCTGTTTTGTAGGAGTTCATATTTTTAAGGTCGCCGTTCGTTTCCCATGAAGTGCTAGCATCAGTCGAAGGTATTTGTGTTCGGTGACCATTGGAGCTCTGGCGAGTGGTATCTTACTTTTTTCTGAACGCCCTGGTGTCTGACGGAAATGTAACGTAAAGTTTTTTTGCGAAGTGAGGAGTTCCGCCGGTCAGTGAAAGAAAAAGCCAACTGACCGACAGAAGCGACCGGGTCACCGAACACGAACAAGTACAAAATGCCAGGTCTTTCCGGCAAAGCCAGAAAAAGATCAGCGTCCCTTCCGGGCTACGCTAATCCTTCGACGTTTTACCGATCCATTCACGGATACCGTTCTCGTCCATTCGGTTCAATAGCTTTCCCTCTTTCCAGTTCAGGTCGGGATAAGCCTTTTTCAATGCGCCGACACTGTTGGTAATGCCGCTTCCACCCGATGTAGCGAAAGGAATAAGAGTCTTACCTGCCAGGTGATGAGTTTCAATGAACGTATCGATAATACGTGGAGCAAGATTCCACCAGATCGGATAGCCGATAAAAATCACATCATAATCGGCAATATTCTTTTTCGCTTCCTGAATGGCCGGACGCGACTTCGGATCGTTCATCTCTACCGAACTACGCGACCTTTTGTCATTCCAGTCGAGATCGGCATTTGTATACGATTCGACAGGGGTTATCGCATAAAGTTCTCCACCCGTAACCCGGGCTAATTTCTCAGCTGCACGTGCCGTAGTTCCTGTCACCGAGAAATAGGCAACAAGCGGCTTGTTATCCGATTGTTTCATATTTTGTTTTTCTTGGGCATTCGAGGCAGTCGCCATTCCAACGACCACCAATAATACGAATATAAATTTATACATAGAAAGCCGGTTTTTATTTTTGAATTTTATTATATGCTTCATCGTTTACAGGTTCGAGCCACTCGTTAGAAGAGCCTTCTCCCGGAATCTCGAACGCCAGGTGAGCGAACCAACTGTCGGCTGCTGCCCCATGCCAATGTTTCACGTTAGCGGGAATATGGATCACTGTGCCGGGTAAAATTTCTACGGCTGGTTTACCCTCTTCCTGATACCAACCTCGTCCGGCAACACCGATAAGCATCTGTCCGCCTCCCTTTTTCGCGCGGTGGATATGCCAATTGTTCCGGCAACCCGGCTCGAACGTGACATTGGAAATATAAACCTGTTCACGCGATATAGGTGCAAGATAACTATTGCCGGTGAAATACCGGGCATAGGCCGCATTCGGTTCTCCGATGGGAAAGATCATCTCACGTTGGAAAGCAGCTTTCGCATCCTCACCGTTCGTATCTTCGGCCCACACTTCCTTGGCAAGCCGGAACGCAGCCCAAGCTTTCGGCCAACCCGCATAAAAACCGATGTGCGTGATAATCTCTGCAATCTCTGTTCGGGTAATGCCGTTGTTCCGGGCCGATTGCAAATGGAATGTCAGCGAACTGTCCGTTATCCCCTGACTGATGAGTGAAGTGATTGTTACCAAACTACGGTCACGCAAGCCGAGTCTGTCCGTACGACTCCAGACTTCGCCGAAAAGAACGTCGTCATTGAGTTCTGCGAATTTGGGAGCGAATGTTCCCAACTGGTCACGCCCCGCTGTTTGTTTGATTTTTTCCTGTGCCATACCGATTGTTGTTAAAATACTGAATACTAAAAATAAATAGATCTTGTTCATAATGGTATTTATTGGATAAAGTTATGTTTCAAGAATAGTTATCCGACAAGGATTTTCCTTTTCACGGACAGCATACATAGTCAATACACCGGGTTCACGACGCAAGGATATTTCACCGACTTCGGCAGCATATTTCAGATACGCATCGAGATATTCCGGCCGAACTTCAATTTTCGACAAGCGCACGATACCGTCCGAAGCCATAGTAATCCTGATAAATTTTACCGGTACACCGCCGACAACCGTATTCACAGCTACATCGCTCGTAACAACAACTCCAGCGCTTACCACTGCATTATTCAATAAAAATTCTACATACAAAAATACTGCGTTGCAAAAAAGTCTTCGTATCTAAATTACAGATTCTTATACCATTTTTCCGTTTTAACCCGTTTTACCATTCAATTGAAGAAGCCACTATTACCGGATTTTACAGATTATCGACCAAAAGTGTCGATTTATGGAACGAGCGCAGGATTTCAATTAAAAAAAATACAATTTCGACACTTTTCTTTGCAAACGTCTGCACAATTATATGTCCTTTGATCTATTTTTTTATTTGCCGCAAAAGGTTATCTTTGTCCGGTTTATGCGCTAAACGAGTGGTGATTAGCAATATATTAATCTATAAAAGCGATAAAAATGGTATATTCACAGGAAGTACAACACATGTGTGTTGTCAAAAAAGGTCCGAACCATGGACCGGCCCCAATTCCTGAAGAAGGCAAATGGGTGAAAGCAAAAGAAATCAAAGACATCTCAGGTTTAACCCACGGTATCGGTTGGTGTGCTCCTCAGCAGGGGACTTGTAAACTGACCCTGAATATCAAAGAAGGGGTAATCGAAGAAGCCTTGGTGGAAACTATCGGTTGTTCAGGAATGACCCACTCGGCAGCTATGGCTGCAGAAATCCTGCCGGGCAAAACGATTCTCGAAGCATTGAATACCGACCTGGTTTGCGATGCGATCAACACAGCTATGCGTGAATTATTCCTGCAAATCGTATATGGACGTTCACAGAGTGCTTTCTCTGAAGGCGGACTGGTGATCGGTGCAGGCCTCGAAGATTTGGGTAAAGGTCTGCGCAGCCAGGTGGGAACCATGTTCTCTACCAAAGCAAAAGGCGTTCGTTACCTGGAACTGGCTGAAGGATATGTAACCCGTTTGGCTCTCGACGAAGACGACGAAGTATGCGGATACGAATTCGTACGCCTCGGTGTTATGATGGACCTGATCAAAAAAGGCACCGACGCTAACGAAGCATTGAAGAAAGCCACTTCAAACTACGGACGTTTCGCCAATGCAGCTAAATATATTGACCCACGTCACGAATAAAACAGGAGGAACACACTATGGCAAAAAGAGAAGTAAAATTTGAAAGTCAGGATCGTCGGATCGCTCAGATCAACAAAGTATTGAACTCCTATGGCATCGCTTCTATCGAAGAAGCCGAAGCAATTTGCGACGCAAAAGGAATCGATCCTTATCTGGAATGTGAACAGACTCAGAATATCTGTTTCGAAAATGCAAAATGGGCCTACGTAGTCGGGGCTGCTATTGCAATCAAGAAAAATTGTATCCATGCGGCCGATGCTGCCGAAGCTATCGGCGAAGGCCTGCAGGCTTTCTGTATTCCCGGATCGGTAGCCGACGACCGCAAAGTAGGCCTGGGCCACGGTAACCTCGCAGCCCGTCTGCTACGCGAAGAAACACAGTGCTTCGCTTTTCTGGCAGGCCACGAATCCTTCGCGGCTGCTGAAGGTGCTATCAAAATCGCTGAAATGGCCAACAAAGTTCGGAAAAATCCGTTGCGGGTGATCCTGAACGGCCTGGGAAAAGATGCTGCTATGATCATCTCCCGGATCAACGGTTTTACTTACGTACAAACCGAATTTGATTACTATACCGGCGAACTGAAAGTTGTTAAAACCAAAGCTTACTCCGACGGCCCCCGGGCAAAAGTAAACTGCTACGGAGCCGACGATGTACGCGAAGGCGTCGCTATCATGTGGAAAGAAGACGTAGATGTTTCCATCACCGGTAACTCTACCAACCCTACCCGTTTCCAACACCCCGTTGCCGGAACTTACAAAAAAGAACGTGTACTGGCCGGTAAACCCTATTTTTCAGTAGCATCAGGCGGAGGTACGGGCCGTACCCTGCATCCCGACAATATGGCTGCAGGCCCTGCTTCCTACGGCATGACCGATACACTCGGACGGATGCACTCGGACGCACAGTTCGCCGGTTCATCTTCCGTACCTGCCCACGTAGAAATGATGGGATTCCTCGGTATGGGTAACAACCCGATGGTAGGAGCGACTGTAGCTGTTGCCGTTTCTGTTGCACAGGCACTGACCAAATAATCGGATCATCGTTATCCAGATACAAAAATCCTGCAGGTCCACTCCCGCAGGATTTTTTATAATTGTTTTAGATTACACACGAACAATAATATAAAAAAATGAAGCGTATAGTTTTTTTGGATTACGTGCGCGTATTCGCATGCTTTTTGGTTATAGTCGTTCATGCCAGTGAAAATTTCTATGGCGCCGCCGGTTCCACCGACATGGCAGGACCACAATCTTTTCTGGCCAATGAGTCCGATCGGTTGTGGGTGTCCATTTACGATGGTTTCTCACGTATGGCTGTTCCGTTATTCATCATCGTCTCCGCCTTTCTTCTTACACCGATGAAAGAAGAGTTGACCTCCTGGCAGTTCTACCGCCAGCGTTGCATCCGTATCCTGCCCCCGTTTCTTCTGTTCATGGTGTTATACAGTACCCTGCCCCTGCTGTGGGGACAAATAGATGCAGAAACATCGGTAAAGGATTTATCTCGAATACTACTCAACTTCCCGACACAGGCCGGACACCTGTGGTTTATGTATCCCCTGATCAGCCTTTATTTATTCATTCCCGTCATATCTCCCTGGCTAAAAAAAGCTACAGCCAAAGAAGAACGTTTCTTCATCGGCCTGTTCCTGTTATCGACCTGCATGCCGTATCTCAACCGCTGGTGGGGAGAAGTTTGGGGACAATGTTTCTGGAACGAATTCCACATGCTGTTCTATTTCTCCGGCTTCCTCGGTTACCTGGTCATGGCACATTATATGCACACCCACCTCACCTGGAGCCGCTCCAAACGCCTCAGAACAGGAATCGCTTTGATGATTATCGGAGCAGTGTGGACGATCTACTCGTTTTATATCCAGGCGATACCCGGAGAAAATCTGTCCACTCCTGTTATAGAAATCGGATGGGCTTTCTGTACCATCAACTGTGTGCTCCTTACTACAGGTACCTTCCTGATGTTCAGCTGTATAAACCAGCCGAAGTCCCCGCGGCTCATCACCGAAATATCGAAACTCAGCTACGGCATGTACCTGATGCACATATTTTGGCTCGGCCTATGGGTAACGGTATTCAAGCATAACCTGGCATTTCCTACTGTCGCCGCCATTCCCTGTATTGCAGCAACGACATTTATCTGTTGTTTCGTGACGACAAAGATAATCTCGCTCATACCGGGCAGTAAATGGATTATAGGATAAAAACGCATACTGCCATTTTGAGCAAGGTATCCAATCGGTTACACCTTACGTCACCGATTGGATACAACAAAAAACTACTTCGTACAAAAACAATTTTACCGAAAACCGATAGAAAGATAATCCGGCCGATCACTCACTATGCCTCCGTCCGCTGAAAAGAGACACAATCCATAGCAAAACGATCGCCCCGATCGTAGCCACAACCAGACTGCCGATAATCCCACCGGTCGAATAAATACCCAGCAGACTGAACAACCAGCCCCCCAATACTCCTCCGATTATACCGACAACCAGATTCACGATCAATCCGAAACCTCCGCCTCGCATAATCTTACCGGCCACATATCCGGCCACAATTCCGATAATAATAAACCAAAGAAATGACATAATCCTATTATTTTCTTTGTTATACTCCAATCCGAAAAAATAGTTCATCTTTCCCCGCTAAAAATTTTTCCCTCGTAAACCATTATGAACTTGCCCGACTTATAATCCCGGCGAATCAGAACTTCACCAACCCGATTTCCGTAAACTTCCAAAAAAACAAAAAAATGATACGTAACGGAATTTACACATTAGGAATCATCGTATTAACCGGGATCTTAGTACCGGCATACGCACAACCCGGAACGGACACCACCTGGAAAAGGGGTGGAAACATCGGGATAAACTTAAGCCAAGTCAGCCTGAGCCAATGGGCTGCCGGAGGTGATAACGCAGTAGGATTCAACCTGCAATTCAACTACTTTGCCAACTATAAAAAGGCGAAACACCTCTGGAACAATCGTCTGGAACTCGACTACGGTCTGAATAAAACCAAATCGGACGGCACCAAAAAAACAAACGACAAAATCTACCTGTCTTCCACCTATGGATACGAAATAGCGAAAAACTGGTATGCCAGTGGATTGATGACCTTCCAGACCCAATTTGCTAAAGGATACGACTACAACGTCGACCCGGACGTGTTTATCTCGCGTTTTATGTCTCCGGGATACCTCCTGATCGGTGCCGGTTTCACCTGGACCCCCAAAAGCTGGTTTACAGCGACCTTCACTCCAGCCACCTGGAGAGGAACTTTCGTCAGCAGTAAAATCCTTTCCGACCAGGGAGATTTCGGAGTTACCCCGGGTAAACACCTCTTTTCCGAATTCGGTGCTAACTTACGCATGGAAGCCAAATACGAATTCCTGAAAAACATGACCGTGTTCTCCCGGCTCAATCTTTACAGTAACTACCTGAAAGACCCCCAGAACGTCGATATCAGCTGGGATGTACAACTCAACATGGCTATCAATCAATGGTTCTCCTGCAACATCACCACCAATATGATCTACGACAACGACACCAAAATCTTACAAAAAGACGGAACCAAAGGCCCCCGTCTGCAATTCAAAGAAGCCCTGGCCGTCGGCTTCCAGGTCACCTTCTAAAATCCTCGTTTCAGGACAAAAGGTCCGTCCCAGAATCCGGAACTCTGGGACGGACCTTTTGTCCCAATCGACTCCTGCCAGAAACACCGCCTCCGAAAGTCAAAATCCGAAGGTCCCTCTAAATCCTGAAAATTACATAAATTAAACACAGTTATTTAATAAAATTGAGATATTTGTAACATGAAACGATATCTCTTTTTATTTCTTATTGTTACTATTTACGGATGCCGGGAACAGGCGAACCGGCCAGCCCGGACAATTACCCGGACAAGTGTGGCTTCATACAGTAATCCATTGTTAACATCGGGAGCAGACCCCTATGCCATCTACCATGACGGTGTATATTATTATACCCAGTCGATGTACGACCATCTTTCCATCTGGAAGACAAAGGATATTACCGACCTCAGGCATGCCCGGAGCAAAACCGTATGGCTCCCGGACGATCTGACCAATAGCCGGGACCTTTGGGCTCCGGAACTGCATTATCTCGACGGGAAATGGTATCTTTACTATGCAGCTGCCGGTATCCGGGCCGGGAGCCATCAACTATACGTACTCGAAAACAGCCATCCGGACCCGACCGAAGGCCGGTTTATCTACAAAGGTCAGCTCCGCACTTCCGCCGACCAAAGCTGGGCAGTAGATGCTTCGGTATTCACCCACAGGGATTCACTCTACCTAGTATGGTTCGGTATCCCCGAACAACCGATTCCTTATATTTTCAATTGCATTTACATTGCCCGTCTCGAAAATCCCTGGACACTGGCCACCCGGCCGGTTATGATCGGTATTCCCGATCAAAGATGGGAACGTCATGACCCGGAAGCCGCTTTTTCGATGGGTAGCCCGCAACCCTTAAAAAGTCCCGACGGCAATCTGATTCACCTGGTCTATTCGGCCGGCGGAAACCGGCCTCCTTATTCAGCCCTGGGACTGATGACCGCCCAAAGCGGCAGTAACCTGCTCGATCCGGCCTCCTGGAAAAAGTCACCACAACCTGTATTTTGCCAGAACGATACGCTGGGCGTATTCGGCCCCGAACATTGCAGCTTTATAAAATCTCCGGATGGGACCGAAGATTACATTTTTTACCATGCCCGCTATCGTCTGGAGCCAGCGGCCAACGATCTGCGGACACCTCGTTTACAGAAATTTTCGTGGGATAAAAAAGGTTTCCCGGTATTCGGGCAACCCATCCCCTGTCACGTCAAACAGCCCAAACCTTCAGGTACAGCGATATGAGAACTTTTTTCTTTTTTCTATTGATCCTATCAGCCGGATGCCGGCATACCGATCCCGACCTTGAAAACGCTCTCCGTCAGGCCGGGGAAAATCGCAGTCAATTGGAACAGGTACTCGATCATTACCGGAACGATTCCTTAAAATACAAAGCTGCCTGTTTTCTTATCGCCAACATGCCGGGACATTATTCCTATGGCGGCGAAGTACTCGATGCCTATTATTTCTCGGTCGATTCGCTCTTTCGGATCGGAGCTCCCTGCGAACAGACGAACCGGCAAATCGACGAATTAGCCCAGAACCTACAAATCAGCCGTTACGCCAAAATCATAGAAGATGTCAAAACCATCACAGCCGAATACCTGATCGACAATATCGACCGGGCTTTCGACGACTGGCAAAACAAAGAAATCAACGAGCATGTCGATTTCGAACATTTTTGTGAATACCTGTTGCCTTACCGTATCTCCAACGAGCCCCTGGAATATTGGCGGGACATGTTATCGGGCAAATACCGCGAAATAGAGGATATGGGATACATAGACGGCGACCGTCCATCCGCTTACTGGGCTTGTTCCGTAGTCAACGACCGCTTAAGAGAAACCCACAGAGGAAGTGTTTTCCGGCTTCATCACTCTTTCCTCCCCCTGAACTACAGCACACTGAATATCATCAACTACGGTACCTGTAAAGAATATGCCCATCTGGCCACCTTTGCTATGCGGGGTAAAGGCATACCGGTGGCCATCGACTTCACTCCCCAATGGGCTCACATTTCCTCCGGTCATTATTGGAATTCTGTAATACTCCTTTTTATCAGGATGTCACTGCAGAATATACGGCCACTTCCGATGTCGAAATCGAAATGCTCCGTTCTCCCAGTCAAAAAAGAGATTTCGCCTATCTCTGTGTCTTCGACAATCAAAAATGGGAGCCCATCCATTTTGCCCCACTAAAAAGAGGGAAAGCCCGTTTTACCGACATGGGGCGTGATATCGTCTATCTTCCCGGCTATTATATCGAAGGAGAAATCGAACAATCCGGCTATCCATTCATTTTGGATGTTTTCGGGGAAATACATCCTTTGATCCCCGACACGATTCACACCCACCCGTTGCGTCTAGAGCGTAAATACCCCATTTCCAACCGGCTCATCGACCACAGCAACAAACTTTTGGCGGGATGTATCCAAGCTTCAGCCGACAGTACTTTCACCGATCCCGTCACATTTCACATCATTGCCCGGAACACCCAAGGAGCCCCCGACACCGTAACCATCGATTCCAGCCGGCAACCCTTCAGATACTGGCGTTATTTGTCACCCAACGGTTCGTTTTGCCAAATCGCAGAACTGCAATTTTTCAAACCCGACAGTCTCTCCCCTCTGCCGGGACGCGCTATCGGTACCCCAGGAACTTTAAATAATGCTTTCGACGGAGATCCCCTGACCTTTTATGAATACCACGAAGCCGATGGTGGCTGGATAGGACTCGATTTTGGAAAACCGACAAGGATCGACCGGATTGCCTTCCAGCCCCGCAACGACGACAACTACGTCGTTGCGGGCGATGAATACGAACTATTTTATCGCAGCTCCACAGCCTGGGAATCTTTGGGCAAACAAAAGCCCTCACACCCCTGGGTCGAATACCCCGCAGTCCCCTCCAACGCCTTACTACTACTGAAAAACCACAGCCGTGGCCAGGAAGAGCGAATCTTCACCTGGGAAAAACAAAAACAAAAATGGTGGTAGGAATTGCATATCTGATGGAAATACAATACCTTTACAAACATCAGACAACATTTTTTTACCATCATGACGAAAAATATACGCATTCCTGTAGTCGCTTTTCTATTGCTTTGTTGCAACCTGATCTCCTACGCCCAGGAAACAGAACACGCCAAACTCGATCGATATCTCCGGCTGCTTGGAGATAAAAATAAATTCATGGGGAGCGTATCCGTATTCAGTAAGGGAACCGAGATCTACGCCCGATCGGTGGGATTTGCCGATATCGATAAACAAATCGTAGCCGATGCACAATCCGAATACCACATCGGCTCTATCTCGAAACTCTTTACGACCGTGATGATATTTCAAGCCATAGAAGCCGGACAGCTTTCCTTATCCTCACCGATCGATTCGTATTTTCCTATCATTAAAAACGCACATAAAATAACGATCGGTCATCTGCTAAGCCATCGCAGCGGGATACACAACTTCACGGCGGATGAACAATACCTGAACTGGAATACCCAGGCGAAGACAAAGGAACAGATGGTAGAAATAATCGCCCGTGGAGGCAGCGATTTCGAACCAGACAGTAAAGCGCAATATAGCAATTCCAACTTTGTATTATTATCGTATATCCTCGAATCGCTCTATAAAAAACCGTATGCTGAAATCCTCGCCGATCGGATCACCCGACCTTTATCGCTTGTCAATACCCATTTAGGCAGAAGAACGATCTCTCCCGAACAGAACGAATGTAATTCGTATAAATATTTCGATAAATGGAGGATAGAATCGGTAACCCATCCTTCGATCCCGCTAGGAGCAGGAGGGATCGTATCGACACCCCGTGATCTGAACAAATTCGCGGATGCTCTTTTCAAAGGGAAACTGATTTCTGCTAACAGCTTATCCACTATGCTGGCCCTAAAAGATAATTTCGGTATGGGCATATTTCCTGTTCCGTTTTATGCCAAGCGTGGCTTCGGGCACAGCGGAGGAATAGACGGATTCAATGCCATGCTGATCTATTTCCCGGAAGACGAACTATCCTACGCCATCACCTCCAATGCACTCAATTATACATTCAACGATATCCACATTGCAGTTTTAAGCGGTATTTACGGTATGCCCTTCGATCTTCCGAATTTCGAGGCCATTACACTCAAACCCGAAGACCTGGTAAAATACACCGGTGTCTATTCAAACAGCCAACTTCCGATCAAACTCACCGTCCGCATAAAAAACAATGCCTTGGAAGGACAGGGTACCGGCCAGGCTGCATTCCCGCTCGAAGCAACTTCCGAACATACATTCAAATTCACCCAAGGGGGGGATTGTGATGGAATTTAATCCGGGAAACCGAACCATGACCCTAAAACAAGGCGGCGGTGTATTCTTATTTAAAAAAGAATAAATATGAACCAACCGTTTACCCATACATAACCGTATTTCGGGACAAAAGGTCCGTCCCGGAATCCCAAAATCTCTAAACCACGACATACTATGAAAAAAAATCATCTCCTATTATTTATCCTGTTACTGGGCTACCTCGGACTAAAAGCTCAGGAGACGATCGACAACCCACCGTACAAATTCAGAAATACAGCACTTTACCGAATTGAAAAGGTGGAATGTACGGACCAAGATACAAAAGTCTATCTACGCACCGAATTTATTCCGGGATGGTGGGTACAATTTTCAAAAGAAGAGATCAATCTCAAGGACAATCTGGGTAACCGATATCGGCCTCTGGCACTCGAGGGAGCCGCATGGGAAGAGCAAAAGCCGACTCCGGCATCGGGAACGGATCATTTTATTTTCACCTTCCCTCCTTTGTCCAGCGGAGTGACAAGTATCGACTTTCTGGAGGGCAAATCCGGCATATTCGACATCCGGCTGACCGGGGATATTCCCTCCATACGGACACCACTGCCTACTACCTTAACAGGCAATTGGTTAACGACCGATGGAAGCAATCGCTGGACTTACGGTTTTTATCCGGAATTCGTCATCGAAGGAAATCGGTTTTGGGCATATGAAAAAATCGAAACGAAGGGAAAGAAGCTTATCCTGCATTTGAAATCGGAAGGACAACATCGGCAACTATTACTCTCCGAACAAAAAGACGGATATTATAAAATAGGCACTTCCCGCAAAACCCAACGGCTCTACAAACGGGAAGACTACCGTATGGAACAGGTGAGTGGCAATCAAGCGGAAAAAAGTTTTTTCCAACCGGGCAGTAAAGCCTACATCCAGGGGTATATCCGGGGTTACGATCCCAGGGCCGGATTTACATCGGGCATCATCTACAACAACAATATCGTTACCGAAGAGGATTTTCCGACAGTCGTCGCCCTACTCGAAGACGGACATTTTTCAGCCGAACTGTCTTTGGACAACCCTACTAGCGGTAATATCAGCTTCACTCCGTTCAACCTTCCTTTCTACATCGAACCGGGCGATACCCTGACGATCTTCATCGATTGGGAAGACCTGTTACAGGCCGATCGTTACCGGGACCGTCGTTTCAAAGATTTTCAAACCTTACGGTATATGGGCTCTTCTTCAAAAATCAACGCCGACCTGACCAAAGCCGGGATCTATATTCAAAGGGAAGGGAATATCCATTTCAGAGAACAAGCCAAACAATTGACTCCGACGGCATTCAAAATCCAGGCTATGCAAAAACTCGAAGACAAATTAAACACCCTGGATCGGTTGAACCGTCAATATCATTTCAGTCCCAAATCCATGCAAATCCTGGAAACCGACATCAAAACCGATATCGCAACTCATATCCTGGACTTTGCTACCACCCGGAAATATTTCCAAAACGAGGAGCCGGAAAACAAAATCCTGCAAGCCGAAGTTCCTCAAGATTACTATGACTTCCTGAAAGAAATGCCGCTAAACGACCCCAACCTGCTTATTTCCTATGAAAATTGGGTATTTTTCAACCGTTTCGAATATATCCCTCCTTTCGAACAAGCCTACAAAATTTCCGCCCAATATGAAGTATCGGGGTTTCCCCGACTGATCGAAACCGAATGGAAAATAAAAGACAGCATCTGTTACCATTCTCTTCAGCTCGAACCCAACTTGAGTTATGACATTATAAAAATACGGGAGCTGAGCACAAACCTCAAAAACTTGCAACGCAGTACAGCCGACAGTCTTGTAGCCCTCACATTAAAAGAAGTAAAAAACCCCTATCTCCGTCAAAAAGCCCATTACCTGCTCGAAAAATACTGTCCCCGGGAAATCAAGGCTTCCCGAGCATTACCAGCAGGAAAAGGTGCCGATATCTTCCGCAAAATCATCGCTCCTTACCAGGGGAAAGTGATCTACGTCGACTTTTGGGCTACGAGCTGTGGTCCTTGCCGGGCAGATATTCAAAACATGAAACCGCTCCGGGAACAGTATAGTGGAAAAAATATCGTATTCCTGTTCATCACAGACGAAAAATCTTCACCTATAAACGATTACAACCGATTCACAGCCGATCTGCAAGGAGAAAAATTCCGGATACCGGAGGACGAATACAATTATCTACGGGAACTTTTCCAAATCAATGGAATCCCGCACTACGAAATCATCAACAAACGGGGAGAAGTAGTCAATACAGCCTTTTACCGGCAAAATAAAAGCGATTTATTCGATACGTTGATAGAAGAACAGTAGAAACGGAAATAACGGATAAAACAGATAAAACAGCAGAAACAGCTGCTTTTACCGTTTTATCCGTTTATAGGGACATTCATTAGGGACATTCATTAAATATTATAAAATCAGCCAACTAATTCATACACAAATTAT
>ENA-ORVC01002052-ORVC01002052.1-human-gut-metagenome-genome-assembly--contig:-NODE-2052-length-14702-cov-4.649143_pt1 | contig 14702 bp, 8 predicted proteins | sample MGYA00242092_ERZ509234 | MGnify/ENA primary metagenome ERZ509234 (study PRJEB26280, sample SAMEA2338800) | human gut metagenome | biome: human gut; feature: human-associated habitat; material: faeces... | reverse complement strand
CCGGTAAGGATTTCCTTCACCGACGAACGGAGTGAGGAGTTCCGCCGGTCAGTGAAAGAAAAAGCCAGACGACCGACAGAAGCGACCGGGTCTCCAAACACGAACACCGGAGACGAATAAGTAACGAACCTACGTTTATTAGTGTAAATATGTATATAATTGTCTAATAAAATTCAGAAAAGAGACACGTTAATTTGTGAAATATACAAAAAGAATTCATTTTTTCAAAAAAAACAGTATGTTTGCACATATCATAATATGTATATACATATATAATTTAAACTATCGGCTGAAAATAACAAAATATGAAAAGAATAATCGGATTATTTCTCGTCGCCCTTATTCCGCTATATGTATCCGCCGGCCCCGACAATATCGCTCCTGCAGCAAAAGTAAAAGCATCTTCTTCGGTACCCGGTTATGAATGCCAGCACGTTACAGACGGTATTATCTGCATTCAGGATCAGGGAGAATGGGCTTCCAACAGCAGCGTTTCATTTTACGGCTCGATCGACTATCCCTGGATAGAACTCGAATGGGATACCCCACGGAGTATCGATCGCATCCATTTGTATGACAGACCTTCACAACAAATTCATACAGCAGGTATTACCATTCATTTCGATGACGGTAGCCGACTGCCTGTCAACACTATTCCCAACGACGGGACAGCTAAAGTCGTCGAATTCGCCCCCAAAACCACCAAACGCCTGAGATTCGAAGTCACCGACGGTGACGGACCTACCCTGGGACTTTCGGAAATAGAAGTCTTCCCCTCTCCTCAGGATTACCCGGATTATGTTTCTTATGTCGATCCCTATATCGAATCGGCCCGTGGACGCTATTTCTTTTTTGTAACCGGCAGCAGGCCTTTCGGCATGTTTAGTGCGGCACCGATGACCCGGAATAAAAATCAATACGGAGGAGGTTATAATTACAATTCGACAGAAATCTTAGGATTCCCTCAGGTGCATTGCTGGATGCTTTCCGGTATCACTCTCATGCCTGCCACCGGTGATATCGATCCCACCAAGGGCGAACAAGGTTGGAAATCCCGATTCTCTCATAACGAAGAACTTGTACAACCGGGTTACCACCGTGTATTCCTGAACGATTACAAACTTTGGGTAGAACAAACCTGTACCGACCGGGTCGGTTTCTACCGGATGAAATATACCGAAGACTGCCTTTCGAATACACTCCTCAATCTGGGCGGATTTACAGGTACTTCGACGATGACCGATGCCGAAGTCCGGCAGACGGGCCCGGCAGAACTGGAAGGTTCTGTCAGTACAGTCGGAAGATTATGGGGTGGTCCTGAAGAAGTGAAGATCTACTTTGTCATGCATTTCGATAAACCTTTCGACCGGCTCGACAGTTGGGACGATTCTCTGACGACCAAAGCTGTCACCGGATTAAAGGTCAATTCCCAAGCCACACCACGAAATGCCGGGATGACCTATTATGACGCACCTACAGCAGGGATTCAAGCCCTCCATCGGCTCAAGAAAGGAGAAGAACTTCAAGTAAAGATCGCAATCTCATATACCAATATCGAAAATGCCCGTCACAATTTAGCACATGAATGTGCCCATTGGGATTTCGATGCCATACGCCGGGATGCCCGCCGTGAATGGGAAGAAACCTTATCCAGGATCCAGGTTCAGGGAGGCGATGCCCATCAGCGTATAAAATTCTATACCGATCTGTGGCATGTCCTGTTGGGACGCCATAAATTAGACGATGTTTCAGGAGATTATCCGGATCGTACAGGCCAGGAATTTATTATCCGTACCCTCCCTAAAAACACAACGGGAGAATCAAAATTTCATATGTACAACTCGGATGCTTTCTGGCTGACCCAATGGAACCTGAATATACTTTGGGGACTTGCCTGGCCTTCGGTATTGGATGATTTCGCCGCCTGTCTGATACAATATGCCGATAATGGCGGATTATTACCCCGGGGGCCATGCGGAGGAGGTTATTCCCGGATTATGACGGGGTGTCCGGCAACCAACCTGATCGTATCGGCTTACATGAAAGGACTTTTGAAGAAGACCGAAGCCCGGCACGCTTTCACTGTGATGAAACGTAACCATATGCCGGGAGGAATGCTCGGAATCGATGATTTCTATCTCGAAAACGGTTATTATGCCGACAATGCAGGTATCACTATCGAAGCAAATTTTCAGGATTGGGCTCTCTCGCAAATGGCACAGCAGCTGGGCTACCCAGAAGAAGCCACTTATTTTCTGAAACGCTCCCAAGGCTGGAAACAACTTTTCGACCCTGAAAAAAAACTGATCTTCCCCAAAGACCGTCAAGGTAACTGGAAGCACCGGAATCCGTTGAGCGGTGACGGCTGGGTCGAAGCCAACGCCTGGCAAGCCACCTGGTCGGTATCACACGGCATCCCGGATCTGATCGAACTAATGGGAGGAAAAGACGTATTATGCGATAAATTGAATTATGCTTTCGAACAAGCTGCCGACGATGACTTTGTATACGGTTATTCGGGAGGCTACATCAGCTATGCCAACCAACCCGGAGTGTCCAACGCCCACGTATTCAGCTGGGCCGGTAAGCCTTGGCTGACACAATACTGGGTCAGAAGAGTCAGAGCACAAGCTTACGGAGCAGTCACTCCCGACAGAGGATACGGCGGGCATGACGAAGATCAGGGACAGATGGGAGGTATCAGCGCACTGATGGCTATCGGGCTATTTAGCCTGACAGGAAATGTGGATCAGAATCCCTCTTATGAAATCACTTCTCCGATTTTCGACCGGATCGAAATCACACTCGACGATCGTTATTATGAAAAAGGAAAATTCATCATTCAAACCTATCATAATTCGGCCGGCAACTGTTACATCCGACAAGCACGTCTCAACGGAAAACCGTTACACGACTTCCGTTTTTCCCATGCCGACTTTAGTAAAGGAGGACTATTGGAATTATGGATGGGGCCTGAACCGGCAAAAAAATGGGGAATTTTCCCCAAAAAACGCAGTCCTCGACCAGTGAATCAAAGATAGGAACTTTTCAATTCTCACATAAAAAAACAGATGTTTATTATTCTTAAATATAGCACCGACAGATTTTATAAACTCAATATAAAACAGCTATCTGAACAGACAATTACAACAGAAATAACAAAACCGAATCTTTTAACTTTTCACGCAAATACTTGAATCCCCGGTTCTTTTGGGTTTTTACCGTATTAATACTGATTCCGAGCAGATCGGCAATCTCATTTCCCGAATGTCCCTGAATACTCATCAAAAGTATTTTTTTTCTTTCTTCGGGCAGATCTTCTATATAGACATAGAGTTGGCGGATCAATTCTTCCCGTACGGTTAAAGCGAATTGTTCGTCGGGTAATTCAACCTCCTCCGCTACCATCTTACGTAAAATATTCTGACGGGAAGCCTGGGTACGAAGATGGAACAGGGCATTGTTGTAGGTCGAGCGATATAAATACCAGGTCAATTCTTTGATATCCGGAAAGGTCCGGTCGGAATTCCAGATCCTGATCAAAGTATCCTGAACGATATCCTGAGCCGTATCGGAATCTTTTACAATACCATCGGCATATGAACAAAGGGCTGCATAATAAGAGGCATACAGCGTTTCCCACGCTTTTAAATCCTTTTGATTTACCCCTCTTAATATTTCCTGTTCATTTAGCGCCATCCACTTTCTTTCTGTTTGTTTCCGAAAACAAAAATAAAGGATATTTATAAATATAATTAAAACAAGGGATTATTTTATAGAAAACATTTTTTCTGTCCCCCATTTTCGGCAGCCCAACCGGTTATTGGTGCTCTTTTTTCATTAATTCGTTAAAACAATGCCGGCATATCGGTTCATAATCGTGCTTTTCTCCCAGCATCACCAATTTATCATTATCCGACAGACGATGGGAATGATGGGCCAAATTCCCGCAACGGACACAGATCGCATGTACTTTCGTCACATATTCGGCCACAGCCATCAAATCAGGCATCGGCCCGAAAGGTTTACCGGTATAATCCATATCCAGCCCAGCGACTATTACGCGGATACCGTTATCTGCCAATGTTTTACATACCGACACTATATTAGAATCAAAAAATTGGGCTTCATCGATTCCGACGACATCGACATCTCCGGTCAATAACAAAATATTACCCGAATTTTCCACCGGCGTACAACGAATCGTATTCGCGTCATGCGATACCACATCTTCATCCGAATAACGCACATCGATTTTCGGTTTAAATATTTCCACCTTTTGCCGGGCAAACTGTGCCCGCTTCAACCGCCGGATCAACTCTTCCGTCTTACCGGAAAACATAGAACCGCAAACCACCTCTATCCAACCGGCCCGATTAGTACTCTCCAAAAACATCCCTGATTCATTTTTAGTCGTGCAAAAGTATAAAATTAAGGGATTCCGGGACGGTTCTTTCTGTCAAAATTTACCGGCATCTGCTAAGTTGCCGGAATAGGGGAATTTATAAAGCCAATGGTTCCAACGGATGCTTTTTACGGTCGCTGAAACGAACGATCGGGAAGGACGGTTTAGCGAACAAAAGGGATTTAGAAGTTTCTGACTTTTCAGACGAAATAAAAAGTTACAAAGGTTACAAAGATGGCTCAACCTCTGCCCCCTCGTAACTCTTGTAACCTTTTTAACTTTAATAACTGAAAAAAGAACGATCAGCTTACAGCCATTTTACCAAAGCAAAGTCCTGGCGATGGGGCAGTAATTCGCTTTTCGGGTAGATACGGATGGCCAGCATCAGCAATCCCGGAGAGTCGGCAGTCACATCGATGCGGTATCTGGCCACACTACCCACTTGTTCAACAGGGATAAAATCGTGTTTTTCGCGGATAACCTGGCGTCCGTCTTTCTGTTCGACAGCCACCAATTCAACTCCCACTTCATGCATACTGAGTTCGCCGATCTCGAGTTTCACCTCTCCGTAATAAGATTTCCCCAAAGCGATGATCTGTTTGGAACGATTGGGCAGGTCCAATCCGACTAACTCGATATTATCCCATTCGCGGGAAATTTTCTTTTTCCATTCGGCAATTTCTGCCGCCATGGCGAAATCATTTTCGATCATCTTCTGATAGCGGGCAGACATCGGAACATAATATTGTTTTTCATAATCTTCCAGCATCCGGTTGGTCGTAAAATTCGAAGCCACCCTGGCAATAGTATTTTTGATATAGCTGATCCATTTAGGTGATAATCCGTTAGCATCCCGTTCGTAGAACAGAGGAGCGATCTCATCGTCGATAATGTTATATATCATTTCAGAATCCAATTCATCCTGCATGGCCTGATTTTCGAAAGTTCTTTCCATCGGCAGCATCCATCCGGCATCTTTACGATATCCTTCTACCCACCAGCCGTCGAGCACGGAGAAATGCATAACACCGTTCATAGCAGCCTTTTCGCCACTGGTACCCGAAGCTTCCTGAGGCCGGGTCGGCGTATTCATCCAGACATCAACCCCTTGTACCAATTTCTTGGCCAGATCCATATCATAGTTAGGCAGAAAGATGATCTTACCCAGGAATTGCGGATATTTGGATACCTCGACAATCCGTTTGATCAGGTCCTGTCCGGCTTTATCGGCAGGATGGGCTTTCCCGGCAAAGATAAACTGCACCGGATGTTTGGGGTTATTGACGATTTCATCCAGGCGTTCGAGGTTACGGAACAACAGGTGAGCCCTCTTGTAGGTAGCGAAACGCCGGGCAAAACCTATGGTCAGAATATCGTCCCGCAAAGTTTCACGGATCTGAATCACCTGCCGGGGAGTGAAATAAGAAGCAGCCACCTCGTCTTTCAGCAATTCTTTTACATGATCGATCAGGCGCTTACGCAATTTGGTACGCACCTCATATACGACAGCATCGGGAACGGTATAGATTTGTTCGAAACATTTCTTATCGTAATGATGATTCTTAAAATCTTCACCGAACAAAGATTCTTCTATTTTCTTCCATTCGGGAGCCGCCCAAGTCGGATAATGTACCCCGTTGGTCACATAACTGATGTGCAACTCCTCGGCCATATATCCCGGCCACATGCCTTTGAAAATCTCTTTACTCACTTCGCCGTGCAACCAGCTAACCCCATTCATTTCCTGAGCCAGATTAGCCGCAAGGAAGCTCATAGAGAATTTCTCATTCGGATCGGCGACATTGATTTTTCCTAATCCCAACAGCTGTTCCCAGGAGATTTTCAGCCGATCGGCATAATGAGAGATGTAAGTACGCAGCATATTTTCCGAAAAGGCATCATGTCCTGCAGGTACAGGTGTATGAGTCGTAAACAAAGAAGATGCCCGCACCACTTCGATCGCTTCGGCAAAAGTCAGGCGTTCCTCGGTAATATATTCTTTCAATCTTTCCAGCCCGGTGAAAGCAGCATGTCCCTCATTGCAATGGTAAGTAGAAGCTTCGATACCCAGTTTTCGCAAGGCCTGAATACCTCCACACCCGAGCAAAAGTTCCTGTTTCAAGCGGTTTTCCCAATCTCCGCCATACAGATGGTGGGTGATACTCCGGTCTTCGGGCAAGTTATCTTCGAAATCGGTATCCAGCAGATAGAGCTCTATCCGGCCGACATCGACCCTCCAAATCCGGGCATATACATTCCGTCCCGGGAATACCAGACTGATGGTTTCCCAATTACCTTCCTTGTCACGTACCGGGGTTACGGCGATCTTCATAAAATCCTGAGCTTCGTATTCGGCTTCCTGATCACCCATAGCAGATAATTTCTGTGTGAAATAACCATAACGATACAATAAACCGACAGCCGTAATCTTCGTCCCTTTATCGCTGGCCTCTTTCAGGTAGTCACCGGCCAGGATTCCCAATCCTCCGGAATAGATCTTCAACGAAGTATGCAAACCATACTCCATACTGAAGTAAGCAACCCCATTCCCGGACATATGTTCTTTCGCTGCCATATAGGCTTTAAACTGAGCATATACTTCTTCAAGTTTATGCACGAAACCGGCATCATTTTCCAGTTCTTTATAACGAGCCAGGGAAATCGAATCCAACAACATGATCGGATTGTGACCGCAAGCCCTCCATTTATCGACATCGATCATCCGGAATAATTCACGAGCACCTTCATTCCAGGCCCACCAAAGGTTTTTGGATAATTCTTCCAGAGCGATCAGTTTTTCGGGAATAGAGCGATGGATCATCACACTGACCCAGCTGGGATTGTTTACCGTGAGTTGTTTTTCGATATAAGATACCGATTCGTTCATATTGGCAGGCAGGTCTTTCAAGCGTTCGCTGACCTGGTTCAAAGCGATCGTATAAGCCTGTTTATAATAATTGATCAGATTATCCCAAAGTGCAATCCGGGAAACATCTTTGGCATTGTCCCGGTCTTTCTGCATTTCAGTTTCTCCGACCTGTGTATAATTTTTTACCCATTCGGCGATAGCCGTAGCCACATTGGACGCATCACCGTCTTCGCGGTGAATAACTTCTATACCGGGATGATTCATATTATAATGTTCTTTCACCCACAGTCCGAATCCGGCCAAAGTGGTCGTAATGGTAGGCACTTTAAACGCCAGACTTTCGAGCGGAGTGTATCCCCAAGGCTCGTAATAAGACGGGAAAGCGGTCAGATCCATCCCCACCAGCAAATCATAGTAAGGCATATTGAATACCCCGTCATCTCCATTCAGATAACTGGGAACGAAGAAGATCTTCACTTTATCTTCCTCGGAATTACGCAATTTTTGTGCCCGGATACGGTTCATCACCGGATCGTTGGCACTATCGTTGAGATAATGTGTCAGATAAAGATCTGTAGAGGTAACGGCCTGATAAGGTAATTCCAGGTTATGCAGCAATTCCTTGTTTGCACCGGCATGTCCGGCAGGTACCAAAATAAAGGCCAACACCTCTTTACCGAGTCCGTTGTTACGATTCAATTGTCCCATGGCATCGATAAAGACATCGATTCCTTTGTTTTTAAACTCGTACCGTCCACTGATACCCAGGATCAAGGCGTCTTCGGCTACGGGACGCCCCAAAATCGCCTGTGCCACCTGAAGAATTTTTTCTCTTCCGGCCTTTCGTTTGCCTTCCCATTCGGCTTCGGAAGGCGTAAAGACATTCTCAAATCCATTAGGAGTAACCAGGTCTACTTCTTTATCCAGAAAATGAGCACATTCGGTAGCCGTGATCTCACTGACCGTAGTGAAACAATCGGCTTGATGTGCTGCGGTCTTCTCGAGAGACTGTTTGGAAATGACATTGAAACGACGTGCCAGTTCTTCGGGTACATAATTTTTCATCTCACTGTACAGGGGTAGATTATTCCCGGCTACACAACGGCCCAACACGGTAGCATGAGTGGTAAATACACATCCCACCTGAGGCATCGCACTTTTCAAATACAATAATCCGGCTCCCGTCATCCATTCGTGAAATTGGGCGATAATCCGCTGCCGGATAGAAGAATTAAAGCGAACGAAGCTCTCGATCACTTTCCCTGCTGCATATCCGAACAGGGCCGGTTCGATGTAATCCCATTGACCACTAATCGAATCGAGTTTATATTTTTCCCAAAAAGAAGCAAAAATTTCATCTTTCTGCGTAATGAACGTACTGAAATCAACCAGGATGACAATCGGTTTTCCAGCCACATTCCACCGTCCTACTTTAATACGCAAGCCTTCCTGGGCTGCTCTCTGCCGCCAGGACCTGAACAAACGGGGATCGTCGATAAATTCAGGATTCTGTTCGGTATAACGCCAGACATCGGGGCCGATTAAAATATGACTACTGCTGTATTCTTTTTCCATATTGAGGGCTTTGGTCGAAATCACCGTATGAATTCCCCCCACTTTATTACAAACTTCCCAACTTACTTCAAAAAGGTAAGCGGGATTCTTCAATTTATTGTTATCCATATTACTTTTGCGTGTGTTAAATGAGCCCCGAAGGTACATATTTTTATCCAAAAAGTTGATAATCAAAACCTAAAAAATCAAAATTCAGGAAATTCATTGTTCCTGCAATGCCTTTCCTGAATCGGTTTAGTTCATGAGCGATCAAGTTTATTAAGTCCCCGGACCTTGCGGGCACTTTTCTCTACGGCCGACCGGACCCGAAAGTCCCATAAAGAAGACGTCCGCAGGTTCTACACACTTTATGAACTTGAAGCAACGAAGGAGTAACCTGAAGAACTTTACGGACTAATTATACCGATCTTTTTCCGGCTTAGCCCGAAAAGCTTATTTCTTTTTGGTCGTCGTTCTTGCTTTTTTCTTCTCACTCCCGGTCTTTGGAGTTTCTTCCTTCGAAGTTTCCGGGACTTCGATTACTTTCCGGGTTTCTTTCGGTTCTTTTTCTTCTTTCGGATGTCTTGTCTTCTTCCGGTCCGTTTCTTCTTCTACCCTCCGTATAAAATCGCTCAGCACATTCATATAATTTATAAATGCCTCGTAAGGAGTGTCGTAGGGAGTAAAATATTGGTGTATCGCTCCATCAGAAAATAGCTTGGTGCACATATAATAGAAATGGTCGCTAGCCTGTAAGCAATCGAAATCATGGGTAAGTGCCGGATCTTTGAGCGCATTGACTTTATTTTTCATTTTATAAAGCTCCTCGAAAGCTTCATTCTGCAATTCATTTCCCAACCAGGCAGTGACATCCCGTTCTTCATCGGCCCATGAGATCGGGTAAGGGACATGCAAAGGAGCTACCGGTTGATGTTTTGCGGCAGCCTCTTTAGGAGTCAGAAATTCAAAATTGGTAGAAGCAAAAATCTGTGCCGGCAGAGCTGCTATAAAATCGAAAATCCCGGTATCGCCTCCCTGGTGTTCTCCCAAAGTTTCGTAGTCCATAAAAAGATTGACAATCTCTCCGTCGGCAGCATTCAGCCAGGAAGCATATTTATCGGCAGTCAGCGGCCATTGATCCCAACCTTTATCGGAAAAACGGAAAGCGATATCGTCGCTTAGTCTGAAATTTTTCAGCAACAGCTTCAATTTCGGATTAATCGAATTGGTATAGACATAATCCGGGCTCTTCCACCCCAGGATATGCCGTGCTCCTTCGGTCAGCATCGTTTTATATCCCATCCGGGCAACCATCTCACCAATCTCGTCGGAATAGATCAATTCGGTATTCCGGAAAGTCACCGGTTTCACCCCGAATAATTCTTTCATCAGATCAGCATGTTGTTTCACCTGTTTTTTAAATTCGCCTTCATCCACCAGCGAAGCCAAGGAATGGGAATAAGTTTCGGCCAATATTTCGACACATCCGGTAGCCACCAATTCTTTAAAACTATCGATAACCTCAGGGGCATATTCACGGAATTGTTCGATAACCATTCCGGAGATAGAAAAGCTCACTTTAAAATTCTTTCCGTATTTCCGAATCAGCTCCAGCATCATCCGGTTGGCCGGTAAATAGCAACGGTCGGCCACTTTACGGGTAATCGTACGATTGGCAAAATCGTCGTAATAATCGCTATTCTTGCCTATATCGAAAAAATGATATTTTCTTAAACGTATCGGTTGATGCACCTGGAAATACAAACACAACGTTTTCTTATCCATAGTAGTCATATTTTAATTGTTATTGTTTTATCTTTTTAATTCTTCGTAAATCGTTTTTAAGAGATACGCTGCATTTTCCCATTTTAAAGTATTCACCTCATTCAAGCCGTATTTAGCTGCAAATTCAGCTAATGCCGGATACGCCAGCAAAGCATAGATAGCATCCGCCAAGGCATCGACATCCCAAAAATCAACCTTGATCGCATGTTTCAACACTTCGGCCACTCCCGATTGTTTAGAGATAATCGTAGGTACCCCCGAGCGCATCGCTTCCAGCGGAGAAATCCCGAAAGGTTCGGATACCGAAGGCATCACGTAGACATCACTGTGGGCAAACATCTTCTGTACATCCTGACCACGCAAAAAACCTGTAAAATGAAATTTCGTTGCAATCCTCAGTTTAGCCACCCTTCGGATCGAGCGGTTCATCATATCCCCGCTACCTGCCATAACAAAACGTACATTCGGATAACGTTTCAGCACTTTATTCGCTGCCTCGATAAAATATTCGGGTCCTTTCTGATAAGTAATCCGTCCCAGGAAGGTCACGACCTTTTCTTTTACCCCTCTCTCGACTTCCATTTCGGAATACGACTGAAAATCAACGGCATTATGTACCGTCACCACTTTATCCGGATTGATCCCATAGCGGGTAATGACGATATTCCGGGTTAGATTACTGACGGTCACCACCCGATCGGCTTCCAGCATCCCCTGCCGTTCCAGGTTATAGACCGTTTGGTTCACATTCTCACCACTACGATCGAATTCAGTGGCATGTACGTGTACCACCAGAGGTTTTCCGGACACTCTTTTAGCAGCGATACCCGCAGCATAGGTCAACCAGTCGTGAGCATGGATCACATCGAACTGTTGTTGCCCTGCAATCGTAGCAGCAACCAGAGCATAACGAGCCACTTCTTCCATCAGATTAGCCCCGTATTTACCGGAAAATTGATATTTGTTTTTAAATTCAATCCGATTTTCTTCGCTTCCTTCCAGAACACACTTTTTCACCTCCCGGGTAAATGTCTCGGGATCCATATACGGCATCAGATTAGAGCCTACCTCCAGGAAATTGATATTTTTCCAATATTCCTCCACATCATGGTATTGGTACAAAGACTCCACATCACTGGCGTTAATAATTTTGGCAGCACTCTGATCTTCATCACCGCTCGCTTTCGGCATGACGAAGAGCACTTCAACACCTTGTTTAGCCAATCCCCGGGTCAATCCCAGACATGCAGTTCCCAATCCTCCGGCAATATGAGGTGGAAACTCCCAGCCAAACATCAATACTCTAGTTTTCATATAATTATAATTAATTTTTTTTGCAATCGTGCGAAACCTTCGTTCCCCTTATCGTGTTTCCCTATCCGAAGTTTTCCACTTCATTCCTCTCGTCTGCCTCTTCCCCATCTGTCATCTATCATCTTTACAAAACTTCTCCAGCAAAGCCATACTTCTCAGAATCTCCCCCACACTCCAGGCTTGCGATATACACCCATTCGGAGTATAAGGAGGATTTCCGTCATAAATTTCCCCGATAGAACAAACCCCATACACAGTCATATCTTCTTCGAAATTGGCCAATAATTCGCGGGCTGTTTTCGCAAATTTTTTCCCATAAAGCCGGAAATTAGCTTCGATATAAGGTCCGAGCAGCCAAGGCCAAACCGTTCCCTGATGGTAAGCTCTGTCCCGGGTTGCCTGATCTCCTTCGTAGGTGCCTTCATAGGCCGGATTCTTAGGTGCCAGTGTCCGTAAGCCTTTCGGTGTCAGTAATTCGTTCTTCACGACATCGAGCACGCCATGTTTCATCTCGTCCGACAACGGACTATATTCGAGCGAACAGGCGATGACTTGGTTCGGACGTACAAAAACATTCTGTCCGCCTCCATTGACGAAATCGGCCAAATAGCCTTTTTCTTCATTCCAGAATACTTTCAGGAAGCTTTCTTTTACTTTGTCAGGCATATCTTTCCACTCTTTCACGAACTTATTATCTCCGGCCTGCCCGGCCAGTTTCAGGGTGTAGCAAATAGCATTATACCAAAGAGCATTGATTTCCACCTGATAGCCTCCGCGTGGAGTAACCGGTACGCCATTGACAATGGCATCCATCCAGGTCAGTGCTTTTCCCGGTTCGTCGGCCCAGATCAGACCGTTATCCACCATCTTCACATATTCGTTGATTCCATCCCGGTAAGCTTTCAAAACGGCCTTCATCTTCGCCCCGTAGCTCTTCCAGACAGCAGCATCGTCCTGAACGGCTTCTCCATACTCCTGAACGGCTTTAAAAAACCACATCGGAGCATCGACCGAATTGTAGGAAGCATTTTTATCTTTACCGATATTCGGGAACAAACCGTTATTCAGCTGACGGATCATCGTGTCGAGAACTTCTTTACAAGTCCTGACATCATTCGCCGCAGCCAGGGTCACTCCCGGCAAAGCAATAAAGGTATCCCTTCCCCATCTTCCGAACCAGGGGTATCCTGCCATGATCTCGGTTTCTTTTCCTCTTCTCACGATAAACTGGGAAGCCGAATATTTCAGACAACTCACAAAGCTATTACGGGGAGCCCTGTTATCCACCAATTTCTGGAATTTGGTTTTCAACCGTCCGGTAGACACCGCATCGACAGAAGCAGAAAAAATCACACTTTCCCCTTTCTTTATCGGAAATTCGAAATACCCCGGTACGAACAAATCTTCCCTGAAATCATATCCCCGGTTTTGTTCTTCTATGTATTCGATGTTATAATACCAGTCGGGAGTAGCGATAAACTCGTTCTTCTTGCTGATTTGCATATTCAGGTATGGAAAACCATTATACAATTTGGAGCGGATCCCGTTTTCAACTTCCTGATATTTGGTATTGACCATCATATTCGCTTTCGACAAGCGATGGATATTCCGGTAAGCCAGGAACGGTTTCAATCTCAACGTCGTATCGGAATGGGCATCCAGCAAAGTATAACGGATCAGGACCTGAGGTTCGTTGTGTACCAGAATAATCTCTTTTTTGAGCTGTACGCCTCCCACCCGGTAAGTCAGGGTAAATACCGGTTCATACTCGAAATCGACAATATATTTATGTCCCCGGGGTTCATAATTACCCGGATACTTATGGATACCCAAATTAAACTCACGTCCATGCTGGATGACCGTCTCGTCCAGGTTCGACAACAACACATGATTCTCCCCATCGAATTCTTCTATAGGCAATATCAGTAATCCGTGGTACTTCCGGGTATTACATCCGATAATAGTAGAAGACATATATCCTCCTGCCCGGTTTGTCGCCAACACTTCCCGCTTCAGTGAATATTCCAGATTCACCAATTCATCCTTATTAAATTTCAAATAAGCCATAATAACGTCTTTATATCTATTTTATTTTTTCATTTTAAAGTTTTCCTCCTGCAATTGCAGGACAACAGCCGTACGGGAAGGAATATAGAGACTCAACCAGTTTCGTCCTTCCCGGTAAAGGGTAAAATGTTCCAGCCCGTCATCGATCCGGTTAAAACCGGAGAACAACTGATTGTCGGTATCCAATACCGGCAAATATTTTCCCGCTTCCACCTCGAACCGATAGTCGGAGAATGAACTTTGGGGATTAAAATTAAAAACAAACAGATAAGCGCCTCTCCGGAAAACCAATATCTGTCTCTCATTATCTCTTACGACAGGCAGTGGGATAGGTTTAAAAAAGCCGTCTTTCTTTGCTAAAGAAATCATCGCTTTATCGAATTCGTTCAGAAAACGGAAACGCAAATCCTTGTCGTCTACCAGACTCCACAGCCGGCGGGCATGTTCGTAGCTCCAATTATTTCCTTCCCGGGGAAAATCGATCCATTCGGGATGGCCGAATTCATTCCCCATAAAATTCAGGTATCCGTCGCCGGCAGTGGCTATCGTCATCAGCCGGATCATTTTATGGAGCGCCATGCCCCGGTCGACCCGAAGGCTATGGTCGAAAACACTCATCGAAGTATAGATATCCTTGTCGACCAAACGGAAAAAGATGGTTTTATCCCCTACCATAGCCTGATCGTGGCTTTCGGCATAACTGATGGT
>ENA-ORVC01002044-ORVC01002044.1-human-gut-metagenome-genome-assembly--contig:-NODE-2044-length-14797-cov-3.504545_pt1 | contig 14797 bp, 12 predicted proteins | sample MGYA00242092_ERZ509234 | MGnify/ENA primary metagenome ERZ509234 (study PRJEB26280, sample SAMEA2338800) | human gut metagenome | biome: human gut; feature: human-associated habitat; material: faeces... | reverse complement strand
ACCTTGGAGTCTCAGGAAAATCTCCGGGTCAAGCAGGCGGAAGTGGTGGAGATTCTGACAGAAAACGGCGCCGTTTCCGGAGTGGTGACGCACACCGGGGCGACCTATCGCTGCCGGGCCGTGGTGATTGCCACGGGCACCTACCTGCGCGGCCGGACCATCGTGGGCGAAGTGCTTCAGGATTCCGGTCCGGACGGACTGGCCGCAGCCGGGCCTCTGGCCGGCTGCTGTGAGCGTCTGGGACTGCGGATGCGCCGGTTCAAAACCGGAACGCCGCCCCGGGTCAACGCCCGGACTGTGGATTTTGCGGAAATGGAAGTGCAGCCCGGCGATGAGGATATTGAGCCTTTCTCCTTCCAGAGCGAGGCCGTGCCCTATAACCAGGCCGTGTGCTGGCTGACCTACACCAACGAACGCACCCACCAGATCATTCGGGCCAATCTGGACCGCAGTCCCATTTATTCCGGTGTGATCGAAGGGGTCGGCCCCCGGTACTGTCCCTCCATTGAAACCAAAATTATGACCTTCCCGGACAAGCTGCGTCATCAGCTGTTCGTGGAACCCATGGGTCTGAACACCCAGGAACTGTATATTCAGGGATTCTCTTCCTCTTTGCCCGAGGAAGTGCAGGTGCAGATGCTGCACACCATCCCCGGTCTGACCCACGCGGAAATGACCCGCTGCGCCTACGCCATCGAATATGACTGTGTGGACCCCACAGAGCTGCTGCCCACTCTGGAATCCAAAAAAGTGCCCGGCCTGTACGGCGCCGGACAGTTCAACGGTTCCTCCGGTTACGAGGAAGCTGCTGTCCAGGGATTCGTAGCCGGGGTGAACGCCGCCCTGAAACTCCAGGGAAAAGAGCCTTTGATTCTCCGTCGCTCCGACGGATATATCGGCACTTTGATCGACGATCTGGTGACCAAAGGCACCAATGAGCCTTACCGGATGATGACTTCCCGCTCGGAATACCGCCTGCTCCACCGGCAGGACAATGCCGACCAGCGGCTGACCCCCATTGGCCACCAGCTGGGTCTGGTATCGGACGCCCGTCTGGCCGAGGTGGAAGAAAAATATGCCGCCGTGGCCGAGGAGATTGCCCGGCTGCGCCGCACCCATATCGCCCCCTCTCCCGCACTGGCAGAGCTGCTGACCGGCCTGGGCACCGCCCCGGTGAAAAGCGGTGTCTCCCTGGCCGATCTGATTCGACGCCCCCAGGTGTCCTATGCAGATCTGGCCCCCTTTGACCCGGAACGGCCTCAGCTGCCCCGGGCCGTGGTGGAGGAAGTGGGCATCGACCTGAAATACGAAGGATATATCCAGCGGCAGCTGAAACAGGTGGAAGAATTCTCCCGCATGGAATCCCGCAAACTGCCCGCCGACCTGGACTACGAGGCCGTCACCGGTCTGCGCATCGAGGCGCGGCAGAAACTGAATGAAATCCGTCCGGACAACTTCGGTCAGGCCAGCCGGATTTCCGGCGTGTCCCCGGCAGACATTGCCGCCCTCATGGTGTGGCTGGAACAGAACCGGTGATGCCTGTGAAAATCGTTGCAAATTCTTCGATATTTGTTCACTTTTTTGACACAAATATCCGTTACAATGAGAACCATTCTGAGATAGACAAGGAGGTAAGCCCCCATGTTCGGTCAAAATAAGCGAGAAAAGAAGGCTCCGGACGATTCCGGCGCATCCTCTTCCCCCGATGGGTCTTATCGTTATGTCCGTCCGGAATCCAAAGAAGTCCTGTATCGGGATGCAGCGGTAGAATCCACGGAGGACACTGTCCGGTTTCCCCGGTGCTATGTCCCCAACGCCAAGACCGTCAAGGAAAGCCGGGACCCCAAAGAACGGGAAGAGATCCCCAACGGATTTTTCGTCCGGGCTGCCTGTATGTGTCTGGTCTGCGCCCTTTTGGGCGGTGTGGTAGGCGGCGGTTTGACCGCCACGCTGCTGTACCGCAGCGACAAAGCGGAAAGCGCCCCGCCCCCCGGAAACAGCCGGACCGATGATGGGGAGAATTCCGCTGTGCCCCCGCCTCCCGTTTTCGATGAGCACTATACGCCCGCTGCCGTCCTGCAAGGGGATTCGACCATGTCCTCTGCGGAGATTTACAACATGGCCTGTCAGCAGGTGGTAGGCATCACCACGGAGGTCACTTACAAAAACTTCTTTGGCCAAACATCCTCTTCCGCCGTCACCGGCTCGGGATTCATCATCTCCACAGACGGGTATATTATGACCAACTACCATGTGATCGAGTATGCCGATCAATATGGCTATGATGTGCAGGTCATGATGCATGACGGCACCGTTTACAACGCGACCATCGCGGGAACAGAAGAGGACAATGATATCGCTGTGCTGCAGATCCAGGCCACTGGTCTTGATGCCGTTTCTCTCGGCAATTCCGACGCCATCAATGTAGGAGATACGGTACAGGCCGTGGGCAACCCCCTGGGAGAGCTGGACTTTACCATGACCTTCGGTCAGGTCACCGCTTTGGACCGGAGGATCACCACCGGCGATTCTGCACCGGCGATCAATATGTTCCAGATCGACGCCGCCGTCAACAAGGGTAATTCCGGCGGGCCGGTCTACGACAGTGCCGGAAATGTGATCGGCGTCGTTACCGCCAAATATTCCGACACCGGCATCGAGGGCATCGGCTTTGCCATCCCCATCAATGATGCCATGTCCATTGCCAACGAACTGATCACCAACGGATATGTCACTGGAAAACCCTATCTGGGTATCAGTGTGGTGACCATGTCTTACAGCGCCGCCCAGTATTATAACAGCACGGAAGGCGCCTATATTTACTCCGTCGCCAAAGATTCCCCGGCGGAGTTTGCCGGACTGAAAGCCGGCGATGTGGTCTATCAGCTGGGCGATCAGGATGTGTTCACGGAAGAGGACCTTCGGGTCAGTCTGCGGAACTATCGCGCCGGTGACACAGTGAGTCTGGGCGTGTTCCGGGCCGGCGAGGGACTCTCCCTCACGGTCACCCTGGGCGAGGCCGCGCCGGAGCAGACCGGCGAGACCACACCGGAACAGTCTTCCATCGAATTTCAGGAAGACGCCGCATAATTTTGCTATTACACACCTCTCTTTTCCATACCCCTCGCCGGGAATCCTCTTCCCGGCAAATGCCCCGGCAGAATTCGTTCTGCCGGGGTGTTTTTCTTCCCTGGACCAAAAACGCAAAAAGCAGGCGTCCCCGTCTTTTTCGGACAGGGACGCCTGCTTTATATTCGAATTTCGATTGTTATGCGCCCAGGTAGGCCTTTTTCACCGCATCATCGTTCAGCAGCGCCGCGCCGGTGCCGGTAGTCACGATCTTACCCGTTTCCAGCACATAGCCGCGATCCGCCACAGACAGCGCCATCTGTGCGTTCTGCTCCACCAGGAGAATGGTGGTGCCCGCCTTGTGCAGTTCCCGGATAATGTCAAAGATCTGCTCCACCAACAGGGGCGCCAGACCCATGGACGGCTCATCCAGCATCAGCAGCTGCGGTTTGGACATCAGCGCCCGGCCCATGGCCAGCATCTGCTGCTCGCCGCCGGACAGGGTGCCTGCAATCTGTTTGCGCCGCTCCTTCAGACGGGGGAACCGCTCATACACATCCTCGATTCCCGGGTCGATCTCGCTGTTGGGGCGGGTGAAGGCACCCATCTCCAGGTTTTCCTCCACGGTCATCTGCAAAAACACCCGACGGCCTTCCGGCACATGGGCCAGGCCCCGGGACACAATCTTGTGCGCCGGAACATTGGCCAGATTCTCGCCCAGAAATTCAATAGACCCGGTCTTAGACCGCAGCAGACCGGAAACCGTCTGCAAAATGGTGCTCTTTCCGGCGCCGTTGGCGCCGATCAGGGTGACGACCTCGCCCTGATTGACTTCAAAGCTGACATCTTTAATGGCGTGAATACTGCCGTAGTAAACATTGATATCCTGTACTTTCAGCATGGACTCACCCCTCCTTTTTGCCCAGATAGGCCTCAATCACCGCAGGATTGGCCTGAATTTCCTCCGCAGTGCCCTTGGCAATGATCTGACCGAAGTTCAGCACGCAGATGCCCTCGCAAATGGACATCACCAGATTCATGTCGTGCTCGATCAGCAGTATGGCGATGCGGAACATATTCCGGATACGCACAATGTTCTCCATCAGTTCTGCCGTTTCCGACGGGTTCATGCCGGCGGCAGGCTCGTCCAACAGCAGCAGGCTGGGGTTGGTTGCCAATGCCCGGACGATTTCCAAACGGCGCTGCGCGCCATAGGGCAGGGACCCGGCTTTCATATCGCCCATGTCCTGCATATCGAAGATGGACAGCAGCTCCATCGCCCGTTCGTGGGCAGCCTTCTCCTGTTTCCAGTAACTGGGCAGCCGGAGAATTCCGGACACCATAGAATACCGTGCCTGATTATGCAGGCCGATTTTCACATTGTCCTCCACACTCAGGTTGGAAAACAGACGAATGTTCTGGAAAGTACGGGCAATGCCCATGCGGTTGATCTGCGCAGTGGTCTTTCCGGCGGTGTCCATTCCGTCCAGCAGAATGGTGCCGCGGGTAGGCTGATAGACTTTGGTCAGCAGGTTAAAGACCGTGGTCTTTCCGGCGCCGTTGGGGCCGATCAGACCGGCGATCTCGGTGCGGCCGATGGTCAGGTTGAAATCGTCCACCGCCCGCAGGCCGCCGAAGTCGATGCCCAGATGGCTGCATTCCAGAATGGGCGCCGTGCCCAGATCCCGATCGGGAATGATGGAGTGGCTGGGCACCGGTACCATTTTCGGTTTTTCAAATTTCTTGTTCATTCTGCCTGCTCTCCTTTCCGGCGGTGGGGAATGATCTTCGCCAGCATATTTTTGAAGACAGGGCTGTTGGTGGCCAGCATCACCAGGATCAGCACCACGGCGTACACCAGCATCCGCAGGTCTGCCACAGACCGCAGAGCCTCCGGCAGGATATACAGCACCACGGCGGCGATGATAGAGCCCCAAATGTTGCCCAATCCGCCCAACACCACGAACACCAGCACCAGAATGGAGGTGTTAAAGTCAAACTTGGTGGCCTGCATGGAAGAGAAGTTCAGGCCGTACAGCGCACCGGCAGCGCCGGCCAGTGCCGCACTGGTGACAAACGCCATCAGTTTATATTTGGTGATATTGATGCCCACGCTTTCGGCTGCAATACGGTTATCCCGAATGGCCATGATGGCACGGCCGGAACGGCTGCGCACCAGGTTGAGCACAATGACCAGCGTGATCATAATCAGCACGAATCCGGCTGCAAAAGTGGAAATGGTGTCCACTCCCGCCGTCCCCTGCGCACCCTTGATGATGACGATGCCGTCCTCCAGCAGGTGCAGGTCTTCCACGCCCTTGGACCCTTTGAAATTGAAGATGATGTGCAGACCCTCGCTGTCGTGGCCCACAATCAGGCAGTTGATGAGCTCTTTGATGATCTCACCAAAAGCCAGGGTCACGATGGCCAGATAGTCGCCCCGAAGCCGCAGCACGGGCACGCCCACCAATGCGCCGGTGATTCCGGCAAAGATGGCGCCCACCACCATGGCGATGGCCAGACGCAGCGGCTCGGAGGGAATCACTTCGCCCAGGCTCATGGCTGCCACCACGCCGGCAAACGCGCCCACACTCATAAATCCTGCGTGACCCAGGCTCAACTCGCCCAGAATGCCCACCGTCAGGTTCAAAGACACGGCCATGACCACATAGCTGCAGATTGGCACCAGCCAGGACATCCAGGAGCGTTTCAGCATCCCCTCGTTGGCCAGGAAACTGACCACCAGGAACGCAAGGATCACACCGGCATAGGTGGCGTAATCCACAAAATTGGATTTCTTCAAACTCTTTTTCATCTCCGCCACCTCAAACTTTCTCGGGCACGTATTTGCCCAGCAGGCCGGCCGGACGCACCAGCAGCACCACGATCAAAACGGCAAACACGATGGAGTTGGACAGCTGGGTGGAGATGTAGGCCTTTGCCAGCGCCTCGATGATGCCCAGCAGAATGCCGCCCAAAAATGCCCCGGGAATGGAGCCGATGCCGCCAAACACCGCTGCGGTGAAGGCTTTGATGCCGGGCATAGAACCGGTAGTGGGCATCAGCGTGGGGTAAGAGGAGCACAGCAGCACACCGGCCACCGCCGCCAGGCCGGAACCAATGGCAAAGGTGGTGGAAATGGTGCGGTTGACATTGATGCCCATGAGCTGGGCAGCGCCTTTATCTTCAGAGCAGGCACGCATGGCCTTGCCCATTTTTGTCTTTCCGGTAAACAGGGTCAGACCGATCATAATCACGATGCAGCACAGCATAGTCAGCAGGGAGATATAGGAAATGGACAGCTGACCGCCGAACAGCTGGATCATATTCGGCTCGCCCGCCGCATTGGTGGCGGGGATCAGGGAGGGGAACACCTTCGGCGTGGCGCCCCAGATCAGCAGTGCGCTGTTCTGCAGCAGGTAAGAAACGCCGATGGCCGTGATCAGCACAGCCAGGGAGGGAGCCTCGCGCAGGGGACGATATGCCAGTCCCTCAATCACGATGCCCAAAACAGTACACACGACCATTGCCAGCGCCAATGCCACCCAACCGGGCAGCCCCATATAGCTCATGGCGCAGAAGGAAATGTAGCCGCCGATCATGATCACATCACCGTGCGCAAAGTTCAGCATTTTTGCAATGCCGTAGACCATGGTATAGCCCAGTGCGATGATGGCATACACACTGCCAAGGCTGATACCGCTGATAAGGTAGGAAAGAAATTCCATACGGTTGCACCTCTTTTTTCTCTTTTCTCTCTGGTTCCTATGGCGGAAACACGGCCAATATCCGGGAATCAGCCGTCCATATTGGCTCTGTTTCAGCCATCGTTTTCACGCGCAGGGGAAACAATCCCCATAAATGGACATGGCTGGCGGGAGAGATTTCTCCCGCCAGCCATTGTGGTTTTCATGTGCGGGCAAACGCCCTGATGATTCAATAATCAGCCGGCAGTGACATACACGCCGTTTTCGATGACCACAGCAGTGGGCATCTTGGTCACAGCGCCGGTGGAATCCCAAGTCATGTCTGAACCGGTCAGGCCAGTATAGGTGATGGTGGGCATGGTCTCAATCATTGCATCGCAGATTTCCTCAGCGGACATATCGGTGGTGCAGCCGGCCTTCTCCAGTGCGGCGTACAGGATGTACACAGCGTCGTAAGCATCAGCAGCGAACTGGTTGGGGGTATCGCCGAAACGTTCCTGATAAGTCTTGACGAAGTTCTGGGTCAGCTCATCCTCTGCGTCTGCAGAGAAGGGAGTCAGCAGCATAACGCCCTCGGCCAGGGAGGTGTCAAAGCCTTCCATGGTCAGAATGCCGTCCATACCGTCCACACCGAAGAAAGTGGGAGCGTAACCCATCTGGTTAGCCTGTGCCAGAATGACGGATGCGGGCTGGTAGTAGATGGGCAGGAACAGCAGATCAGCACCTGCGGACTGTGCAGCAGCCAGCTGCACGGAGAAGTCAGTGGCGGTGTCCTTGGTGAAGGTGCCTTCGTAGACAATCTCCAGACCCTCAGTCTCAGCCTGGGTCATGAAGGTGTCCCGCACGCCCTGAGAGTATGCGTCATCGTTGCGGTAGATCACAGCGATCTTCACCCCGGGCATGTTGGATGCAATGTAGGTTGCGGAACCGGAACCCTGGTTGGGGTCGGTAAAGCAGACCTGGAACATATTGTCCTTGCCCTCAATGACGTCAGGAGCAGATGCGGAGGGGGTCAGTGCAAACAGACGGTCTTCATACACTATGCTGGAAACAGCCAGTGCCGCACCGGTGGTGGTGGGGCCGACCAGCAGCTGCATTCCCTCGTCCATCAGTTTGTTGTATGCGTTAATGGAGGTCTCGCCGTCAGCCACGTCGTCCTCGAACTGCAGTTCGAACTGAACGCCACCCTTGGCATTGATCTCGTCCACAGCGATCTGTGCGCCATTCTTCACAGCGTTGCCGTAAATTGCGGCCTCGCCGGTCAGGGGGCCGAGGCCACCGAGTTTGTAAACACCGGCAGTTTCGGTGCCCGGTTCATTGGTGTTTTCCGGTTTCTCAGCATCTCCGCCGCCGCAAGCAGCCAGGCAGAACAGCATGCTCATAGCCAGAACAAGGCAGATGAGTTTTTTCATTTTGAATTCCTCCTCACATGTTAGATTTTCCCACATTAAATAGGAAAATCTTGAGTGACATTTTATACTTCTGAAATATGTTTGTCAATTTTTTTCAACATCCTTTCCGATGATTATGGATGGTTGCACAAATTTTCCTTTTTCAGCGCGAGATCCTTGTGCGATTTGATAAGCGTTTTTCGCTGTTTTTTTGCAGAACAATAAAATAATTTTCAGATTCTGAAGATATTGCGAAAAAAATATCGGCAATTCCGGAAAAAACCTGAATTTCCTCGTCCCCCGCCCCTATACCAGGAACGTTCGGATCTGTCCGTACAGCACTAGCAGAATCACCGCCGGTCCCAGTACCCGATAGCAGATGCCCAGAATCCAGGGGCGCACACCACACTCCCGGGCGATTGGCTCTGTGCCGCACCGATAGCCCAGGAGCAGACACATCCCCAACGCCCCCAGGGGCATCAGAATCCCTTCCGACAAAAAGGTGTACAGTCCCAGAAAGCTGCCGTTCCATCCCTGTTCCGGTAAGCCGGGCAGCCATTGGCGCAGCAGAGCCAGGGGTGTCCGCCAGGGCAAATTGCCAAGACCGTCCCATGCCACCGGTATGCACAGCAGGAACGCCAGCAGGGCGCAGTCCATGACCCGCCCTTTCTCTCGGCCTACACCGCCGGTTTTCTCCCCTCGATCCCGGGCCGCGCTAACCGCCGCCTCCAACAGAGAAACGCCGCTGGTCAGGGCCGCCAGAAACACCACGCCGAAAAACAGCACCCCCAAACTCCCGCCGAGCCGCCCGCCCCATCGGTGAAACACCTGATACATAGTCTCAAACAGCAGACCGCAGCCGCTCATTTCCGCCCCATCCTCCGCAAAGGCAAATCCGGCCGGAATCAGTACGCAGCTGGCCAACAGGGCAATCAGGGTATCCGCAGCGCCGATCACCGCCGCATCCCGGGAAATCCGCTCCCGGCGATCCAAGTAAGAACCATAGACCACCATCGTCCCCATAGCGATGGACAGGGAAAAGAACATCTGCCCCGCCGCCGTCACCAGCACCGTCATAAAATGGCTGCGCAGATACTGCCAATCCGGACGGAACAGCAGGGCATATCCCCGCTCCGCCCCGGGCTGCAGCGCCACATATCCCGCCAAAAGCAGGAGCATCCCACACAGCAGCGGCATGGCCACCAGAGAAAATCGTTCGATTCCCCGCTGCACACCGCCCAGCACCACCCCTCCGGTGATCCCGGCAAACAGCAGAGCATACAGCACCAGTTCCCGGGTCTGTCCGGTCATCAGACGGTAAAACCCGTTCCCCGTCGCCGGGGCACCCAACACCTCCCCTGCAAACAGCAGCACATAGCGGATGCACACGCCTCCCAGTACGCAATAATACGCCAGTACGATTCCCCCGGCCAAAACGCCGGCCCATCCGACCCAGGCCCAATCGGGGTGCATTGCCCGGAACGCCTCCACCGGCCCCCGGCCGGTGCGGCGGCCTACGGCAATCTCTCCCATCAGCACCGGCACGCCCACCAGAACCGTCAGTACCCCGTAAACCACCAGAAATGCGCCCCCTCCGGTGGTCGCCAGTTTATGCGGGAAGGCCCACAGGTTGCCCAATCCCACCGCCGCCCCCACGGCTGCCATCAAAAAGCCCAGGCTGCTGCCCCAAGTGCTCCGCTGTTTCATCGTCCTGCCCTCCCCGGAAATTTCTCTTCCATCCTATGAGATCCCCACGGATTTTATTTACAAAACCCGGCGCTTGTACTAAACTGAGCATATCCAATTTTGAAAACGGAGGATGTCTGACCATGCAGATCCAAACACTACTGATCCACTTCCCGGTAGGCGAGGAGTGGCTCGCCCGCCTGACCGAAAAATTGCCGGACACGGAGATCCTGCTGCGGGGAAATACCGCCCCCCTGACCCAGGAAGATGTGGCCCGGGCCGATGTGATTTTCGGAAATGTCCCCGCCAAAATGCTCCAGGATGCCGGGCGTCTGCAATGGCTGCACCTGGCCAGCGCCGGCACTGACGGTTATACCTTCATTACAGAACAGGGCGTACTGCTCACCAACGGCACCGGCGCCTATAATGACACCATTGCCGAACATATGCTCGCCCTGACCAGCGCCCTGTGCATCCAGCTGCCCACTTATATCCGGCAGCAGCAGGCCCGTCAGTGGCAGCGGGCAGGCTGGTCCACCTATCTGATGGACTCCACTGTACTGATTCTTGGCTGCGGGAGCATCGGCTGCGCGTATGCCCGGCGGATGAAAGCACTGGGCGCGCACACCATTGGCGTGCGCCGCAGTCCCGGCCCCGCTCCCGAAGGTGTGGACGAAATGTACACCATGGAGCAGTTGGACAGCCTTCTGCCCCGGGCAGATGTGGTGGCCATGGTCATGCCCAACACCCCGGAAACCGAAAATGCCATGGACGCCCGGCGCATCGCCCTGATGAAAGACGGCGCTATGCTGCTGAATGTGGGCCGGGGCAACGCCCTGGAGCCGAACGCCCTGTACGACGGTCTTGTTTCGGGCAAACTCTCCGGTGCCGCCATCGATGTGGCCTATACCGAGCCCCTGCCTCCGGATGACCGCCTGTGGGATGCCCCCAACCTGCTCATCACCCCCCATGTGGCCGGCGGATGGAACCTGGCCAATCTGACCACTTCCCCCGCCATGGCCGACCGGGTCTGCCGGGTATTCCTGGAAAATCTGGAGCAGTATCTGGCAGACGCCCCCCTGCCCAACGCCGTCGATCCCCGCACGGGATATACCAAAACCCAGCATTGACCGAAAAAGAGATACGGATGCCCATGAAACGAGATCGAAAACAAATCGGGGTGATTTGCGTCTTTTGGCTGATCGGTTGCGTACTTGGTTACTTTGTGGCAGTCCATCAAAGGAATCTGCTGCAAGACCCTGCGTATATTGTGTTCTGGACAAGCCAAAATCTGCCGGTTCCCGCGCCCTTAGGATTTGCCAGGAGCATAGTTTCTTTCGGATTGCTTTTTTCCGGAATCCCTACCGGTTTGATTTTTTATAGCGGCATAATCCAAAAATGGCTCACGCCTCTCGCGCCCAAACTCATCATCGGCGTGATTGCGTTTCCCATCTACACACTGGTTGGCGCCATCGGTTCCATCCCTTTCATCATTTACAAGGGAATCTCTCTGCTGAGAAACAACCGCTGAGCACATGAAAAATTCAGGTCGCCCATTTCGTCCGCCTTATCATTTTCTGCGCAACCGGATACAGTGCGAAATAGATGCCCCCTTTGGCCATCAGTCCAAAAAGTAAACGGGAAACCGGTCCCCTCCCCTTGCATTTTCCGACAGGCTTGGTATAATATCTCTTTGTGGAACTGAAAAAACGGGCAAACGCCCTGATAACTTTAGGAGGAATTCCAAAATGACTTACGAGATCGACGTTGCCGGTCTAAAACGTGATCTGCCCCTGTGCCCCCTGAACGATGAGCTGTCCATTGCCGGCTTTGTGCTGTTCGGCGATGTGGAACTGACCGTCCACTGCGCCACGGAGCTGCTGAAGATCGCCCCGGACTATGATTACCTCATCGCCCCGGAGGCAAAATCCATCCCCCTGATCTACGAAATGGCCCGCCAGTCCGGCGCTGACCACTACTTCGTGGCCAGAAAGAAAGCCAAAGCCTATATGCAGGGCGTGTTTGAGGTGGATGTGCAGTCCATTACCACCGCCGGGACGCAGACCCTGGTGCTGGATCAGGCAGACGCCGAAATGATCCGCGGCAAGAAAGTGCTGATCATCGACGACGTGATCTCCACCGGCGAGTCCCTGCACGCCATGGAGGAATTGTGCGAGAAGGCCGGTGCCGTGGTCGTGGGCAAAATGGCCGTGCTGGCCGAGGGCGACGCCGCCAAGCGGGAGGACATCACCGTGCTGGCACCGCTGCCTCTGTTCCGTCCCGACGGGACCCCCATCGAGGATTGATGCCGGACCGGGAACACTATATGTCCCTGGCGCTGGATCTGGCATGGGACGCCGCCCGGGCAGGGGAAGTCCCTGTGGGCTGCGTGGTGGTCTCCCCCGAGGGGGAAGTCATCGGCCGGGGACGCAATCTCCGGGAAGAGACCGGGGACGCCTCCGCCCATGCGGAAATGCTGGCCATCCGGGAGGCCTGTGCCCATGTGGGCAACTGGCGGCTGGACGGCTGCACGCTGTATGTGACCCTGGAACCTTGCCCCATGTGTGCCGGAGCCATCATCAACGCCCGCATTCCCACTGTGGTCTACGGCGCCAAGGAGGCGCTGACCGGTTCCTGCGGCAGTGTGCTGAACCTGTTCGAGGAACGGTACGGCCATCACCCTGCCATCTATGGCGGTGTGTGCGGCGAGGAATGCGCCCAGCTGATGCAGTCCTTTTTCCATGCCGTCCGTCACGGAAATCCCTGACGGTCTGCTGCCCCACTCCAACAAAAAAACAGCCTGCGGCGAAGTTCACGCCGCAGGCTGTTGCTATGTAATCCAAAAGGCCCAGAAGTTTTCCACAAAACTTCCGAGCCTTTTTCTTTTGCCGAATCACTCTTCGTCCAGCTTGAGCACTGCCAAAAATGCCTCCGTGGGAATCTGCACCGTCCCCAACTGACGCATTTTCTTTTTGCCTTCCTTCTGCTTTTCCAACAGCTTTTTCTTACGGCTGATATCGCCGCCGTAGCACTTGGCCAACACATCTTTCCGCATGGCCTTTACCGTTTCCCGGGCGATGATGCGTCCGCCGATGGCCGCCTGAATGGGAATCTCGAACAGCTGCCGGGGAATATTCTCCTTCAGCTTTTCGCACAGCCGGCGGGCCCGGCCGTATGCCTTGTCCTTATGGGCAATGAAACTCAGTGCGTCCACCTGGTCGCCGTTGAGCAGCAGGTCTACCTTCACCAGATCGCTGGGGCGGTAATCCGCCAGTTCATAGTCCAGAGAGGCGTATCCCCTGGTTCTGGCCTTGAGAGAGTCAAAGAAATCGTAAATGATCTCATTAAGCGGCATATCGTACCGCATCTCCACCAGATTGGTGTCCAGGTACTGCATATCCTTGTATTCTCCCCGCTTATCCTGGCACATGGGCATGATATTGCCCACATACTCCTGAGGCGTGATGATGGAAACATGCATATAGGGTTCCCGTGCCTCGGCAATGGAGGCCGGGTCGGGGTAGTTGTGGGGGTTGTCCACATACATCACCGTGCCGTCGGTCTTTTCCACTTCATAGATGACAGAGGGCAGGGTGGTGACCAGTTCCAGATCGAACTCCCGCTCCAGCCGCTCCTGGATGATCTCCATGTGGAGCATTCCCAAAAAGCCGCAGCGGAATCCAAAGCCCAACGCAGCCGAAGATTCCGGCTCAAAGGACAGGGCGGCATCGTTCAGTTTCAGTTTCTCCAACGCGTCCCGCAGGTCGGGATATTTGGAGCCGTCGGCAGTATAAATGCCGCAGTACACCATGGACTGGGCCGGACGATAGCCGGGCAGCGGTTCCGGCGCAGGGGCGGCAGCCAATGTCACCGTGTCGCCCACCCGGGTGTCAGACACCGTTTTGATGCTGGCAGTGAAATAGCCCACATCTCCGGCGGACAGTTCCTTACAGGGCACCAGACCCATAGGCTCCAGATGGCCCACTTCCACCACCTTGTATTTTGCGCCGGTGGACATGAGCAGCACTTCGTCGTCCTTGCGAATCCGTCCGTCCATCAGACGCATCAGCACGATCACACCCCGATAGCTGTCATACTGGCTGTCGAAAATCAGCGCTTTCAGCGGCGCATCCGGATCTCCCTTGGGTGGGGGCACATTCTTCACGATGTCCTCCACCACATCCCGGATATTCAGGCCCAGTTTGGCACTGATCTCCGGGGCATCCATGGCGGGGATGCCGATAATATCCTCCACCTCGTGCTTAACCCGCTGGGGATCTGCCGCCGGCAGGTCGATCTTGTTGACCACCGGCAGAATCTCCAGATTGTGGTCCAGCGCCAGGTACGTGTTGGACAGGGTCTGGGCCTCCACGCCCTGAGAGGCATCCACAATCAGCAGCGCGCCCTCGCAGGCTGCCAAAGACCGGGACACTTCATAGTTGAAGTCCACATGGCCCGGGGTGTCGATCAGGTTCAGGGTATAGGTCTGCCCATCCAGTGCCTGATAGTTCAGGCCGATGGCCCGTGCCTTGATGGTAATGCCCCGTTCCCGCTCCAGATCCATGTTATCCAGGATCTGATCCTCCATTTCCCGCTGCTCCACAGCGCCGCACAGTTCAATGATCCGGTCGGACAATGTGGATTTGCCATGGTCGATATGGGCAATAATAGAAAAGTTGCGAATGTGTTTCTGGTCGATCATTCAAAGTCACCTCAAAAGATGGCAGATTGGGTCAATTTGTTTCGGTGCGGGTCTCCAGCAGTTCTTCTGCCTGCCGGGTCAGCTCCCGCAGTCCCTCCAGCAGAGGGCGCAGTTCCGCCGCAGCCACCGTTTCCCCGGACTGGCTGCGTCCCAGCAGGTAATCCGCCGTCACGCCAAAATAGTCGCAGGCCCGGCACACGAACGCCAGTCCCGGCTCCCGGGCACCGTTTTCATAGTGGCTG
>ENA-ORVC01002036-ORVC01002036.1-human-gut-metagenome-genome-assembly--contig:-NODE-2036-length-14860-cov-3.865586_pt1 | contig 14860 bp, 15 predicted proteins | sample MGYA00242092_ERZ509234 | MGnify/ENA primary metagenome ERZ509234 (study PRJEB26280, sample SAMEA2338800) | human gut metagenome | biome: human gut; feature: human-associated habitat; material: faeces... | reverse complement strand
CCGCCTCCCCGGCGGTTCCCGCCCTTTTTTTCAATATAGCGCAACTCGGACAGCTTGCTGTCTGACGACTGCATGAACTGCTTGAGCCGGTCCTCAAAGCTGGCGGGCTCCGCCGGGGCGGGCTTGCCGCGGAAGCCGCCGCCGTTGTGCCCGCCGGGGCGGCCCATAGGACGGCCCTGGCCTGCGGGGCGGGGCGGGGGATCCATAGCCTTTTTGATGGAGAGGTTGATGCGGCCGTTCTCGTCAATGCCGATGACCTTGACCTTGACCTCCTGCCCTTCCTTGAGATGATCCTTCACATCGTTGACATAGGAATAGGCGATCTCTGAGATATGCACCAGACCCGACTTGCCCTCCGGCAAGGAGACGAACGCACCGAACTTTGTGATGCCTGTGACCTTTCCTTCCAGAACCGAACCAACACCAAACTCCATACTGACTGCTAAATCCTCTCTCATAAATTTTCAATCGGTGAAACGGAAGATATACTCGCCCGGCTCTACCAGGCCCAGCTTGCCGCGGGCGATGTCGGCCTGCCGGTCGGGATCATCGCTGTTTTCCACGGCGTCGGACAGGTCGGCGTTGACCTGCTTCTGGGCTGCCACCTGCGCCTCGGCCTCGGCCAGGTCGCTCTGGGCGGTCAGAATCTGCTGGCGCAGGTTCAGCAGCCCGGTGGCGGCGCCGATAAGCAGGGCCAGTACCACCAGCTTGGTCAGGAGGGACGCTTTTTTGGTTTTCACAGGCGGTACCTCCTCCCGACGCGCGGCGGTCCGAGCGGTGCAGCTCATCCATTTCCCTGAATATCAGCCTTATTCTATACCACTTTCGCCGATAATGGAAGGACTTTTTTGCGGTTTTTCCGATTTTTTTACACAGCCTCAGGAGAAACACTACCGGTAGTGTAAGCACACGCCACAAAACCCCAACGAGATCGGCCAGACGGTAGCCCAGTTTGAGGAACCAGCGGCTCAGCAGCCAGAAATAAGCCGCCGCGCCCAGGAGGACGGCCGCCACAATGTAAAGGCGCACTTCGCCGCTGCCGGCGGTGGTGGTGTAGACAAACAGGGCGACGGTGACCACCAGCCAGAACAGCAGGTCCAGCACTCCACCCAGCAGGGGGAGGCGGACGCGCACACGGAGGATGCGGAACGCGTCGTACAGCAGCCCCACCGCCGCCCCCATCACCAGCGCCCCGGCAAAGAAGAGGGCCTGGTCGGTGACGGATACGGTCATTTCAGCGGAAGAGCCGGGCAAACAGGCCGCCCGCCCTGTCCCGCCCGCTGTCCTCGTAGGTGAGGGAGTCGATGGTGCCCTCCACCTTCAAATCCCCGCCATCCAGGCTCAGCTTCTCGATGTGCAGCTCCTCCCCCCGCACGATGAGGGTGCCCCGGTTGGTGAGCATGACAATGGTGTTCTCGTCAAAGCTCTCCACCTCCTCCACGCCGGAGACTGAGAGCTGTTCGCGCTCCTCCAGAATGATGTGATGGGCCGCCTCCGCCCGCGGACGGTTTTCTTCGTACGGCATGGCTCTCCCCCGCCTTTCCATAGTCTTGTCTCATATATATGGGACAGGTGGGCGGGTTATGCCAGGGCCCTCAGCGGCGGCTGATCCGAAGGGCGGGGGCCAGGCGGCGGCTCAACAGCCAGGCCAGCGCCAGCTTGACTGCGTCGGGCAGGAGGAAGGGGAACACACACCAGCCCAACACGGTGAACATTCCTACCGGCCCGGAGGAGCTGGTGTATACCGCGTAGTACCAGACGGAGCCGAACAGGTAGCACAGGATCTGACCCACGACGGCGGAACCGAGAAAGACGGGGGCGGATTTTCCCAGCCATCGCTCGGCGCCCCACATGGTGAGGGCGGTAAAAAGGAAGCCCACCAGATAGCCGCCCGTGGCACCCAGAAAGGCCCCCAGGCCGCCGTGGAAGCCGGCAAAGACGGGCAGTCCCACGGCCCCCAGCAGCAGATAGACGGTCACCGCCAGGGTGCCCAGCCTGCCCCCTAGCAGGCCCAGTGTGAGAAAGACGGCAAAGGTCTGTAGGGTGAAGGGGACGGCGGTGGGGATGGAGATCCAGGAGCAGACGGCGATCAGAGCCGCCAGGATGCCGGTGTAGGCCAGTTCTCTTGTCTTCATGATAGGTGTTCCCTCCTGATTGTAAACTTAAAAATGATTATAGTTTACATTTAATAAAATGTCAACTAAAAAGAGATATAGGTTGACGATTTAGGAGGGGACGGGTACAATAGAGGGTGAAAGGAAGTGGAGCGAATGCTGCGGGACGAGGTGCTGGCGCTGTTAAAGGCCCGGGAGGGGAAGCCCCTGTCGGGGGAGGAGATGAGCCGCGCCCTGGGGGTGAGCCGGGCGGCGGTGTGGAAGGCCATGGAGTCTCTGCGGGACGAGGGGTATGTCATCTCCTCCGCCCCCCGCCGGGGCTACGCCCTGGAGGGCTCGCCGGACCGGCTGTCCGCCGGGGAGCTGGCCGGAGCCCTGGCGGGCCGCCGGGTGGGCCGCGCGCTGGTGTGCCTGGAGACGGTGGACTCCACCAACAACGAGGTCAAGCGCCGGGCCCTGGCCGGGGCCGCCGACGGCCTGGCGGTGGTGGCGGAGCAGAAGACCGGCGGCCGGGGCCGCCGGGGCCGCTCCTTTGTCTCCCCTGCCGGGCAGGGGCTTTATCTGTCGGTCCTCCTCCGCCCCCGGTGCCCCCTGGAGGAGGTATCGGCCCTGACGGCGTGGACGGCGGTGGCGGTGTGCAATGCGGTGGAGCGGGTGTGCGGCGTGCGGCCCGGGATCAAGTGGCCAAACGACGTGATCCTGGACGGGCGGAAGCTGTGCGGCATTCTCACCGAGCTGGAGCTGGAGGCGGAGAGCGCCGCCCTGCGCCATGTGGTGGTGGGGGTGGGGATCAACCTCACCCAGACCGCAGCCGACTTCGGGCCGGAGGTGGCCCCGGTGGCCGTCTCCCTGGCCCAGGCTCTGGGACGGGCCCCCCGCCGGGCGGAGATGGCGGCGGCCGTGCTGGCCGCCCTGGACGAGCTGTACGCCGCCTTCCCGGCGGAGCGGGCGGCCTGGCTGGAGCGGTACCGGGCCGACTGCCTCACCCTGGGCCGGACGGTGCGCCTGCTCCGGGCGGGCGGGGAGGAGGAGGCCTTTGCCGAGGCGGTGGACGATACCTTCGCCCTGGTGGTGCGCCACGCCGACGGCAGCCGGGAGGCGGTGTCCTCCGGCGAGGTGTCCGTCCGGGGCCTGCTGGGGTATGTGTGATCTCCAAAAGCGCGGGACGTGTCCCGCGCTTTTTGCTTGACAAATCCGCCTGTTCCGCTATAATAAGACAAGTTATGTGTCATGACATGTGTAAAGGAGAGACGGAAATATGGGAGCATGCAGCGCATTTCTCAAGCGAAAAAATATTGTCCTCTCGGCAAAGCGGTATGGGGTGGACGCATTGGGGGCCATGGCCCAGGGCCTGTTCTGCTCCCTGCTCATCGGCACCATTCTGGACACGCTGGGCAAGCAGCTCGGCATCGCCTTCCTGGTGACGGTGGGGGGCTACGCCTCCGCCATGAGCGGCTCGGCCATGGCCGTGGCCATCGGCTACGCCCTCCAGGCGCCGCCCCTGGTGCTGTTTTCCCTGGCCACGGTGGGCTATGCCGCCAACTCCCTGGGCAGCGTCACCCTGTCCGGCGGCAAGGGGGCAGGCGGGCCGCTGGCGGTGCTCTTCATCGCCGTCATCGCCGCCGAGCTGGGCAAGGCGGTGTCCAAGGAGACGAAAATCGACATTCTGGTCACCCCCCTGGTGACCATCCTGGCCGGAGTGGGACTGTCCGCCCTGCTGGCCCCGGCCATCGGCACCGCGGCCTCCGCTGTGGGGGACGTTGTCAAGTGGGCCACCGTGCTCCAGCCCTTCTGGATGGGGATTCTGGTGTCGGTGGTCATCGGCGTGGCCCTTACTCTGCCCATTTCGTCGGCCGCCATCTGCGCCGCCATCGGCCTGACGGGGCTGGCCGGAGGGGCCGCCGTGGCGGGCTGCTGCGCCAATATGGTGGGCTTCGCGGTGCTCTCCTTCCGGGAGAACCGCTGGGGCGGGCTGGTCAGTCAAGGCCTGGGCACCTCCATGCTCCAGATGGGCAACATCGTCCGCAATCCCCGCATCTGGCTGCCCGCGATCCTCACCTCGGCCATCACCGGCCCCCTGGCCACCTGCCTGTTCCGGCTGGAGATGAACGACCCGGCCTCCGCCGTGGCCTCCGGCATGGGTACCTGCGGCATGGTGGGCCCCATCGGGGTGTACGCCGGATGGGTCAACGATGTGGCCACCGGGGCCAAGGCGGCCATCACCTCCCTGGACTGGGTTGGGCTGGCGCTCATCTGCTTTGTCCTCCCTGCGGTGCTCTGCTGGCTGTTCGGCCTCTTCTTCCGGCGCATCGGGTGGATCAAGGAGGGGGATCTGACCCTGGAGTGACAGGGCCCGGCGTATCGCCGCGCGGGCAGCACGCGGCGCGCGCCTGTAGGGGCGGCCCTTGTGGCCGCCCGCGGACGGGGAGGAGCCCCGCCCTGGCGGCCCGGGAGGAGAAGCTGCAACAGTTATGGGTGCCCATGCTCTATTCTGAGGATGAGGCGGGCCGTGTCCAGCCTGTGCCGGCGATATGGTTCATCGACGAGGCGGGCAACCGCTATCGGGGCTGTTCTATCTGGCACATGCCCGCCGTGTGGGTCACCGATGAGGCGGGCAACCGCTACGAGCGATACCGGGTCTTCCCCGGCCCGGCGGAGGAGTACTGGCCGGAGTTCCGGCTGCTGGAGGAGCCAGAGGGGAAGATTACGGCTATCGAGGTGGAGGCGCTGGTTTTCAACATTCTGCGCACCGACCGGCCGCGGGAGGTGGAGACCCGGTCGTATACATCCACTTATAACCCGCTGAACTGGGTGATCGAGTTGCCCTAGATCACACACCCGCCCGGCGGGGCTCCGGCCCCACCGGGCGGAGCAGCCTTTCACATGCGCTTTCCCTCCGAAACGCTTGGCAAAAGCGTTTACCGGCAGACTCACCCGCCAGGGGGGTTCTCCTCTTTTCCGCCATAGACAAAATCCTATGGGCGGCGTATAATATCCCCATACTACATAGATTGGGGAACGGTCATGGACACGAATGCCAACAATAACCGTGAATCCTTCGAGGATCAGCAGGTCATTTTTGTGGATACCCATCTGATTCAGAAGGCGGTGGAGGGACTCCAGCGCGCCCGCGAGGAGTTCCAGACCCTGCTGGAGCAGGCGGAGGGCGGAGACGCCTCCGTCTATTACGACCTTGGCGTGCGCTATACCGAGGGCGACGGGACCGACAAGGACCCGGCCCAGGCGGCCCGCTGGTTTGCCCTGGCCTCGGAGGACGGGGATCTCCGGGCCACCGACCTGCTGGGGCGCTGTTACCAGTCCGGCGCAGGGGTGGAGAAGGACGAGGCCCGGGCGGCGGAGCTCTTTCAGCAGGCGGCGGAGCAGGACTACGCCCCCGCCCAGTGCGACCTGGGCCTGAGCTATGAGAACGGCTCCGGCGTGGAGAAGGACGAGGCCCGGGCGGCGGAGTGCTACCTCCAGGCGGCGGAGCAGGATTACGCCCCGGCCCAGACCAATCTGGCGGTGTGCTACTTCAACGGAATCGGCGTGGACAGGGATGTGGAGTGCGCCCACCAGTGGCTGGAGAAGGCGGCGGAGCAGAAGTTTCCCCGGGCGCTGAACATTCTGGGCGACTGCCACTGGGACGGCACTGGCGTGGAGCAGGACCGGGGGGAGGCAGCCCGGCTCTACCGGCAGGCCGCTGAGCAGGACTATCCCCCCGCCCTGTGCAACCTGGGCCTGTGCTATGAGCACGGGGACGGCGTGGAGCAGGACAAGGCCAAGGCGGTGGAGTGCTACCGGAAGGCGGCGGAGCAGGACTACGCCCCGGCCCAGTGTAATCTGGGCGTGCTCACGCTCCACGGCGTGGGCACCGAGGCCGACCCGGCCGCGGCGGCGGAGTGGTTCCGCCGGGCAGCGGAGCAGAGCTTCGCACGTGCCCAGGATCTGCTGGGCGACTGCTATCTGGACGGCAAGGGCGTGGAGGCCGACCCGGCCCGGGCGGCGGAGCTCTACCGGCAGGCCGCCGACCAGGGCTACGCCCCAGCGCTGTGCGACCTGGGCCTGTGCTACGAGAACGCCAACGGCGTGGCGGAGGACAAGGCCCAGGCGGTGGAGTGGTACACCAGAGCCGCCGAGGGGGGCTATGCCCCGGCCCAGACCAATCTGGCCTACTGCTTTCTCACCGGCATCGGCATGGAGGCGGCGCCGGAGAAGGCCATCCCCTGGCTGGAGAAGGCGGCGGAGCAGGGCCAGGCCCGGGCCCAGAGCCTGCTGGGAAGCTGCTACCGGGACGGCGACGGCGTGGAGGCCGACGCGGCCCAGGCGGCGGAGTGGTATGGAAAGGCCGCCAAACAGAACTATCCCCCTGCTATGTGCAGCCTGGGGCTGGCCTTCGAGCTGGGGGAGGGACTGACCGAAGACCCGGCCAAGGCGGTGTACTGGTACACCAAGGCCGCCGGGGAGGGCTATGCCCCGGCCATGACCAATCTGGCCGTATGCCTGCTCAACGGGACCGGCGCGGAACGGAGCGCGGAGGAGGCCGTAGGCTGGCTGGAAAAGGCGGCGGAGCAGGAGTTCCCGCGGGCCCAGGGGATTCTGGGGGATCTGCTGCTCACCGGCAACGGCGTGCCCGAGGACAAGGCCCGGGCCGTGGAGCTCTACCGGGCCGCCGCCAAGGGCGGCTATGTGCCCGCCATGTGCGACCTGGGGCTGTGCTATGAGAACGGGGATGGCGTGGAAGAGGATCTGCGCCATGCGGTGCTGTGGTACCGCAAGAGCGCCGAGGAGGGCTATGCCCCGGGCCAATGCAACCTGGCGGTGTGCTACCTCAACGGAAACGGAGTGGAGCGGGACGCGGCCGCCGCCGTGCGGTGGCTGGAGAAGGCGGCGGCCCAGGGGAATGCCCGGGCACAGAGCATCCTGGGCGACCTGTGCCGGGACGGGGAGGGCACCGAAATGGATGCGGCGCGGGCCTTCCAGCTCTATACCCAGGCGGCGGAGCAGGGCTATCCCCCCGCCCAGTGCGCCTTGGGCTACTGCTACGAGGTGGGGAGCGGCACGGCGGAGGACAAGACCAAGGCGGTGGAGTGGTACGAAAAGGCCGCGCAGCGGGGCCATGCCACCGCTCAATGTAATCTGGCCTACTGCTACGAGCAGGGCATCGGCGTGGCGGAGGACGCCGCCAAGGCCGTGGAGTGGTATGCCAGGGCCGCCGAGCAGGAGCACCCCAGGGCCATGTGCAACCTGGGCCTGTGCTATGAGTACGGCGAGGGTGTGGCGGAGGACAAGACCAAGGCGGCGGAGTGGTATGAGAAGGCCGCCCGGCGGGGGTATGCCCCGGCCCAGTGCAACCTGGGCTTCTTCTATGACCGGGGCGTGGGCGTAGCGGAGGACGCCGCCAAGGCCGTGGAGTGGTACGAGCGGGCGGCGGAGCAGGGCTATCCCCGCGCCCAGTGCAACCTGGGCTACTGCTATGAGAGTGGCAAGGGCGTGAAGGAGGACAAGGCCCGGGCCGTGAAGCTGTACCGCCTGGCCGCCGAACAGGGCAGCTCTGTGGGCCAGTGTAACCTGGGCTACTGCATGCTCAAGGGGATCGGCATACGGCCCGACCCGGCGCAGGCGGTGTATTGGTTCCGAAAGGCCGCCGAAGGCGGCTCCGGCCGGGCCATGTGCCTGCTGGGTGACTGTTACCGGGAGGGCCAGGGCGTGGAGGCCGACGCGGCACAGGCCCGGACGTGCTACCAAAAGGCCATTGACCTGGGCTTCGACGCCAAGGAGGAGCTGGAGGAGCTGGACAAGGCCGCCCCCGCCGGAGCGGCGGAACAGCCGAAGAAAAAGAAGTCCTTCCTGGGCCGGCTGTTTGGAAAATAGGACAAAATCAATCGCGGGCCGCAGGCATTGCCTGCGGCCCGCGATTGTATGATCCCCGGCCGGGCGGGGCGGCCGCCTCCCTCAGCCGATGCGTCCGAAGTCGGAGAAGGGGAAGCAGATGAACTCCGCCTTGCCCAGCAGATAGCGCGTGTCCACGGTGCCCAGGGTCACGTCCCGGCTGTCGTTGGAGTGGTTGCGGTTATCCCCCATGACAAAGACCGACCCCTCCGGCACCGTCACGGAGGTGAGATCCTCATACCAGGGCTCCTCCATGGGCTCGTTCAGATAGGGCTCGTCCAGGGCTTCGCCGTCCACATAGACGGCGCCGGTCTGGTAGTCGATGTCCACCGTCTGGCCCTCCACGGCGATGATCCGCTTGACGATGGGCCCCCTGGCGGCGTCAAACTCCTTGGTGAGCACCACGATGTCCCCCGGCTGGGGATCGGTGTAGCCGATGTCCCGGATCAGCATCACATCCCCCTCGTGGAGGGTGGGCAGCATGGACTCCCCCACCACCGGGGTGATGCGCCCCACGAAGGTGAACACCAGGATGATGGTCACCAGCGCCACAATCAAAATCTGAAGCCACTCGTAGGCCTCCTGAGCGCCGCTGAGGGGCTTTTCTTCTTTTTTCGGTTTTTTCATGGGCAAACTCCCCGCTTTCGACAAAGGAGGGGCTGTCCAGCAGCCCCTCCCGTGCGTATCTTATTTCGCGTACTCGATGACCTTGGTCTCCCGGATCATGTTGACCTTGATCTGGCCGGGATACTCCAGCTCCTCCTCGATCTTCTTGACGATGTCCCGGGCCAGGAGCACCATCTGATCCTCGCTGACCTTGTCCGGGGCCACCATAATGCGCACCTCGCGGCCGGCCTGAATGGCGAAGGACTTCTCCACACCGGGGAAGGAGGAGGTGACCTCCTCCAGCTTCTCCAGACGCTTGATATAGTTCTCCAGGTTCTCGCGGCGGGCGCCGGGGCGGGCGGCGGAGATGGCGTCGGCTGCCTGGACGATGCAGGCCACGATGGTGCGGGGCTCCACGTCGTTGTGGTGGGCCTCAATGGCATGCACGATGTCCTCGTTCTCCCGGTACTTCCGGGCCAGCTCCACGCCGATCTGCACGTGGGAGCCCTCCACCTCGTGGTCGATGGACTTGCCCAGGTCGTGGAGCAGGCCGGCCCGCTTGGCCTGGGTCACGTCGGCGCCGATCTCAGCGGCGATCAGCCCCGCCAGGTGGGACACCTCAATGGAGTGGTTGAGCACGTTCTGGCCGTAGCTGGTGCGGTAGCGCATGCGGCCCAGCAGCTTGATGAGCTCGGGGTGCAGGCCGTGGACATTGGTCTCGAACACGGCGCGCTCGCCCTCGGCCTTGATGGTGGCGTCCACCTCCCGTTTGGCCTTCTCCACCATCTCCTCGATGCGGGTGGGATGGATGCGGCCGTCCTGGATGAGCTTCTCCAGGGCGATGCGGGCGATCTCCCGGCGCACCGGGTCGAAGCAGGAGACGGTGATGGCCTCCGGCGTATCGTCGATGATCAGATCCACGCCGGTCATGGTCTCCAGCGTGCGGATGTTGCGGCCCTCGCGGCCGATGATGCGGCCCTTCATCTCGTCATTGGGCAGGGGAACCACAGAGACGGTGGCTTCGGCCACATGGTCGGCGGCGCAGCGCTGAATGGCCAGGGACAGGATCTCCTTGGCGCGGGTGTCGGCCTCCTCCTTGAACTGGGCCTCGATCTCCCGCACCTTCATGGCCGACTCATGGGTGACCTCCTCGGCAAGCTGGTTGATGAGGTAGTTCTTGGCCTCCTCGGCGGTGAAGCCGGAGATGCGCTCCAGCACCTCCATCTGGGTCTTCTTGACGGTGGCCACCTCGTCCCGGGCCGCGTCCAGCTCGGCCAGCTTGCGCTGCAGGGTGTCCTCCTTCTTCTCGATGTTCTCGGTCTTGCGGTCCAGGTTCTCTTCCTTCTGCTGGAGCCGCCGCTCCTGCTTCTGCAGGTCGGCCCGGCGCTCCTTCACCTCGCGCTCATACTCGTTGCGGGCCTGGAGAATCTCCTCCTTGGCCTCCACCAGCGCCTCCCGCTTCTTACTCTCGGCGCTCTTGATGGACTCGTTGATGATGCGCTTGGCCTCCTCCTCCGCACTGTTGATCTCTTTTTCCGCGGTGCGTTTGCGGATTTGAATGCCGATGGGAATGCCTATGATGAGTGCGACCACGGCCGTGATCACACAGGCGATGACAGTCTGCATCAAGGGTTCAACACACCTCCATATCTTGGATTTTCAAAGTTCTTTTTCATGAAATGGATGCACGCGCTCCCGCCCGCTCTTGGGCAGAGCGCACAAAATTTGAAGAGCTTACCCCTCGTTCTTCAAAATATTACACCTTATCTATTTTAAGTCTGCGGCGGCCTTCTGTCAAGAACATTCCTGTTCGGAATCAATTTCTGCGGCCCTGCGCCTCAAGGGGATCGGGGCAGGGAGTCGTCCTCCCGCACCCAGTCGGCCACCTCCACCACCCGGTACTCCGTGCGGGTGTCCCGGATGACCACCCGGGCGATGCCGGCGTTGATGATGAGGCGGCGGCACATGGAGCAGGAGGTGGAGCCGGGAATCAGCGCCCCGGTGTCCGGCTCCACGCAGGCCATGTAGAGGGTGGCGCCCAGGGCCTCGCTGCGGGCGGCGGAGATGATGGCGTTGGCCTCGGCGTGGACGGAGCGGCACAGCTCGTACCGCTCCCCGGAGGGGATGTTTAGCGCCTCGCGGGTGCAGTAGTTCAGATCCACGCAGTTGCGCCGCCCGCGGGGGGCGCCGTTGTAGCCGGTGGAGATGATCTCGTCGCTCTTGACGAGAATGGCCCCATAGCACCGGCGCAGGCAGGTGGAGCGCCCGGCCACTGTCTGGGCGATGTCCAGATAGTAATTCTCCTTGTCGATGCGTCCCATAAACGCCCCTCCCATGCTTTTTTACCAGTATACCGGGTTTTTCGCTATCCCGCAAGCCCCGGAATGGCTGCCCCGGGCGGACAATTCACATATTGTTTACGTTTCCTTCCTTGACGAAGAAACAGGGAGGCGCTATCATAAGTTCAGAAAAAATTTATTTTTAACTTCAAAGGAGACGACCGTATTTCATGGTGATGAACTTCATTCGAAAATTGATGTACGGCCGGTATGGAAGCGACCAGCTCTCCTTTTTCCTCCTCGTGGTCTATATCGTCCTCATTCTTCTGTCCGGCCTGCCCCACCTGGAGGCGCTCTCCTGGCTGGCGCTGGCAGTGCTCCTGTGGGATCTGTTCCGCATGTTCTCCCGCCGTATCGACCGCCGCCGGGCGGAGAACGCCCGGTTTCTGGCTCTGGCCGGACCCGCCATACGCTGGCTGCGGATGCGCCGTACCATCCGCCGGGACAAGGAGCACCGCTACTTCAAGTGCCCCAACTGCGGACAGTATCTGCGGGTGCCCCGGGGGAAGGGGAAGATCACCGTCAACTGCCGCAACTGCGGCGCCAGCTTTGAGGAGCGGAGCTGAGCTTTCACCGGCCGGGACCGGCGCGCCTTGCCGCGCCGGTCCCGCTTTGCCTTTACAGGCGGGCGAAAAGCTGGTATCATAGCAAAGGAAGTGGGTGAAGCCATTGAGACAGTGTATGGATGCGGACAACCTCCACCGCAGACTGAAAAAGATCATCGGGCAGTTGGGCGCCATCGACAAGATGGTGGATCAGGACGTGCCCTGTGAGGACATGCTGATGCAGATCAACGCCGCCAAGAGCGCACTGCACAAGGTGGGACAGGTGGTGCTGGAGGGGCATCTCAACCACTGCGTCCGGGACGGCATCGAGCACGGGGACGCGGACCGGACCATTGCGGAATTCGCCAAAGCCATCGAGCACTTCTCACGTATGAGCTGACGCTGATGCGGCCCGTTTGGGCCGCTTTTTTCTTGACAGATAATACCCGTTGGGGTATAAATATACCTATAGGGGGTATGGGTATATGAAACGGGATATCACATTCCTTGCGCTGGGAGGGGGTTCCCTCCTGTTGAGCTTTTTTGCCCCGGCGGCCCTGCCGGTGAACCCGGCGTGGCTGGCCATCCTGCTCTGCGGCGCGCCCATTGTCAGGGAGGCGGCCGTGGGGCTGTTCACCCGCTTTGACATCAAGGCCGACGTGCTGGTGTCCCTGGCGCTGCTCGCCTCGGTGGCCATTGGGGAGATCTTTGCCGCCGGCGAGATCGCCTTCATCATGCAGCTTGGCTCTCTGCTGGAGGAGCGGACGGTGGCCAAAGCCCGGGCGGGCATCGAAAAGCTGGTCCGGCTGACGCCCCGCACCGCCCGGCGGGTGACCGCCGCCGGGGAGGAGAGCATCCCCGCCAAGGCCGTGGCGGTGGGGGACCGGCTGCGGGTGCTCCCCGGAGAGACCATTCCGGTGGACGGGGTGGTGCGGGCCGGACAGACCTCCGTCAACCAGGCGGTGATGACCGGCGAGTCCCTCCCGGTGGACAAGGGGCCGGGGGACGAGGTATTCAGCGGCACCGTCAACCAGTTCGGCTCCTTTGAGATGGAGGCCGCCCGGGTGGGGGAGGACAGCTCCATCCAGCGGATGATCCGCCTGGTGCAGTCGGCGGATGCGGGCAAGGCGAAGATCGTGGGCCTGGCCGACCGCTGGGCCACCTGGATTGTGATCGCCGCCCTCGCTTCCGCAGCCCTCACGTGGCTGTTCAGCGGTCAGGTGATCCGGGCGGTGACCATCCTGGTGGTGTTCTGCCCCTGCGCCCTGGTGCTGGCCACCCCCACCGCTATCATGGCGGCCATCGGCAACGCCCCCCGCCACAGCTTCCTGGTGCGGGAGGGGGACGCCCTGGAGCGGCTGGCCCAGGTGGGCAAGGCGGCCTTCGACAAGACGGGCACCCTGACCCGCGGCGTGCCCGAGGTGACGGCGGTGCGCAGCCTGTCCCCCGGCGTGACGGAGGAACAGGTCTACGCCTGGCTGGCCCGGGCGGAGCTGGGCTCGGAGCACCCCCTGGGCAAAGCGGTGGTCAGGGGGTGGCAGGCCGCCGGAGGCGGGACGCCCGCCCCGGCGGAGGACTTCGAGGCCCTGCCCGGCCGGGGCCTCCGGGCGGTGCTGGACGGCCATACCGTCCTGGCAGGCAGTGAGGCCCTGCTGGAGGAGGCGGGCGCGGCCCTTCCCCCGACGGCCAGAGCGGAGGCGGAGGGTTTTCAGGCCCAGGGGTGCACCCTCATCTATCTGGCGGTGGACGGAGCCCCCGCCGGCTTCTGCGCCCTGGCGGACACGGAGCGGGGAGAGGCGGCGGCCATGCTCCGGGCCCTGAGCGCGGAGGGGGTGTCCCCGGTGCTCCTCACCGGCGACAACGAGAACGCCGCCGCCCACATCGCCCGGACGCTGTCCATTCGGGAGTACCGGGCGGGGTGTCTGCCGGAGGACAAGCTCAACTGGATCGACCGGGCCCAGCAGGCGGGTGTCCGGATCTGCATGGTGGGCGACGGCATCAACGACGCCCCCGCCCTGAAAAGGGCCTTTGTGGGCATCGCCATGGGGGCGTGGGCAGTGATATCGCCGTGGACGCCGCCGACATCGTTCTGGTCAATGACCGGGTAGAGGAGCTACCCCACCTGCTGGCCCTGTCCCGGCGGATGATGACCACCATCCGCCTCAACCTGGCCTTCTCTATGGCCCTCAACTTTGTGGCCATCGTGCTGGCCATGACCGGCGTCCTCAACCCCGTGGTGGGGGCCCTGGTTCACAACGCCGGCTCCGTGCTGGTGATCCTCAACTCCGCCCTGCTGCTGAAATGGAGGAGAAGGAGCTGACGCCGCGGGGAGCATATGGAAAAACAGAGCCGCCGCCCCGACCGGGGCGGCGGCTCTGTGCTGCTATCCGACGGTGCCCTGTATGGCGCTCTCGGCCAGGGCCAGATCACCCTTGTGCACATATACCGTGTACTCGAAGGGGGCTGCACCGGCCCCCAGGTGGAGGGCCGGGCCGGAGGTTCCATAGCCGGAGAAGCCGCCCACCGGGCGGCTGTCCTGGGTGATGACAAACTCCACCCCCGCGCCCTGGAGGGCGGCGCGGAGCTGTCCGACCTCCTGGGCGTTGAAGGTGCTGCAGAGCCTGCGGCGGGCAAAGACGGGGATGCTGGACATGACGGCACGCTCCTTTCCCCAGAAAAGGCCTTGTTTCCAACCGCCGCCCGCAGGGCGGCCCCCCAACCGCGAGCCCAAAACAGCACCCGCAAGGGGTATGCGGCATCCGTAAGGCGGCAGAGCCGCCAACGGCTGCGCAATGGGTCGCGGTTGGAAGCGAAGAACCGCCCGACCAGGCTAAGAGGTTTCGCCGTCCCGGCGGAACCGCGTGACATAGCCGGGCCGTGCTAAGAGCAACCGCCCAACCGCGAGCCCAACAACGTGGGTCGCGGTTGGAGGCGAAGAACCGACCGGCCCGGCTAAGAGGTTTCGCCATCCCGGCGGAACCTCGTGCCAAAAGGGCGGTTCTGAGCCCGTGGCGGGGGCGGGTGCGAATCGAACACACCAGGACGGGAGCGCCGTCCCCGTCGGTTTTGAAGACCGGGGGGCCCACCAGCGGCCCTTCCGCCCCCATATCCACTCCCATCATAGCTGGTTTTCCACCGTGGGTCAAGCAGATGTGGAAAAAATCCGGCCCTCTCCCTGCCGGCGGGTGACGCCGGAGGCGTCCCAGTGCTCCAGCAGGAGCAGGGCGCACCGGCGGGAACAGCCCAGGGCGTCCCTGGCCTGGGCCAGGGAGAAGGAGGCGGAGCCGAAGCGCCCGCGCAGCCGGGCCTCCGCCGCCCGGACGGCCCCGGCGTGGAGCAGATGGCCGGGGGAGAGCTCCAGCAGGAC
>ENA-ORVC01002029-ORVC01002029.1-human-gut-metagenome-genome-assembly--contig:-NODE-2029-length-14913-cov-2.895275_pt1 | contig 14913 bp, 13 predicted proteins | sample MGYA00242092_ERZ509234 | MGnify/ENA primary metagenome ERZ509234 (study PRJEB26280, sample SAMEA2338800) | human gut metagenome | biome: human gut; feature: human-associated habitat; material: faeces... | reverse complement strand
GGCGACGGACTGGGAAGATAGGTCAATGCCAACACTTCATTGAAAAGCAGGACACTTCGTGTGTCCTGCTTTTTCTTTTTCCGTTTTTCACGCTCTTTTAGCGGGATAGTAACTGGTATTAAGAACCCCTCCGTATGTACTGAAATCATACGGAGGGGTCTTATTTTGTGGCTCTCGCGCTATCCTCAGAGCTGGTGCAGCATCTATTGGAGCGGTGTGCTGATATGACAGCGCCTCGAACTGCGAGTAGGGAGATTCCCGGTTCTTGGACAGTTCGAGGCGTATGGGTCATTTGACGGCCTGATAGGTATAGGTGATTTCGGCTTGGGCATTGGAAGAGGAGATGAGGTTCCCGTGGATATCGTAGGTGTATTCTGTCACCAGGGTGGAACCATCCTCACTTTCCATGATCGAGCGGACTGCCTGACCGTTGTCGTTGAATTCGTACCGTACAGTCAATGTCAGACTGCTGTTCAGCTGATATTGGTACAGTGCAACTTGCCTGGCATTGTTGTAGGTGTAAGTTTCGGTCTCGGTTTTCAGTTCTGAGACATGGCGCTGGGAGATCAAGTCGCCGTAGTTGTCATAGGTGCGGCCATAGGACTCCTCCTCGCCGGATGGACTCACTTTGATTTCTGACACACAATTTCCGTGGCTGTCATAGGTGCGGGTGGTGGTAGTCTGAGCGCCGGAGTCTGTTGTGGCAGTTTCACGGATACAGTTGCCTTTTTGGTCTAACTCGCAGGTATATTCTGTGTGAGTGGTCTGACCTTGGGAATCCGTGTAATCAGTTGCGGTGCAGTGCCCTTGCTCATCATAGGTATAGGAATTGATGGTCTGCTGACCGTGCTGATCTTGGGTCATGACAGAGAGAATGTTCCCTGCCTCGTCGTATCGATACTCAGTGGTGCTGCTGGCGTTGCCGTCCTGTGTGCGCTGAGACTTTCTGGAAAGCAGATAACGGACATGCTCACCGATATAGACCGTGTTGCTCTGGGATTCCCACTGGACCGTCAGACCCAGGGCATTGGCCAGGGGGCGCAGGGGCAGATAGGTCGTATCGCCATACAGAATTGCCTGGACTGGCAGTCCGTTTTCCGTTTTTAAGGTCAGCGGTCTGCCATTCAGTTCCAATTTTGGTTCCTGGAAGTTGAGGGCTGCCTGGCGTGTTCCACGACTGACGGGGGGATTGCCCACTTGCCGTGGGACAAAATTCCCCTGTTTCAGCCGGATGGTGCCGTCATTGGCATCCCATTCAACAGTCAATCCCAGTGAATTTGCCAACGCACGCACGGGCAAATAGGTCGTATCTTCATATAGGAAAGGTTCAGCCGGATTTCCGTCTGCATCTTTGGGTACAATGGTATCTCCGTCCACCACCATGCGAATTCCCGCATAGCTGATCATAGAAGGCCGGGAATCGGCTGCCAAAGCTGGCAGGGTCAGTGTACCGGCCATCATGAGAGAGAGAACGGTGTTGCGAAACAGTTTCATGGGAAAAATCCTCCTCTTGCATGTATTTATGATAACGGACACTGGAGAAAATGTCAATCATGATGCCAAAAAGAGACAAAACCTTTCGCGGTTTTGTCTCTTTTTTATACGATATAAGTGGAATCAGTCGTCCACACTGGGGTCGGTGGCCTGTTCAAAAATGGCCTCCACTTCTGCACTGGGGGCGGGGGTAATCAGAGACACCACCACGGCCAGCAGCAGACCCGCAATGAAACCGGGCAGAATCTCGTAGATACCGTTGCTGGGTTTCAGGAAGAGCAGCCAGCCCAGGTCCACCACAGCGCCGCCAATGACGCCGGCCACCGTGCCCTGGAAGTTCAGCCGTTTCCAGAACAGGGACAGGATGATCACCGGGCCAAAAGAGGCACCAAACAGGCCCCAGGCATTTTCCACCATGGCCATAATGTCGCTTGCCCAGGCGGAGTCGGAACTGGCGATCAGGAATGCCACGACGGAAACCACCACGACCACGATACGGCCCACTTTTCCGATCTCTTCATCGGATGCCTTGCCCTTCCGAATGATGGGTTTGTAAATGTCCGAGGTAAAGGAAGAGGAGGCAACCAGCAGCTGGGAGTCAGCGGTGGACATGGCAGCAGCCACAATGGCAGCCAGGAGGAGACCGGCGATGAAACCGGGGAACATATCCTGTACGATGACAATGAAGATGTTTTTCCGGTCGTCGGGCAGCAGCAGTTCTGCCAGAGAAGTGCCATCGGACAGCAGATAGGTGCGGCCCAGAATGGCGATGGCGGAGGCAGCACCCAAAGTCAGGAGCACCCAGACAATGGCAACAGTTGCGGACTTCTTGACCATGGAGGGTTTTTCAATGGCCATGAACCGGACCAGAATATGGGGCATTCCGAAGTATCCCAGACCCCAGGCCAGGCCGTTGATAATCTCTGTGACCGGCGCCTCGAAGGGGTTGGTGCCAAAGGCGGACACGCCTTCTGCAAAGGCGGTGTAATAACTCTCGTCAAAATTGCCTACGGTTGCCATGGCGATGGGCACCATGAGAATGGCACACAGCATCAGCATACCCTGGAAAAAGTCCGTCCAGCACACGGCCAGATAGCCGCCCATGAAAGTGTAGACCAGAATGATCAGACCAAAAACAAGCAGAGCCAGTTTTTCATGATCGGCAAACCAGGGGATGATGGCACACATCACGGTCTGACCGGCCACAAAAGCGGAGGCCACATAGATGGTGAAACTGATCAGGAAAATCACGGCACACACGATTTTCAGGGAGGGGTTGGCCGTTGCAAACCGGTTGGTCAGGTATTGGGGCAGAGTGATGGAGTCACCGGCGGCTTTGGAGAACCGACGCAGACGGCGGGCCACCAAAAGCCAGTTGGCGGTGGTGCCGATGGCCAGGCCGATGCCGATCCAAAGCTGACCCATACCGAAGGCAATCAAACTGCCAGGGAATCCCATAAGCAGCCAGCCGGACATATCCGAGGCCTGGGCGCTGAGAGCCGTGACCCAGGGACCCATGGAACGGCCGCCGAGGAAATACTCTTTTTCGTCATTGCCGGAGGATTTGGCGAAGAAATAAAAGCCAATTCCCAGCACGATGGCGAAATACACGATAAATGCGATCAATGTACTGTTCATACTTCTGTTCCTCTCTTTTTCAACATACACAAAATTGTATCGGGATTTTTTCCCTTTTGCAAGGAACAGAGAGGACTGTATCGGGAGAAAAACCGATTTTCTTGGCAAAAAGATAAAGAAACCTTGTATTAAAAAAAGAAATATGAGATAATCTCATGTATTATATGAAATCAATTCATTTAGTGAGGGCCGTATGAATATCAGGAAATACGAGATTTTTGTGAAAGTGGTGGAACTGGGCAGTCTGACCCAGGCGGCGGAGGTGTTGGGATGTACCCAGTCGGCAGTGAGCCATACATTGAGTGACTTGGAGCGGGAATTTGGATTCCCTCTGCTGCATCGCAGCCGCGCCGGGGCAAAGCTGACGGAAAACGGGGCCAGGATTCTGCCCATCGTCCGCAGCATTCTGAACTATTCCGAGCAGCTGCATCAAACTGTGGCGATGATCCGGGGACTGGATACCGGCGATCTTCGGATTGGGACCGTCACCAGTGTGGGCGTTCACTGGCTGCCCAGCATTCTCCGGCAGTTTGGGGAGGCGCACCCGGGGATCGACTTCAAGCTGAACAGCGGAGACTATGGCGATGTGAATCAGTGGCTGGCAGAGGGGAGCATTGATGTGGGATTCCTGGCACTGCCTGCGGAGGCGGCGGACTGCGAGTGCATCCCCCTGGTGGAGGACCGGTTGCTGGCGGTATTGCCGCCGGAGCATCCGTTGGCGAGCCTTCCCCGGTTTCCAGTGGCGCAGATCCCCCAGGAGCCGTTTATCGGCCTTCTGGAAAGTTCGGACCAGGACGCGCGTCGGGTCATGAGTACGGCGGGGGTACGGCCCAATGTGCGCTTTACCACCAAGGACGATTATGCCATCATTGCCATGGTGGAACAGGGACTGGGAATCAGCATTCTGCCGGAATTGCTGCTGCAGGAACGGACAGAGCGGGTGGTGACCATGGAACTTGTGCCCCGGTCCAGTCGTCTAATCGGAATGGCGATTCCCCCGGCCAGCCGAAATCATCCTGCCACCCGCAGTTTTGCGGAGTTTGTGGTGGCATGGATCCGGGAACGATACGGCAGGGAAAAATTTATGGGGAGAATTCCGGGAAATAATGTGGTATAATGCATACCAGATCATTTCGATTGACTTTTCAGATTGGAGAACACAGCATGCTAAAAAAACTATCCAGATCGGCATTGGCCATGGTACTGGCGCTGGCACTGACCATTCAGGTCTACGCAGTGTCCGGAGGCACTGGAACAGAGCAGTATGTCAACAGTACGGAGCTGACCAAGGGCCTGACCTACACCAACACGATCTACAAGAATGATACCTACGGACGGGAAGAGAGTTTCTCTTTGACCCTGTCCCCGAACAGTACGGTAAAACCCATTGTGATGGCCTGTGATACCATTTATGGCGGCATGACCATGTCTCAGTGCATTGAATATGCACAGTCCCAGGGCTACAATGTGGTGGCCGGGGTGAACACGGACTTTTTCAACTACACCAAGGTGCCTATGGGCATGGTGGTGGAAAAGGGGGAGTACCGTTCCAGCCCCAGCGGACAGAATGCCGTGGCGTTTTTCCCGGACGGAAAGGTGCAGATTCTGGAGGCACCGACGGTGAACATTCAGCTGAAGAATAACGGCAGTATGACCAACCTGACCAACCAGGGGCAGGTGGTGAATGTGGAGACCTTTAATAAAATGCGTACCGCCTCCGGCGGCCTGTATTTGTACAGTTCCGCATTTTCCACGGTATCTACCCGGACGACCGGGGAGGGATGGTTTGTCCGATTCCGTATCCTCAGCGGGGAGATGACGGCCTCCGGTACCATGGAACTGGAGGTGGTGGAATGTTTGGAAACCACCGGAGCAGTGGCCATCGGTGAGGAATATCTGGTGCTTACGGCCAACAAAAACAGCGGATACGGCGAGATGTTCCGGAAATTTGCCGTGGGTGACCGGGTGACTCTGGAGACGACCTGCTCAGACCCGGCATTGGCAGAGGCAGAATTTGTCACCGGCTGCGGGGATATTCTGGTTTCTGAGGGACAGGTCACGGACAGCTCTGCCTGGGACGAGGAACTGATGAAAAAACAGCATCCCCGCACGGTATTGGGCATTCGGGAGGACGGCACCCTGGTGCTGTATGTGGTGGATGGCCGCCTGAGCAGCCATTCCAACGGCGTTTCCATGACCATGCTGGCCAATGAGATGCTGGACGAGGGCTGCCGGTATGCCGTGAATCTGGACGGCGGCGGTTCCAGTACGCTGAGTGTGCGATTGCCGGGACAGGAGACCAGTCAGACCGTGAACCGTCCTTCCGACGGAAAAGAACGCTCCTGCGGCGCATACCTGCTGTTGGTGACTGAGGAATCCACGGATGGCCGGGCGAAGGAACTGTATTTGCAGGAGGATGGGACGCTGATTCTGGCGGGCTCCTCCCTGGAGCTCCACGGACTGGCCGGGGACCGGGCGCTGAAACCGGCAGCTCTGCCCACGGATGTGACTATGAGCGCAGCCCGGGGCAGCATCACGGATGGGCGCTATCTGGCGCCGACTACGGCAGGCAAAGATACCGTCACCCTGCGCTCCGGTTCCACCGGCGCTGACGGCACCGGCACCCTGCATGTGCTGACAGAAGTTTCCGGCCTTTCTCTGAAAGATGGCGAGGGCAAGAAACTGACGGAAATCACCCTGAAACCGGGGGAGACCCTGCAGATCGTGCCCAGCGTCTATCAGTTTGGGCGGAATGTGGTCTCCACGCCGGAGGCATATACCTATACCCTGCCCGAGGAATTGGGTACAGTCGGTCAGACCGGACTGTTCACCGCCGGCGCCCAGGGCGGCGTCACCGGGGAACTGAAAATCTCCGGCGGCGGACGGAGGGTGACGGTTCCGGTGAAGATTTTGTCGGTGTTTACCGATGTGGTTGGCACCTGGGCGGAAGAATATGTGACCCGTCTGCAGGGCCTGGGCATTGTCAGCGGAACTTCGGAAACGACCTTCACACCGGACGGCAGTTTGCGCCGGGGAGACTTTATGCTGATGCTCTATAATGCGGCGGGCAAACCCCAGGTGAGCCAGGCGGCGGACTTCACCGATGTGAAAGCCGAGGACTATTACGCCACGGCCATTGCATGGGCGCAGCAGGCGGGGATTGCTGCCGGTACCGGGGACGGAACATTCCATCCGCAGGATACGCTGACCCGGGAGCAGGCCTTTGCCTTTTTGTACCGGGCGCTGAACCGTTTGGGCGTAACCTTTACGGACGGTGATCTGGGACTGCTGTCCGGATTTACGGACAGTGAAACACTGGCCGATTATGCCAAGACTTCTGCGGCTACACTGATCTCTCTGAACATTGTCAGCGGCGCAGACGGAAAACTGAATCCCAAAGGGGAACTGACCCGGGCGCAGATGGCTCGGATGATCTGCTCGGCTCTGGATGCACAGCGCTGAATCTGAGTGCATCTTCCCGGAGCGGGACTTCTAAAAACGAAAACCTCCCACGGATGGCTGTATCATCCGCGGGAGGTTTTTTCATCAGGGAGAGGGGCGTTTTGATCTTCAGAAAAAGTGGTTGTACAGGACCAGGAGCCAGAACCCGATGATGGCAATCAGCTCCATACGAAACCGTTCGGACTGCCACTTTCTCACAAATTTTTTGTGACCCAGAGAAATGTCAAAAATCAGTGGAACCATATAGATCGGGGATAACAGAATGAGAATCTGGAGCAAACTCATAAGGATACCTCCTTTGTCTGGGGGAAATGCCTTGAATCGGAACTTCTCTGTTAAAATTATATAACAAAAGCTTAGTAGAATCAAGTTTTTTTGTGCGTTTGGCGAAGAGAACGCGAAGGGGAGAGAACCCTGCATTGGTGCGAAAGGGGGTGGTATTTTTTGTCGATGTAGGATATAATCAAATTACTAACTACCGATGGGAGAGACTGCCATGAGAGTTTTGACAACAGGACTATGTGCGGAGTATAACTTTGGCTCCCCTTCAATCCTGCACGGAATGGAGACCCTGCTCCGGACACTGTACGGGCCGGAAGTGGATATTGTGAATTATCAGCCCACCCAGCCGGACCCGGTGGCGGTGGAGGACTTGGGATTTCCCACCAAGGTGAACCGTTCGGATTACCAGACGCTGTATAGAACCTGGAAAACCAATCGGGGCACGCCGGAGGATCTGGAACTGGTGACCGATCTGGAAACAGCCGATCTGGTGGTGGATCTGTACGGGATCTGCTTTTGCGATAATTTGGAAAAACGGCGCTATTCCTACCTGTCCATGACGGCACGGAAACGGAAATTCCACCCCATTTTGTTCCTTGCAAAAAAGATGGGGAAACGGATCATCAAAAATACAGCCAGTTTTGGGCCGATGGAAACGGAATATAACCAGAAAGCAGCCCAGTTCATGTGCAAGCAGGTTTATGATGTGCTGTGCGCCCGGGAGGTGCAGAGCAAAATTGCCCTGCGGCATGTTTTGGGCGGCAAGCGGGAGATTTTGCTGTCCCCGGATACTGCCAACTTGATGGAATACACGCCCGGCCCCAGAAAATGCCGGGTGGGCATTTCCGCCTCTCATCAGATCGTGAAACAGTGGAGCTCAAATGAGGGATATGTGGAATGTATGGTTTGTTTGGGGCAGCTGATCCACAGTCTGGGGGCGGAGATCCTTTTCCTGCCCAATGAATATGACCCGAATAAAGAGGACAATGATGTGGCTGTGTGCCGTCAAATCCAGGGGGAACTGGAGAAAGCCGGGGTACCGTCGGAGATCCTGGATGTGCTGCATCTGAACAGCACCCAGCTGAAAAATGAGATTGCCGCCTGCGAAGTGGTGGTGGCCAGCCGGTATCACACCTGCGTGGCGGCGCTGTCCAGCGGCACGCCGGTGCTGGTGCTGGGATGGCACTATAAGTATCAGGAATTGCTGAGTCTGTATAGCCAGACCCAGTGGCTGATCCATCAGGATGACTGTGACAGCGAGAAACTGCTGTCCATGTTCCGCCGATTCTGGACCGTCCGGGAGGAAAACCGGGAGACCATCGCGGCGCAATATCCTCTGGTGCGGGAAAAGATTCTGGAGACCGGCCGGGTGCTGTACGGGGCGAAGTGATGGAAAAAAGTATATATACTGTACCGGAGGCGCTGCTGTGTACCGGCTGCGGCGGCTGCGCGGCGGTGTGTCCGGTGGGAGCAATCTCCATGGAAGAAAGTCCTGCGGGCTTTCTGCAGGCCCGGGTGGAGGCGAAGGTTTGCATCGACTGCGGGAAATGCCGCCGGGTATGCCCCAGTTTGCCGGAAAACACCCCGGTATGCACCGGTGAGGAGTTGCTCCACGGCCGGGTTCTGGCGGGATTTGCAGGCTATGCGGCCCAGCCGGAAACGCGGCTGGGCGGGCAGTCCGGGGGCGTGGTGACGGCGCTGCTTGCCTTCCTGCGCCGGACGGGACAGATCGACGGGGCAGTGGTCAACGGATTTGACCCGGAGACGCGCAGGCCCAAAGCGTGGATTGCGGAGACAGAGGCGGAGATTTTATCCTCTGCCGGATCGTATTACACCCAGTCGGCAGTACTGCCGGTTTTGAAAGAGAAACACGGCCGCCGTCTGGCGGCGGTGGTATTGGGGTGTCAGAGTCAGAGTCTGAAACAGATGGAGCGGGCGGCGCCGGAACTGGTGCCGGAATACCGCATCGGTCTGGTATGCGCCGGGCAGAACAGCGCCCGGATGATTGAAGAACTCTGTGACCAGGCCGGGGCATCGGCACCGGTGGGATTCCGGTTCCGGGATAAAAAGGCCGGCGGCTGGCCGGGAGATATCACCGTGACAGAAGAGGATGGACAGAAAGTGCTGCCCAACCACTGCCGCCACAAGATCAAGGCACTGTACGAATGTCATCGGTGTCTGGCTTGCTACGACCAGATGAACCTGGAGGCGGACATCGTCTGCGGAGACCCCTGGGGGATCGCGGAAAAAGACGGCCCGGAGGGATGGACGGTAATCTTGGCCCGGACGGAACGGGGACTGGAACTGCTCCGGGAGGCAGAACGGCAGGGGGCGGTGTGCCTGGAGCCGCTGACGCCGGAGGAGATCTTCCGGGGACAAACGGTGGACGACCGTCACCGGGAGAAGGTGATGAGCGCCAAACTGGTATTCCAGGAGCAGGGATGGGATTACCCCTATGCGGCGGAGAGAATCGCGTTGGCACCGCCCACAGAAAATGCGCTGAAACGGAACCGGGAAAAACTGCTGTATACCCGGCAGTATGCCGCGGCGGCCACCGCCGAGCAGGCCCGGGCCATTGCGGAGAAAAAGCGGCGGCAAAAACCGCCCCTGTCCGTGCGGCTGAAGAAGTGGCTGAAACATAGGCGCCGCGCCAAATCATAAAGCAAACCGTGCCAGCGTAATCTGGCTGTGCAGCGTGGCGATGGATTGTATATAGAAGAGAAACTGTGAAAAAAGCGCGTTCTCCATGTACATTTCAGTACATGGAGAACGCGCTCTTTTTATACGCCCGACTGTGCGCCGGAACGGTTTTTCAGGCGTTGGCCTGCAGACGATTGAGAATTTCCTGCTCCACTTCTGTGGGATAACTGTCTACGGTAGGTACCCGTTCCTTGGTCACGCCGTCCACTGCCCCCAGCGCCACGATGTGACGCAGGTAGGCCATGTCGATCTCGTAGTCCGGGAGCAGGTCCTCTCCCGACAGCTGTGCCAGGTAGGCGCACAGACCATAGGCACCCCAGTTGGAGACTGTGGCGATGACCAGGTGATCTACCGGAATCTCACAGGGCGTGAGGGACAGCTTGCTGGAAATGACTTTCCGCAGGTTGCCCATTCCAATTTCGTTGCCGCCGTCCCCGATGCCGATGGTGGGGATGTTGCGGCGGGAGGCCAGCTCAAACAGATAGTCCACCCGGGCATTGTGGTCGGCAATGCTGATGCCCCGCATATTGGCGTAGTCCCCGTGGATGTTCCGGCCGCAGCGTTCCACGGAAATCAGCAGCGTGGGGTGCAGTTCTTCCAGAATGGCGGCATAGTCCTGCTCCGTCATGGTCAGGTCGGCATAGACGATGCCGATGCCCTCGCTGGTAAAAAAGTCCCGGCAGAAGTCGTCAGTGATGATGACCGGGGAAAACCCCAGCCGTTTCAGCGCCCGGGCCAGAAACATGGCGCCCGGAGGGCCGTCGGTCTCTCCGGCACCGGCCACATAAAATCCGGTGGTGAGCAGGACTGTCCCCCGGGGTGCATCCAGAATGCACTGGGCGGCCTCCCGGCAGAAGTCCGGCGGACAGTGTTTCCGCAGCACCTCCATGCCCCGTTGGGAATGGAGGAGAATGATGTCTTCAATGGTTTGCAGCATGGCAGGTCAGCGCTCCTTTACGATTTCTGCAAGGGGAGCAATCTGGATTCCCTCCGATTCCAGGGCGGCACGAATCTTCTGCACGAATGCCAGCGCTTTGGGGCTGTCTCCGTGGACGCAGACGGAATCGGCCCGGATGGGAATCTCCCGTCCGGTGACGGCAGTGACCACGCCCTCCCGAATCATCCGAATGACCCGGGCCACGGCAGCATCTTCGTCGGTGATCATGGCACCGGGTTTTCCCCGGGCCACCAGGCTGCCGTCCTCCTCATAGGCTCGGTCGGCAAACACTTCCCGGGCGTAGGGCAGGCCGATTTTCTCCGCGGCGGAGAGCAGCTTGCTGCCGCTCAGTCCCAACAGGATCAAAGAGGGGGCGATTTCCGCAATGCCTTCACAGATGGCCAGGGCAAGGCTCTCGTCTTTCCCAGCCGTATTGTACAGCGCGCCGTGGGGTTTGACATGCTGCAGGGGCAGACTGTTTGCCTGGCAGAACGCCTGCAGCGCGCCGATCTGATACTGTACCATGGCTTTGACTTCCCGGGGCGGAATCCGCATTTCCCGGCGGCCGAATCCCTGCAGGTCCGGATAGCCGGGGTGGGCGCCGACCGCTACGGCGCTGGCTTTGGCGGCGGCCACCGTGGCGGACATCACTGCCGGGTCAGAGGCATGGAATCCGCAGGCCACATTGGCCGAAGAAATATAGGGCAGGACCTGGCTGTCCAGACCCAGAGTATAGGCGCCGAAACTTTCTCCCAGGTCGCAATTCAAGTCGATTCGATCCATTTCTCAGCCTTTCAGTTCCACATTTTTCACATCGGTAATGAGCATGTGCCCCGGTGCATGGGTGATGACGAAGGGGGGCTTGGAGGCCATGACGGCACTCTGGGGCGTGACGCCACAGGCCCAAAACACTGGCACTTCGCCGGGATACAGGGGAACGGGATCCCCAAAATCCGTCTTTTGCAGGTCATGAATACCGATGGCAGCCGGATCGCCGATGTGTACCGGCGCACCATGGACTGCCGGAATGGCAGCGGTGACGGTGACGGCTTTGACCACCTGCTGTGCCGGGATGGGGCGCATAGAGACCACCATGTTTCCGTGGAATGCGCCGGCCGGCTCGCAGGGCAGGTCGGTGATATACATAGGCACATTGCATCCCAGGGTGTTGTGGCGCATTTCAATGCCTGCCTCAATCAGTTCCGACTCAAAGGAAAAGCTGCATCCGATGAGGAAACTCACCAGATCTTCTCTCCAGAGGTGGCTGACATCCGTATACTCTCCCGTCAGTTCCCCGTTCTCATAGACCCGATAGCGGGGAATATCCCGGGCAATATCTGCGCCGGGGGCGATTTTTTTCAGGGTTCGGCTGCCCATGTCACTGACTTCCAGAATGGGACAGGGCTTGGGGTTGCGCTGGGCAAAGAGCAGGAAATCATACGCCTGCTCCCGGGGCAGCACCACCAGATTGGCTTGGGCATATCCGGGGCACATACCGGAGGTGGGGGTAGTGATTTGTCCATCCCGGATCAGTGCCCGCGCCTGGGCGGGGGTCATTTGTGAGGGGAAGTCCACGATACAGCGCTCCTTTTACCATTTTTTCGGGCAGAACCCGGTTTTGCGGGCCAGTTTCCGCAGATGTTTTTCATGCTGACGGTACAGGCGGTTGGCCTGGGCGGGGGTGATGAACCGGAACCGGATCTCTGCCCCGGCGCTGCACTGGGCCAACAGGGGAAGGTCCGGTGTGATTACGGCGCCCAGTTTGGCATATCCCCCAGTGGTCTGCCGGTCGGCCATGAGCACAATGGGCTGACCGGAGGCAGGAACCTGGATGGCGCCGAATACCGTGGCATCGGAGATAATATCCACGCCCTGCTCTGCTGTCACGGCGGGGCCGGACAGGCGGATGCCCATTCGGTCAGAATCCGGCAGCATGGTGTAGATCCCGGCGATGAACTGGTCCAGTGCCTGCTGCGAGAACAGATGATCCTGAGGGCCGGGGACCACCCGCAGCTCTATCGGAGAGCCGTAGACCGGCGGGGACAGATGTTTCCGGTAGTGATTGTCCAGAAAAGTGCCGGTGACGGACAGGGGAAGTTCGTCGCCATAGGCCAGTTTCCGGCCCTGGAATCCGCCGAGACCACATTTCAGATTGGTGGAGCGGCTGCCCATGACAAGGGGAACATCGATGCCGCCGGCTACGGCCAGATAGGCATACCGTCCGTTTTGGGCCGCGCCGCAGACCAGTCTGTCCCCGGCTTTCACTTCCACGGCCCGATAACGGGGGACAGGGGCTCCGTTGAGGGTGGAGGCCATGTCTGCCCCGGTGAGTGCAAAATAGGTTTTTCGGTCAAAGACCACGGTTGCCCCCAGATAGGCCATTTCCAGTCCGGCCAGTTCCGGGGAATTGTTTACCAACAGGTTGGCAATGCGAAAGGCATCCGGGTCCATCGGACCGGACACGGAAAAACCGGCGGCCTGATGCCCGAATCGGCCCAGATCCTGCACGGTGGTCAGCAGACCCGGCTGTAACAGATGCAGTCCCATCTTACGCCTCCTCTAACAGGATATGCCGGTAGCAGCCTGCGGCCACATCCCGTTCCAGCGCCCGGTATTCTTCCGGAGTCACCGGGGAAAAGCGGATGTAGTCTCCTGCGCGATACAGGATGGCAGGCTCCCGGCAAGGGTCGTAGGGACGCACCGGTGTGCGGCCGATGAGCTGCCACCCGCCGGGGGAATCCAGAGGATAGACGCCGGTCTGCTCTCCGCCGATGCCTACGCTCCCGGCGGGAATTTTGGTGCGGGGTGTGGTGAGCCGGGGCGTGATAAGCCGATGGTCCAGTCCGCCCAGATAGGAAAAACCGGGGAGAAACCCCAGCATATAGATCAGATAGTCTTTTGAGGAATGAATGCGGATCACCTCTTCCTCTGTCAGACCTGCATGCTCTGCAATGTTCGCAATATCCGGTCCATATTCGCCGCCATAGCATACCGGAATCTCAAAAATCCTTTTACAGGTCTCTCCGGCTTTTACTTCCACCTTTACCAGTGCCTGCATTCTTTCCCGGATCTCATCATAGGAGATCACTCGGGGATCATAATTGATCAGAAGAGAACAGAATGCAGGAATCATGTCCACCACGCCCTCAATGTGCTGTTCCTTCATAAGCTGAATAGTAGCAGAAATCTTCCTGTTGATCTCCGGACTGATCTCCTTTCCGAATTCAATCAAAATAGAAGAATCCCCTGCTGTTAAAATTCTGATATTCTGCATGTTTTTCTCCTTGATTCATAAATATCAGAAAAAGGTGTAAGCCTCTGCGACCACACCTTTCCCCGTTCTCACTATGCTCAGAATAAACTTCCCAGATTTGATACAAAGGTTGTGATTCCAAGATAAGCAGAAATAATAACTACAATAATTCCAAGTACCAGAAGCCATGCGGGATGATGATAATTTTCTCCCATAATAGCCTTTTTCTTTGATGCGATCAGACAGATTCCCAGAGTGATCGGAAGAATCAGTCCGTTCAGAGCGCCTGCAACCACAAGAAGAGTTGCCGGATTTCCAAGAATCAGCATGATCAGCGTAGATGCTGCGATAAAACCGATAATCACACCATTCTCGTGCTTTTCGATAGCCGGATGGAAGGTCTTTAAAAAGGATACGGAAGTATAGGCTGCACCAATGATAGAAGTAATTGCCGCACACAAAAGAACAAGTCCTGCAAAACGGTATCCGATCTCTCCCGCGCCTTTTCTGAACGCATCTGCTGCCGGGTTGGCAGGATCAAGAGCCACACCCTTTACTACTACGCCAAGCACTGCCAGAAACAGGAAAATACGTACGATCGTTGCAATACCGATTCCCATTACAGAGCTTTTGTTGATCTCTTTTAAATTCTTTTCACCTGTAATACCTGCATCGATCAGACGGTGAGCTCCGGCAAAGGTAATGTATCCTCCCACTGTTCCGCCCAGAAGTGTGATGATCGCAGGCACAAGAGCCTGTACCCCTGCATCCGGAACAAACGTATTCTTAATGGCTGATCCTACCGGAGGCTTTACAACTACGATCACAATAAAGATAACAACGATCATAATTGCTCCGAGAACCTTTGTCAGTGTGTCCATGGCGCCCTTTGCATTTCTGGAAAGAAATACCAGGATTGCCAGTACTCCTGCAAGTACATATCCCACCTTGGTCGGAATTCCCAGAAGGGTATTAAAGCCCAGCGCACCTCCGTTCTTCTTTTTTTCGCTCATGCTCTTTCCTCCTTTTCGTTTTTGATAGAAAAAGACACTCTGCGTTGCGCAGAGTGCCTGCTTCAAACTCTTTGTTTATTATATCATAATTTACAGTATCCAACAAGAATTTTTTGATTAACCCACAAGCGGAT
>ENA-ORVC01002004-ORVC01002004.1-human-gut-metagenome-genome-assembly--contig:-NODE-2004-length-15032-cov-21.022301_pt1 | contig 15032 bp, 9 predicted proteins | sample MGYA00242092_ERZ509234 | MGnify/ENA primary metagenome ERZ509234 (study PRJEB26280, sample SAMEA2338800) | human gut metagenome | biome: human gut; feature: human-associated habitat; material: faeces... | reverse complement strand
CAACCCGAATCTTTTTCGAGTCGACCTCACCCTTGGAAAGCAAGACAACCGTCTCCACATGCACAGTCATCCCAAACTGGTCCACGCCCTGGACCTTCCGGATCTCATATCCACCATTGCAGAGGATCTTCAGGTCTCTGGCAAGGGTGGCGGAGTCGCAGCTGACGTATACGATGCGTTCGGGCTGCATGCGGAGCATAGTGTTTAAGCAGGCATCATCACAGCCTTTTCGGGGTGGATCTACGACAATGACATCCGGATGGAGCATTTCATCGGAAGATGCCTCTGTAGTTGCCTTTTTATAGAATTCCGGCAGGACTTCCTCTGCTTTGCCCACGAAAAACTCAGCATTTTCAATATGGTTTCTCTTTGCATTCTCTCTGGCATCGTCGATGGCCTGGGGGATGATCTCCACGCCGCACACCTTTTTGGCTTTCCCCGCCAGGAAGAGAGAGATGGTTCCGATACCACAGTAGAGATCCCAAACGGTCTCTTTTCCGGTCAGGCCCGCATATTCCAGTGCTAGGCTATAGAGTTTTTCAGTCTGAACAGGGTTTACCTGATAGAAGGAGAGGGGAGAGATCTTGAAGGTTAATGCATCCCCTGTATAAGGGTAATTTTCTTTCTGCATGTCTCTTACGTGGATCGTATCCTCAATGGTGCTCTCACCCCAGAGATTATGAATCTCGGTACCCATGATCACATTGGTTTTCTCGGTATTGATACTGACTGACACACTCGTCATACCTTTTATTTCTGCCAGTGCTGCCAGTAATTCTCCCTGATTTGGTAAAAACTCATTCGTATTCTTCTGTACTCCGGCAGTAGGGTATGACATTTTTGTCATTTTCTTATTAATGACCAGACATACCATCAACTGTCCACTGGTGAAGCCTTTCCGGATCAATACATGACGTACCAAGCCTTTTCCTGTGACTTCGTCATAGGCGGTCACTTTGTTTTTCCGCATATAGGAGAGTATGGTTTCGAGGATCTGCTGATTCTCGGAAGCACCAAGGGCGCAGTCTGTATTGGCAATGATGGTATGGGTGCGTCCGGCATAGAAACCGGTGATGACATTACCGTCTCTATCAGTTCCTATGGGGTACTGCGCTTTATTACGATAGTGGAAGGGTTCCTCCATGCCTACAATGGGCTGCATGCGTTCATCAATGTATTCCACATCGAACCCACCGATCCGGATCAGATGATTGCGGATCTTCTGTTCCTTGAAATGCAGCTGCTCGGAGTAGGAGAGTGCCTGCAGCTGGCAGCCGCCACACTGTCTGTGGTATGCACATTTCGGTTCCACACGAAAAGGAGAAGGCTGTAACACCTTCTCTAATCTGGCATAAGCGTAGTGCTTTTTACTTTTTATGATCTTGGCTTCCACCTGATCGCCGATAACGGCATCTTTGATAAAGAGGGTAAAACCGTCTACTTTACCGATTCCTTCTCCGTCACTTCCCATATCCTCTATGGTTACCGTTACACGATCGTTCTTTTTAAATTCCATAAATATCCTTATGCCTTTCCGTAACCTGCAAACTTTTTTGTACTTTAGTGCCATATTCTAAAATAACTTACGCAGGCTCTTGTTTGCGTGTGAAAAATTTTCTCAGCAAAGTTCCTCAGCGAGTTTCCCGATCTCGTCCTTGTTCTGCGCATTCATGGCAGACTTGATGCTTACCGTAGTCTCCGTAAATGTCAGATTCTTACTTTTTTCAAACATTCCAAGGATCAGTTTGCCTGCCATGGGTGCCCAGGTGCCGTTCTCAATGATTGCCACCTTACGATTCTGGTAATTACGCTCGGTCAGACCTTCGATAAAGCTGCGCATGCAGGGGAAAAGGTCTCCATTATAAGTAATACCCGCCAGCACCAGTCTGTCATAACGGAAAGCGTCGGCAACAGCTTTTGCCTTATCGCATCTTGCCAGATCATACAGTACTGTTTTCTGTCCTTTTTCCTGCAAAACATCCGCGAGGTATTCTGCAGCATTTCTGGTATTGCCGTAGACAGAAGCATAAGCAATCACCACTCCGGATTCTTCCGGCTGATAAGAAGACCACTTATCATATTTTTCCAGATAGAATCCCAGATTCTCCTTAAGTACCGGACCGTGAAGAGAGCAGATGGTCTGAATGTCCAGTCCTGCCGCTTTTTTCAGAACAGCCTGTACCTGGGGACCGTATTTTCCGACGATGCCGATATAGTAGCGCCGGGCTTCGTCCGCCCATTCTTCCTCTGCATCCAGCGCACCGAATTTGCCAAAGCCATCTGCGGCAAACAGTATTTTCTCTGTTGCCTCATAAGTCATCATAACCTCCGGCCAATGCACCATGGGAGCATAGACAAAATGCAGGCTGTGCTGTCCAAGCTCCAGGACGCCATCATTCGCCGCAACAATGCGTTGTTCCGCAGGTAATCCCTGACCGGCGAAAAACTCCGGAAAAAACTGTTCCATGAACTGGAATCCCTTAGCTGTGGATACTACTGTGACTTTGGGATATTTTTTCAGAAAAGCCGGAATACTGGCGGAATGATCCGGTTCCATATGCTGTATAACAAGATAATCGGGCATTTTCCCATCAAGAACCTGTTCCACATTGTTCATCCATTCTTCGGTGAAAAAGCCATCCACTGTGTCCATAATGGCAATTTTGTCATCCAGGATCACATAGGAATTGTAAGACATTCCGTTCGGAACCTTATACTGTCCCTCAAACAGATCTACCTGATGATCGTTTACCCCCACATATTTTACACATGCACTGATTTCCATATGTTTCCTCTCTTTCCTGTCTGTTCATAGAATTTGTAGTATTTATTCTGTTATTTATTCCATTTTGGTAGCGCGCAGATTGGATTCAAACAATCTGTTGTAACCCAGCCAGCCACTGTTTTCACTATTATTTTCCAGAATTTCCTTAAAGGTCTCCATTTTGGCATCCGTATCATCCGCATAATTCAGAGCCACTGCCTCGATCAGCGCCGGCACCTTTGGGGAGCCGTATTCCAGTTTACCGTGATGCGCCAGAATACAATGTTGTAATTCTGCCAGCAGATTGTGAGGGAATCCGTCGATCTTAGCGGCACGTTCCCCAACCATCTGTGCGCCCATCACGATATGCCCCAATAACTGACCGTCATCGGTATAATCATTCACCGGAAATGCAGAAATCTCTTTTACTTTTCCGATATCATGACACATAGCCGCTGTCAGTAGCAGATCTCTCTGTAAAATGGGATAAGCAGAACAGTAGTAGTCACATAATTTGGTAACACTCAGAGTATGCTCCAGAAGCCCGCCTACGAAACCGTGATGTACTGTCTTGGCTGCAGAAGAGTTGCAGAATTTCTTTGCGAAATCTGCATCATCAATAAACAGATCCTGCAACAGCTGGTGCAAATAGGTGTTCTTAATGCTTCCGATCAGAGTCTTTACTTCATTGTACATAGTGTCGATGCCTTTGGAGCTCACCGGCAGATAATCGGATGGATTATATTCTCCTTCATGGCAGACACGGATACGCTTCACGCTGATCTGAAGCTGCCCCTGGAAATTTGTCACATCACCGTATACCTCTATGTAATCCAGATCATCATAATCACCGATACCCGGATTGTTCGGCTCCCATACCTTGGCGTCGATAGTTCCGGTCTTATCCTGTAAAATCACGCTTTCATAGGGTTTACCGTTCTTGGTAACAGCCTCCTGTTTATGTTTGCACAGATAAATATCAAATACTCTGTCGCCTTCTTTTAACTCTTTAATAAATTTCATATTGTTGTCCAAACCTTTCTGTCAATCTATTTCAACACCGTTAATGTGATGTCGAATTTCATCTCTTTATATTCCTGCTGTGACTGCCGCATAATCGTCAGTTCTACACTATCTCCCGGTTTCATACTGAGCAGAGAGTTCGTATACTCGTCAAAGCTGATGATCACGCGTTCACCGAATCCTGTGATGACATCTCCCTGCTGGATTCCCGCCAGCATTGCAGGAGAGTCCATTTCTACCTCTTTAATATAAGCTCCATAAGGAACCCCAAGTTCGCTGTTGGCTTCCTCCGTAACATCCACGCCCTTAAGACCCAGATAGGCGAATTTTTCTCCATTGGACATTTTCTCGATATGACGCTTCAATTCCGTAATACCGTAAGCACAAACCATATTTTTCATATCTGTGGCAGATTTGCCATTGGTAATGATACCAATGACCTGTCCCTGAAGATTGAATAATACACCGCCTGCATTCTGACTGCCTACAATATTCGTCTGCAGAATCCGATAAGTGGTATCCGATGCCGCCGACTCACTGGCAGAAGAAGTAATGATGCCATATCCCAGTGAGCCGTTAGTACCCATGGGACGCCCCAAAGCCACCACCGGAAGTCCGGCAATATCTTTGATATTAGAAGATCCCAAAGTAGCGATCGTAATATCATTCTTCAGAAAATCTTCATTCAGAGTATCCAGTTCTACGGCGATCACCGCCAGACCTGTAGTTTCATCTTTTTCCTTCAAAGATGCATCTGCCTGAGTGCCATTATTAAATGTGACAATAATGTCATCTGCTTGTTTTACCGGAGAATAATCGGTTAAAATCAGTAATTGCTTGCCATTTTGCGCTATGATCACACCGGATGACTGGTTCTTGCTCTCATTTACATTATTGAACCAGTCCACACCGGATGACACTCCTGTCACAGTAACCATGGAACGGTTCATTTCTGCCACATACTGGGCAAGAGCACTGTAAATCTGTTTGTAATTATCCAGATCCAATATGATTCCGGATAACAGTTCCCGGATCTGCTCCTGTTCCATAACCTCACCAGGAACAGAAGAAGACTGACTGTTCTGATTCTCCTGCTGCATATTCTCTGCCAACATCTGCTCCGGAGACATCTCATCCTGATCTTCGGGGAATACCACCACCTGTGGTTCCTCTTCCGGGTACAACCAATTACTGATCACCGGTTCCAAAACCAAGAAAGTGAAACAGGCCACCAGACCGAAGATCACCGCCATGGAAACCGTGATCAAAGTCCGGCGCAACAGCTTTTTCTTATTTACCGGACGTTCCTTGATTTTTTCTATCATAAAATTTTTCTCAGAAACGTCATTTTGTTCCTTCTGCTTATTTTCTTGCGAATCCGCCATAAATATGCCTCCTCTGCTGCCTACAGATACACCGGCTTTTTCTTAGGACTCTAATATCTCAATTATACAAAACTGTACCAAAAAAGGCAATAAATATGGTATAATAAGCTCACCCATAAAATCCTGCGTGACTGCTTGCAGGCAAAGCAGGATTTCTATGAGGGGAGCAAACAGACATGAGCAAGAAGGACGATAGTCCGGATTGCGAATGGATATAACGATTTTGAGAGTGCGCAGCACGAAGAAATCGTGTTATTATAAGCCCGGCAGTGAGCTTGTACTGCGTATTTTCAATAATATTAAGGAGCCCCACATGAACACAAAAGTACTCACCACTTTAGAATATACGAAGATCATCGATCTCCTCACGGAGAAGGCCGACTCCGAGCCCGGTAAAAAACTCTGCCGAGAACTGGTGCCTTCCACTGATCTTTCCACTATCAGAACCGCACAGCGGGAGACAAAAGACGCTTTAGCCCGTCTCTTCCGTATCGGCAGCACCTCATTTGGAAGTAACAGAGACTTAGGTTTTTCCATCCGTTCTCTGGAAATCGGCAGTTCTTTGTCCATGTCCGAATTGTTGAAGCTGGCATCCTTTTTGGATAATGTCAGCCGGATCAAAACCTATGGAAAAAAAGAACGGGAAGACCTCCCAAATGACAGCCTGGATGCCTACTTTGAGGGACTCACCCCTATGACACAGCTTGCTAATGAGATCAACCGCTGTATTTTATCGGAAGAGGAGATGGCAGATGATGCCAGTCCTAAATTAAAAAGTATCCGCCGCTCCAAGCTGTCCACCAATGAAAAAATCCATAGCCAGCTGACTTCCATGGTAAACGGCGTTTACCGTACCTTTTTGCAGGATGCAGTCATTACCATGCGTGATAACCGCTACTGTATCCCTGTAAAAGCCGAATATAAGAGCCAGGTGAGCGGTATGGTGCATGACCAGTCCTCCACCGGTTCCACCTTTTTCATCGAGCCGGCTGCTGTCGTGAACCTGAACAACCAGTTAAAAGAACTGGATCTGCAGGAGCAGGAGGAGATTGAAGTTATTCTGGGTGATCTGAGCAGCCAGGCTGCTGTTCATACCTCAGAGCTTGCCGCGGATCAGAAGATCATGACTACGCTGGACTTTATCTTTGCCAAGGCAAAACTTGCCATGGAACAGAATGCCACAGAGCCTATTTTCAACACTGAGCATTACATCCAGATCCGTAAGGGCCGTCATCCACTGTTAGATAAGAAAAAGGCGGTTCCCATTGATGTCCGTCTGGGTAAAGATTTTGACCTGTTGGTGATCACCGGTCCCAATACCGGTGGTAAGACCGTGTCTCTGAAGACGGTGGGACTGTTTACCCTGATGGGGCAGGCGGGACTGCATATTCCGGCACTGGATCGTTCCGAACTGTCTATTTTTTCGGAAGTATACGCAGATATCGGAGATGAGCAGAGTATTGAGCAGAGTTTGTCCACATTCTCTTCTCATATGACCAGAGTTGTCCACATTTTGCAGCACGCAGATGCGGATTCCCTGTGTTTATTTGATGAACTCGGTGCCGGAACAGATCCTACGGAGGGTGCCGCTCTGGCAATTGCTATCTTAAATTATCTGCATGACCGCGGCATCCGCACCATGGCTACCACGCATTATAGTGAGCTGAAAATCTACGCACTTTCCACGAATTTTGTAGAAAATGCCTGCTGTGAATTTGATGTGGAGACCCTTCGCCCCACCTACCGTCTGCTCATCGGTATTCCCGGTAAAAGTAATGCTTTCGCCATTTCTTCCAAACTCGGACTGTCCGACGAGATCATCCATGCTGCAAAAGAGCAGATCAGCAAAGAGGACGAAAGCTTTGAAGATGTCATCGCCGATCTGGAACAGAGCCGTGTGACCATTGAAAAAGAACAGCAGGAGATTGCGGAGTACAAAGAACGGATCCGTACCTTACAGGAACAGTTACAGAAGAAAAACGAAAAAATCGACCAGGCTAAAGACAAAATTCTCCGCGATGCTAATGAGAAGGCAAGAGCCATTCTCCAGGAAGCAAAGGATGTAGCCGACGAAACCATCCGTGATTTCAATAAAGCAGGTGCTTCCGCCGACATCAAGGAACTGGAGAAAAAGAGACAGAAGGTCCGTGACAAGATCAATGAGAAGAACGGAAAGCTGGCTCTTGGTAATACACAAAAGAAACCTGCTGATCAGAAGACCGTGGATCCGAAGAAACTGAAAAAAGGAGATTCCGTGAAGATCATTTCCATGAATCTCAAGGGAATCGTAAACACTCTGCCGGATGCCAGGGGCAACCTCTTCGTACAATGCGGTATTATGAGAATGCAGACGAATGTTAATGATCTCGTACCGGTAAAAGAAGAGACTATTACAGCACCTGCCCTCCAGCGTACCAATACCGGCAAGTTGAAAATGTCCAAGTCCTTCTCCGTGTCCTCCGAGATCAACCTTCTGGGATGTACGGTAGATGAAGCCATTGCAAAACTGGATAAATACCTGGATGACGCTTATCTGGCTCATCTCCCCAGTGTGAGAGTCGTGCACGGAAAAGGCACCGGTGCTCTGCGCAATGCCGTACAGTCTCACTTAAAACGTCTGAAATACGTCAAAGAATACCGGTTGGGTGAATACGGTGAAGGTGATGCCGGCGTAACCATTGTTACTTTTAAATAATAACTGACAGGAGGCCTATACTACATGGTAAGTAAACAGAAAATTCTCATTGTAGATGATGATAATAATATTGCGGAACTGATCTCCCTATATCTGACGAAGGAATGTTTTGATACCATGATCGTCAATGACGGAGAATCCGTGATGCCGGCTATGGAGACCTTTGCTCCGAATCTGATTCTGTTGGATCTGATGCTTCCCGGCATTGATGGTTATCAGGTGTGCAGAGAGGTTAGAGCACAATACTCCGTTCCCATCATCATGCTTTCCGCAAAAGGTGAAGTCTTCGACAAGGTATTGGGACTGGAGCTGGGTGCGGATGATTATATGGAAAAACCTTTTGATTCAAAGGAACTGGTGGCCCGCGCCAAAGCAGTCCTCAGACGTTATAAGCCCTCCAATGCCCCCACAGAGAATCCTAACGACAAGTGTGTGGAATATGCGGATCTGACCATTAATCTGACCAATTATTCCGTCATCTATATGGGACACACCGTGGAAATGCCGCCGAAAGAACTGGAGCTTCTCTACTTTTTAGCATCCTCACCGAATCATGTATTCACCAGAGAACAGCTCCTGGATCAGATCTGGGGCTATGAATATATCGGTGATACCCGTACCGTGGATGTGCATATCAAGCGTCTCCGCGAGAAGATCAAGGATCATGCCAACTGGAAGATCAGCACCATCTGGGGCATTGGCTATAAATTCGAAGTACGTAATTAAGTCATACCAAAAGCAGGATTTGTTATGAAAAAAACACTTTATCTAAAATTTATACTCGCATATTTTATTTTTGGTGTATTTGGTTTCATCATAGTTACAACTTTTGTTCCCAATATGACCAAAGAACACCTGATCCGGGAAAAAGCTGAAAGTCTTTATTCCGAAGCAACCCTGATCGCCGGAACCTATGCCGGCGGATTATATACCAGTGAAACAACTTTGGAAACCGTTAAAATGCAGCTGGACTCCCTGGCGGTCTACCTGAATTCCGAGATCCGCATCATCAATCCCTCCGGACGGCTGGTACTGGATACCAATAGTCCCTTAGATGTGGAGAATGTGGTAGTCATCGAGAATTTTGATTCGACCGTAACCAGCGGCTCCTACTACACTGTTGGTGATTTCTTCGGTAATTTTGATTCGGATGTACTTACTGTATTTGCTCCCATTACCTCCAACTACAAGGTAAAAGGTTATGTAGTCATCCATACTGATATGAATGATATTCAGAAATCCTGTAACAGCCTGCTGAATATTTCCTATATCACCCTGGCAATCCTGTTCCTGTTATCCCTGATCATTCTGATCTTTTTCACCGAGATCGTATATATTCCTCTGCGGAAGATCACCCATGCCACAGAGCAGTATGCCGCCGGTAATATGCATTATGAATTTCAGGTGGAAAGTGAGGATGAAATCGGCTATCTCGCTTCCTGTCTGAACTATATGGCAAGCGAAATTGCCCGTTCCGAGGATGATCAGAAAAAGTTTGTAGCCAATGTATCCCACGATTTCCGTTCCCCTCTGACCTCTATAAGGGGATATCTGGAGGCCATGCTGGATGGCACGATTCCACCGGAAATGCACGAAAAATACATTACCATCGTATTGAATGAAACAGAACGACTGACGAAGCTGACCAACAGCCTTTTAACCTTGAATAATCTTAACACCAAAGGAATGCTCTTAGATAAAACAGATTTTGATATCAATCAAGTGATCCGTAATACTGCAAGTACCTTTGAGGGTACCTGTCATAACAAATCCATTGCTATCGAGATGATCCTGACCGGCAATGAAATGTATGTCCATGCAGATATGGGTAAGATCCAGCAGGTACTCTATAATCTCATGGACAACGCCATTAAGTTCAGTCACCATGATTCTGTGATCCACATTGAGACCTCGGAGAAGAAAAATAAATTGTTTGTCTCCGTAAAAGACACAGGAATCGGTATTCCGAAAGAAGATCTGAAGCTGATCTGGGACAGATTTTACAAATCCGACCTATCCCGAGGCAAAGATAAAAAGGGAACCGGGCTGGGTCTTTCCATTGTAAAAGAGATTATCAATGCTCACGATGAGCATATCAATGTGATCAGTACTCCCGGCGTTGGAAGTGAATTTATCTTCTCCCTGCCGAAATCCCATCAGGAAGACGAAGAGGATTAAGCCATATGGCCTAATCCTCTTTTTTTCATCTATATAATCTATATATCCATGACACGATATAAATAACTGTTTCCCTGTTTTCCTACCCTTTCTATTGTCCCCATTTCAAATAATATATTCAATACCGTCTGTGCCAGTGAGAGAGGAATATGGGCTGCTTTCGCAAAATCCTTACTGTGAAATGGTTCTTCCAGTTCATAAGGTACAAATTGCAGATAATCCTCCGGCTGTCTGATTTCCACCTCTTCGATCAGATTCGTAGGAATCCTGTCATATCTCGTGGATCCTTTTTTCTTGTCACGACTCCAACCGTTTAACAGCCGGTATTCTTCCATATTCACCAATACAAATTTAAACCGGATATTCGGATCCTTCAGGAACATTTTGATCTTATATAGTTCCTTAAATGCCTGATAAGTGGATCCCTTTTTTGGGGATTTTCGCTTTTTACTTAGTTCACCGCTGTCTTCATCGATCCAGATCAGCCATTTTTCATAAGGAATGGGATAGACAATTGTCACCGGATACATAGGTAAAAACGCCTGTAACTTTCCCCGCATACGGTTGAACTGTCTCGTCTGGATCTCGATGATCTCCCCATCCTTGTAAATATCCGCCACATAATTCTCTATGGGAATCTCCTGATGGTCCTCATCCGGCTCATAATAATCCTTAAAAATAGCATGAACCGTCTTCTCTGAGAGAGTTCCGATTCCCAGTCTCTGACGGTCCACGCCTATTATTTTTCTCTTAGCTTCTTCAAAACGCTTCTGATCCATGTGATCCATTTTTAATCAATCTCGGCATGCTTCGTATACAGAATCTTAAGCATGATAGGAGTGGAAATACTGGATACGATAATCAGCAGAATGACTGCGGTAAAATACTCGGATCCGATCATTCCAACAGACAATCCCTTCTGTGCCACGATCAGGGCAACCTCACCTCTGGTCATCATACCGACACCGATCTTCAGAGCATCCGGTCCCTTGAATTTGCAGATTCTTGCCATCAGACCACAGCCGATGATCTTACACAGTAATGCTACAACGACGAATCCGATAGAAAATAACACAAATTCCCCGTTCAGATGATCAAAGCTGGTCTTAAGTCCAATACTTGCGAAGAAAATCGGCCCGAAGATCATATAAGAATTGATATCCATCTTCTCGGCTATGTATTCCGAATCCCGAATAGAACACAGGATAATACCTGCCACGTAAGCACCTGTAATATCCGCAATACCGAAGAATACCTCCGCTACATAAGCGAAAATAAAACAGAGCGCCAGACCTAAAATAGGAATACGTCTTGTATGCGGATATTTGTTATCCAGATACTGGAATACCTTGAACAATACAAATCCGACACCAATTGCAAACAGGAAGAACAGAAGAGTAGAAATTACTACACTTCCGGGATTGGAATCCGGATTTTTAAATCCGATGACAAAAGTAAGTACGATAATACCAATGACATCATCGATAATAGCGGCACTCATGATTGTTGTGCCGACTTTACCTTTCAGTTTTCCCAGTTCTTTCAGAGACTGCACGGTAATACTTACACTGGTAGCCGTCATAATGACACCGATAAATACGGCTTCATAGAATTTCTCAGAGCCCCAGGGTGCCACTCCGTAAAATCCCATGTATAATAATGTTCCGCCTACCAAAGGAACAAATACACCCATACATGCGATCAGAAATGCCACAAATCCCGTCTTCATCAGATCCTTCAGATTCGTCTCCAGACCGGCGGAGAACATCAGCAGGATAACACCGATTTCTGCCATCTGGATCAGAAAATCCGATTGCTGCACCAGTCCAAGTACACTGGGTCCGATCAACAGACCGGCAATGATCTCACCTACCACCTGTGGTGCTTTACATTTTCTTGCAATAATACCAAATACTTTGGCAAATATAATAATAATTGCCAGATCTCTGAAAATACTATAAGATTCCATTTTTCACGCCTCTTTTATTTTAAAAATAATTTACTCATCATCCTCATTTTCCTCAGTGGGGAAAATCAGATTTTCTTCTGTTTCCTCCTCATCCTCAGAAACGGATTCCTGTGCTACTTCTTCCATGGCTTCCTCAAGATTGTCGAATTCATGGTCTCCGTTGGAAAGCTTCTCACGTACCTTGGCAATCTGCGCAACCTTAACACCCTCATCCAGATTGATCAGTTTTACACCTGATGTGATTCTGCTCAAAGTGGAGATATCCTGAACACGAAGCTGTATGATAATTCCTTCTGTGGTTATCATCATAATTTCGTTATCGTCATTTACAGCCTTGGCACCTACCACATCACCGGTTTTTTCAACGATCTTGTAGCACTTTACGCCTTTACCGCCACGTTTCTGTACGGTAAATTCATCCATATTGGTACGCTTACCCATTCCATTTTCAGATACGATCAACAGGTCACTGCCCTGAGTCTGTAACTGCATACCGATGATCTCATCCCCGGGAGATAAGTTCATACCAATAACACCCATGGAAGCTCTGCCTGTAGCCCGGACATCCGTTTCCTGGAAGCGGATGCACATACCCTGTTTGGTTACCAGGAAGATTTCACTGCTGCTGTCAGTGATTTTCACCTCGATCAGCTCATCCTCTTCTCGTAAGTTAATCGCAGTCAGTCCATTCTTTCTGACATTGGAGAACTCCATCAGAGGGGTCTTCTTCACAATACCGGTCTTAGTTACCATGAACAGATTCTTATCATCACTGTATTCATGAATCGGAATCATAGCAGTGATCTTCTCACCGGGTGCCAGCTGCAGAAGATTCACAATAGCAGTACCTCTTGCTGTACGACCGGCTTCTGGGATTTCATATGCCTTCAACCTGTAAACTCTTCCCATATTGGTGAAGAAATTCAGATAATGATGTGTAGTCGTCATCAGAAGATCTTCTATATAATCCTCATCAATCGTCTGCATTCCTTTGATTCCACGACCACCGCGGTTCTGTGCTTTAAAATTATCTACGGTCATACGCTTGATATAACCAAGACTGGTCATGGCAATGATAGTATTCTCCTTCGGAATCAGATCCTCCATAGAGATATCCAGTTCATCATAGCCGATCTTACTGCGTCTGTCATCACCATATTTTTCAGCAATCGCAGTCATCTCTGTCTTGATGACACCCAATAACAGTTTTTCATCCGCCAAAATAGCCTTCAACTCCGCAATTTTTACTACCAGATCCTTATGCTCGTTCTCCAGCTTCTCTCTTTCCAGACCTGTCAGAGCACGCAGACGCATATCTACGATGGCCTGTGCCTGTGCATCCGAAAGATCAAAACGCTCCATTAACTGAGCTTTCGCCGCCTGAACATTGGCAGAACCGCGGATGATCTTAATAACCTCATCGATATGATCCAGTGCCTTTAAAAGACCTTCCAAAATATGGGCTCTCTCTTCTGCCTTGTTCAGATCATATTTGGTTCTTCTGGTTACCACATCCTCCTGATGCTTTAAGTAATATTCCAGGATCTGCTGCAGATTTAAGATACGCGGCTCATTCTTAACCAGCGCCAGCATAATCACACCAAAGGTGTCCTGCAGCTGTGTATGCTTCAGCAGACGGTTCATGATGACATTGGCATTCACATCACGGCGCAGTTCAATGCAGATCCGAAGTCCCTCACGGTTGGATTCATCACGCAGATCCGTGATTCCATCAAGCTTTTTATCCTTTACAAGCTCTGCGATCTTTTCGATCAAACGAGCCTTATTCACTGCATAAGGAAGCTCTGTCACGATGATACGGCTCTTGCCATTTGCCATGGCCTCGATATTGTATACAGCCCGTACACGGATCTTGCCGCGTCCGGTTCTGTACGCTTCTTCGATGCCTGCTTTTCCAAGGATGGTTGCTCCTGTCGGGAAATCAGGTCCCTTTACGATCTCCATCAGTTCTTCGATGGTAGTCGGGCGGTCTTCCTCCACCCGGTTGTCTATGATCTTGACAACGGCAGCAATCACCTCACGCAGGTTGTGAGGCGGAATATTCGTTGCCATACCAACGGCGATACCGGTGCCGCCATTTACCAGAATATTGGGAAAACGAGCCGGAAGAACCGTCGGTTCTTTCTCAGTCTCATCAAAGTTCGGCATGAAATCAACGGTATTCTTGCCAATATCCGCCAGCATCTCCATGGAAATACGGCTCAGTCTTGCCTCGGTGTATCGCATCGCTGCGGCGCCGTCGCCGTCCATGGAACCGAAGTTTCCATGTCCATCTACAAGCGGGTAACGGGTAGCCCATTTCTGAGCCATATTAACCAATGCGCCGTAAATGGAGCTGTCGCCGTGCGGGTGATATTTACCCATTGTATCACCGACGATACGGGCGGATTTACGGTGCGGCTTATCCGGACCGTTATTCAGCTCAACCATCGAATAAAGCACTCGTCTCTGCACCGGTTTCAAGCCGTCGCGCACGTCCGGGAGTGCCCGGGCGGCGATAACGCTCATCGCATAATCGATGTAAGACGTTTCCATTGTCTTTTTCAGATCAATGTCATGAATTTTGTCAAATATATTTGGTTCCATCTATACTCCTTTCGTCCTCAAAAGGATTTAAGTGACTTAAATTTAATTAAATATCCAGGTTCTTTACGTACTTCGCATTTGCCTCGATAAACTCACGGCGCGGCTCAACCTGATCACCCATCAGGGTAGCAAATGTCAGATCAACCTCCGAAGCAGTCTCACTGTCGATCTGTACACGGAGAAGAATTCGGCGCTCCGGATCCATGGTAGTCTCCCAAAGCTGCTCTGCATCCATTTCTCCCAGACCTTTGTAACGCTGGATCTTGTTGCTGTTGTCACGGCCAATGTCCATGAGAATGGAATTTAATTCCTCATCACTGTAAGCATACCATACTTTTTTATTTTTCTCGATCTTGTATAACGGCGGCTGAGCCAGGTATACATAGCCCTGTTTGATCAGCTCCGGCATAA
>ENA-ORVC01002000-ORVC01002000.1-human-gut-metagenome-genome-assembly--contig:-NODE-2000-length-15053-cov-2.779104_pt1 | contig 15053 bp, 10 predicted proteins | sample MGYA00242092_ERZ509234 | MGnify/ENA primary metagenome ERZ509234 (study PRJEB26280, sample SAMEA2338800) | human gut metagenome | biome: human gut; feature: human-associated habitat; material: faeces... | reverse complement strand
TGTGCGTCCTGAATCTCCCTGTTTACGCTCTCTATCTCTTCCCTGAGGGACGAAAGACGGTCCACACTGGCCTTTTCATTCTCCCACTGGGCTTTCTGGGTCGAAAAGCTGCTCTTGAGCTCTGCCAGTTCTTTCTGCAGTTCTGCCAAGCGATCCTGACTTAAGCGGTCAGTCTCTTTCTTAAGCGCAGCCTCTTCAATCTGCAGCTGCATGATACGTCTCGACAGTTCATCCAGCTCCGCCGGCATTGAATCCATCTCTGTCTTGATCATCGCGCACGCTTCATCAACCAGGTCGATCGCCTTATCCGGAAGGAAACGATCCGTGATATAACGATCCGAGAGGATTGCCGCCGATACAAGCGCAGAGTCGGTAATCTTGACCCCGTGGTAAACCTCATATCTCTCTTTCAGACCACGCAGAATGGAAATCGTATCTTCCACGGTCGGCTCATCAACGTGAACCGGCTGGAAACGACGTTCCAGAGCTGCGTCTTTTTCGATGTATTTACGGTACTCATCCAGGGTCGTCGCACCGATACAGTGCAGTTCACCTCTAGCCAGCATAGGCTTCAGCATATTCCCGGCGTCCATCGCGCCCTCGGATTTGCCCGCGCCGACGATCGTATGCAGCTCATCGATAAACAGAATAATCTGTCCCTCGCTCTTCTTGACCTCGTCAAGCACCGCTTTCAGTCTCTCTTCGAACTCGCCGCGGTACTTCGCGCCCGCCATCAGAGCACCCATATCCAAGGCAAACAATTTCTTGTCCTTCAAGCCCTCCGGGACATCGCCGCGCACGATACGCTGTGCCAGTCCTTCGACAACGGCTGTCTTACCGACGCCAGGTTCACCAATCAGAACCGGGTTGTTTTTCGTCTTTCTGGAGAGAATCATAACCACGTTACGGATCTCACCGTCACGGCCGATGACCGGATCGAGCTTCTGATCTCTCGCACGTTCCACCAGATCGTAACCGTATTTATTTAAAGTGTCATACGTTGCCTCCGGATTATCGCTGACAACACGCTGGTTGCCGCGCACGGTCGAAAGCGCCTGCAAAAAGCTCTCTTTCGTAATGCCGTAGAGACGGAACAGTTCCTTGACCGCCTTATTCGGCTGTTTTAACATCGCCAGAAATAAGTGCTCGACGGAAACATACTCGTCCCCCATCGCCTTGGCTTCGTCCTCCGCGTTCACCAGCACCTTGTTGGCATCGTTGGAGAAATACACCTGACCGCCGGATACCTTCGGCAGCTTTCCAATCGCCTGCTGCACCTCATCACGGAACTGGTCGCCCGAGATTCCCATCTTTGTTATTAATTTAAAAATCAAGCTGTCTTCCACAGTCAAAAGACTGTACAGCAAATGTTCCTGATCAATCTGCTGGTTTCCATATTCATACGCCAGCTTTTCCGTATTTTGAACGGCTTCCAGAGACTTCTGGGTAAATTTACTGATATTCATAAACCTGCCTCCTTTCGAACAATCTGTGAAAACCTTTTGGTCTTCTTTTGTTCTAGCAGTAATATAACACTTGTTGTTAGCACTGTCAAGAGGAGAGTGCTAATTTTTTATGAAGAATTTGTGAAAACTTTTTTTTTAAATTTTCATGTAAGCATATCTTTCTTGCCGATTTACCTGTTTTATGTTACATTTATTATCAACAACTCGATCTGTTTTTTAACTATAAACCCTGCATTTACATGAAAGTTGAATCTAACTTATGAACCATCCATCCAACGAAAATATCCCATCAAGAAGCTTTTCTTATCATGCCTTTAACTTTACCTTTGTGCTTCTTCTGGCAGTATTTTTCATTTCCTTATACACCGTTGCACTGCTGAAAAGCAACAGCCGCATCACCCTGAGCGCCGCCGTAGAACGGAATATTTCCTGTTCGGACGCGGTTCACCGGGCGATATCGAGCCGGCTGACGCGGGCAGATTTTGAACAGATCAATACAAAATCCGATATGAACTCCGCGCAGTATCGAAGCCTGCAGTCTTATTTAAATGAGCTTCGCAGCCTCAATTCGACGCGCTACTTATACACTGCCAAGCGTGGACCGGGCGGAAAACCCATCTACCTGATCGATGGCCTGGATCTGGAAGCACCTGATTTTGCTTATCCGGGCACCTACCTGGAAGAGGAAATGGTTCCGTATCTGGAAGCTGCCCTCTCCGGCCAAACGATCCACTCACAAAAGATCATTGATACCACATGGGGGCATATTTTTACCGCCTGCTATCCGGTCATTGCCTCCGACGGAACCAATGACATTCTCGGTGCCCTCTGTATCGAGATTGATATGGAAGACACTTACCGATCGATTGAGGCGATCAACCGTTCCTCCTTTGGAATCGCCGCTGCCGCGAGCATGATAGCACTTCTGCTAATTGTTATTTCCTATTTTTATACAAAGAAACAGAAATCCAGAGAACTCACCCAGCAGCAGCTTCTGGAACAGACCGCAAAAGCAGCAGAGGCAGCCAACAAGGCGAAATCGACCTTCCTGTTCAATATGTCGCATGATATCCGGACACCGATGAATGCGATCCTCGGTTATGCAGAACTTGCCAGAAACCATCTGCAGGAACCGGAAAAAATCGGTGAATATATGGACAAGATCCATATTTCCGGTGAAAAGATGCTCTCTATCATCAACAATATTCTTCAGTTTTCACAGATTGAGAATAACCAGATACACATTGAAGAAACCTCCGTCCAGACTGAGAAAAGTTTTGATTCCTGTATCGTCATGGTTCAGGCTGCCCTGGAAGAAAAACAGCAGCATTTTCATGTGACCAAGGACATTTCGTACCCATATATCTACATTGACATGACGTATATGTCCGAAATTATATTGAATATTTTGAGCAATGCAATCAAATATACCGCCAAGGGCGGGACGATCTCCTGTGCCCTCCGCCAGGAGCCTGGTGAAACGGACGGCTGGTGTATCACAGAAATCGCAATCACCGATACCGGCATCGGCATTTCCGAGGAATTCCAGTCGCATATTTTTGAATCATTTTCACGGGAGCGTTCTTCCACCGTCAGCGGCATTGAAGGCACCGGGCTTGGCATGGGAATCGTGAAAAATCTGGTGGATCTGATGCATGGAACGATCGAGGTAAAGAGCAAGCTCGGAGAAGGTTCAACGTTTACTGTCCGGATCCCATGCCGGATTTCCTCGCGGGAGGAAACAGAGCCTACCGCATTCGATGAAACAGCTGCCCAGACTCTATCCGGCTGCCGGATTCTTCTTGCGGAGGATAATGATCTGAACGCCGAAATTTCCATCGAACTTTTGACCCGCGAGGGGCTTTTGGTCGAACGGGCAAATGACGGGGTTGCCTGCCTGGAAATGCTGCAAAAAGCGCCGGAAGATTATTATGATTTGATTCTGATGGATATCCAGATGCCGATCATGGACGGCTACAAGGCAACGCGGGCGATCCGGCGGTTTTCGGATAAGAAGAAGGCTGGCATTCCGATCGTTGCGATGACAGCGAATGCATTTACAAAGGATAAAGAGCGAGCGCTGGAATCCGGAATGAATGATCATGTGGCGAAGCCGATTGATATGAAGGTGCTGATGAGTGTGCTGGAGGAGCAGATTTGTGGGCATAAAGGTTTATAAATGATGAAAAACGGCACACCGCATTCTCATCACTAAGTAACGAGAATGCGGTGTGCCGTTCTTCAAATCCTATTTTGTAAAATATTTCTCTTTAATGATCTCCACCGGCATCTGCTGTCCTGTCCAGAGTTCGAAGGATGCAGCTCCCTGATAGAGAAGCATGTACATACCGTTGCTGGTCTTGCAGCCTGCCGCTCTTGCTTCGCGCAGTAAACGGGTCTCCTGAGGATTGTAGATGACATCGAATACGAACAGATCTTTGTGGAACATCGTTGTATCAGTAATGATCGTGTTGTCTGTCTTCGGAGCCATGCCGACGGAAGTACCATTTACCAGAATCGCGCTGTCTGCGATGGACTGGCGCAGGATCTCCGGATCGGAGTAATCATGCAGGGTTACCTTGCATCCTGTGCGCTCGTTCAGTTTCTTTACAATCTCCTCGGCTCTCGGATAGAACGCGTCCTTGACGTTAAATACGTTAATTTCTGCCACGCCGTCTAAAGCTGCCTGTACAAGAATCGCGGTTGCGGCGCCGCCAGCGCCTAAAAGCGTCATTTTCTTGCCAATGATGTCTACACCATTTTCTGCAACTGCACGCATAAATCCGACGCCATCGGTCGTATAAGCAGTCAGAACACCGTCGTCGTTGACAATCGTATTGCAGGCGCCGGAAATCTCGGAAGCCGGTGAAACCTTGTCTGCCAGCTTGCACATGATATTTTTGCCCGGCATCGTGATATTCCAGCCGCGTGCGCCCATCGTCCGCAGTCCCTCAACCGCCTGCGGCATCTTCTCTTCCGGCACATCAAACGCCAGATATGTATAATCCAGACCTAACTGGCTGCACGCCTCGTTGTGCATCTCCGGCGAAACACTGTGTGCGACCGGGCTTCCCAGTAAACAAAGTAAACCTGTGTGTCCTGTGATATGATTCGACATCTTTTTTCCCCTTTCGTTTTCTCTGTCAGAACTTTCTGAGCAGTCACATTATTTAAACTTCTTCACCTGTGCAATGATCTCCTCGCAGATCTCATTCGCTGATTTTCCATCGGTCGCGATCACAATATCCGCTGCCGCTTCATACGCCGGTCTGCGCTTCTCCATCAGTTCGGAAACATATTCCACTGTCTTATTATTTTCCAGAAGCGGACGGTCATGGTTCTCTTTGACACGCTCCAGAATCGTCTCCGGCTTCGCGGTCAGAAGTATAACCTTGCCGCTCTTTCGCATCTCCTGTACATTGACCTCGCGCATCGCTACGCCGCCGCCGCAGGATACAATCTTGTTCTTCTCGTTTCCTACCTCTTTAAGCAGGTTTGTCTCCTCGTTGCGGAAATATTCCTCGCCGTGCAGATCGAAGATCTCGGAAATGCTCATGTTGTTCTTTTTCGCGATCATTTCATCCATTTCCACCACATCCATCGCAAAGGTATTCTGCAGTGCATTCGAAACGGTGCTCTTTCCGACTCCCATAAATCCGATCAGGAAAATATTGAACCCAAACAACTCATGGGACTGGATCCGTTTGCTCCGGTAGAGGATGCTGTCGTAAACTGCCATGATTGACTTTTTGTATTCATAATCATCCAGCTTCGCAAGCATCTTGCTCTTCTTGCGCTCTTCCTCCTCTGCCTGATAAATCGGAAGTCCGTTTTTCTGTTTATAATTTGTAATCTCCTGGATAATCTGGCAGCGCATCCGCAGGGCATCGATCAGAATCTCGTCGCACATGTCCAAATCATTTCGCAGCTTCTTTAATTCATCCATCTGTCTCATCCTTCTTCACTTGTATTCATTCAAATCACTTTTGCACTTTACATTGAAAGTGTGTTTTATTATTATACCCGAATCAGGATATGAACGCAAGTGCTAATGCGGAATAGCAGGTATAACTGTAGGGGCTATCGTTTAATTAGATTCCCAGCTTCTCCTTCATGTAATCCACCGGTGTTGATTTTCCTGTATACAGTTCAATCGCGATCAGCGCCTGGAACAGCATCATGCTCATGCCGTTGTATACGCGGGTGCAGCCAGCTTCTTTGGCCTGCTTCATCATCACAGTCTCACGCGGTGCATATACTGTATCAGTTACGATCAGATCCTTGCGGAAATAGGACGGATCCGGGATATTGGACAGATCCTCCAGCGGGTGCATACCAACGCCGGTTGCATCACAGAAAATGTCTGCTTCGTGCATTTTCTCTTTTAAGAGTGCCAGATCGCCCAGGTCATGCATCTCGGCCTTGCAGTTAGAGTTCTTGTTGATGATATCAACGATCTCCTCGCCGCGTGCATAGAATTTATCTTTGATATTGAAGATATGCAGCTCTGCAATGCCGTCCAGTGCGCCGCGTACTGCGATAGCGGTTGCTGCACCGCCGGTACCGATGAGAACCATCTTCATTCCCTTGAAATCAATGCCTTCTTCCTTGATTCCCTGCCAGTAGCCCATACCGTCAGTGTTGTAACCCTTCAGGTATCCGGTTACATTGCCGTCTTTGTCACGGGTGTTGACTACAGTGTTGATCGCGCCGCACAGCTTTGCAGCCTCGTCTACCTCATCCAGATATTTATGAACGACGGTCTTGTTCGGCATGGAGATGTTGGAACCCAGCATCTTCAGCGCACGGATACTCTCAACCGCTGCTTCCAGGGTATCGTTGTCTACCTCGAACGCAAGCTGGATAACATCGTCGCCATTCTTGTCATAGGCAAGGTTGTGGGTGGTCGGAGACTGTGTATGACGGATCGGGTAAGCCATTAATCCTACTAATTCGGTATGTCCTGTAATGTTTGGCATGATAATTTCCTCTTTTCTTCTCTATTTTTATAATCAAATAAAACGATATCATTCGTTCAGCGAACAGTCAGAATCTTTCAAATGCGATATTCAATTTCTTACTCCAACGGTGCCAGCTCTAAAAATCCTCTCGCTTCCAGCACGTTCAGAATCGCACGTCCTTCCATCGTTCCCTCCATGATACGCCGGGCGCGGACAGAGTCTCCGATCGGGTAAATGAAGGTATCTGTGTTGTCAAATGCCTCTTCAAGCTGTGCCAGAATCGGATTGTTGGCGCGCATTCCCAGACAGTTGAAGCCGAGGTCAAAGTTCAGATCCTCGATCGTGCCATCCGGCAGCTTCACGGTAAATGCGTTTTCTTTGACTTCCTGCAGCGCAGTATTCACATACTCTTTCACACCATATTTGTCGTGTGTCTCACGCATGGAACATTTCGTGATCGGATCTGCCAGCATACCAATCTGCGGGAGCATATCCACGATGGTACACTCCGCGCCGCGCGGTGCGAAATACTCCACAACATCCAGACCAACGGAGCCGCCGCCGACTACAACCACTTTTTTGCCCTTGCAGAAATCATCCGGGTATTCTCCGGCTTTTACTTTCTGAATCATCTCGAAAATGGTATCGACATGACCGGCTGCGATGTTTTCCTTGAGTCCCTTGATCGGCGGAACGACTGGAACGGAACCGGTTGCGTTGACAATGATATCCGGCTTGAACTGTTTGATCTTGTCCACGGTTGCCTCGCAGTTCAGGAAAACATACAGGTTTTTCAGTCTCTTCGCACGTGCTTCCAGATATTTCGGGAAGTCTTTCATACGGTTCTTGCTTGGCAGGTCGGAGATGAAGGTGGAAAGTCCGCCTAATTTACCACTCTTTTCTAATAAGAATACGTTGCATCCAACCTCGGCTGCCGTGCAGGCTGCTTCCAGACCGGCTGTACCGCCGCCGACTACAACTACGTTGCAGTTTTTATTGACTTTCAGCTTCTTGTAGATATCGCCCTCCGGAACAGCCGGGTTGACGGTACAGCGGATCGGGCGGTTGACGCCGATTCGGTTGCCCGCACAGCCGACGTTACAGGAGATGCATTTACGAAGAATCTCTTCCTCACCGTTCTGCACCTTGCTGACCCAGTTCGGCTCTGCAATGAGTCCGCGTCCCATGCCGACAATATCGACATCGCCGCTCTCCAATACTTTCTCAACGACCTCCGGATCGCGGTAGTTGCCCGCATTGATAACCGGTTTACCAAATTTATCCTTCACGGCCCTTGCCATGTAGGAACGCCAGCCATCCGGCAGGAAGTTCGAGTCAATCTGATACTGTAAGGACGGGTTCAGACCGCAGGATACATCGTACATATCTACGTACTCATCCAGATATTCGAGGTATTCCAGTGTGTCTTCCAGCGTGTTGCCGCCCGGCACGCGCTCTTCCGCAGAGATACGAACGATGATCGGGAACCACGGACCTACATTTTTCCGCACCTCTTCCAGAACCATCTTCGGGAAACGGAGACGATTCTCGACAGAGCCGCCGAATTCATCGGTTCTTTTGTTGTAATACGGGGAAATAAACTGACTCATCAGATAAGAATGACCGCAGTGGATCTCAATCGCATCAAATCCGATCGCCTGTACACGTTTCGCCGCCTCGCCGTATTTTTTTACGGTCGTCAGGATCTCTTCCTTTGTCATCGGACGCGGAATCTCGCCGCCTGCCTTGGTCGGGATATTGGAGGAAGACACCGTCTCCATACCGGTTCTGGCAGAGGATGCAGAAGCACCCGCATGGTTGACCTGAATCGCTACCATCGCGCCATTCTTGTGAAGATTCTCGACTAACTGATAGTAACGCGGCATAAAGCTGTCGTGATCGATGCGGATCTGGCTTGTGCCATTGGAACCAACCGGATATTCAATATTGGCATTCTCCAGAATAATCAGACCAGTTCCTCCCTTGGCACGCAGGGAATAATAATTCATATGGCGGTTGCTCATCTCACCGCTCGTCTCGCCATAGTTAGTACCCATCGGCGTCATGGCAACACGGTTTTTGATTGTCATGCGCTTAATGGTAATCGGTTCAAAAATTTTCGGGTATTTGCTCTTCATGATGAAATTCTCCTTCTCCATTGCATGAGAGGCATCCCTGTGTTTGTGACACTTTTATCATAACCGTTTTGCTTAAAAATTAACAATATCTTTCAGGTAAATTTTCAATACGTTTTTGCTATCGGTTTCCCGTTCCGCCTGCAGACCGTCCTGACGCGCCTGCTGTTTCATATATTCAATAAAGCGTTCCACCGCCGGAAGCCGGTAGCGTTCTTTCATCCAGAACATAAAAATCTGGTGATAAATGTCCAAATTTTCAATCGGATGAATGCAAACTCCCGGAGCAAGCTCCAGAATGTCCGTGCGCGGCATCAGTGCGATGCCAAAACTCTCCCGCACCAGCGCGACGATCGAATATTCGTCCGGGCACTCCACGACAATGTCCGGCTGGATGTTGTATTTCGCATAGAGCGCGCGGGTGCGCGTCCCCATCCAGGAGTCCTTATCGTATCCAATTACCGGATACCGGTTCAGCTCCGCAAATGGAATTCTCTCCCGCTGCGCCAGCGGATGATCCTTCGGTGTGATGATAACAAGCTTCTGGTTCGCCACCGGAAAAAATTCCATGTCATCCTTTTCCAGACAGCCGCCAAAGCCTACATCTAATTCACCCGTTTTTACCTTTTTTGCAATCGCCGGTGTGTGATTCTGCCAGAAATTAAACACAACCTTTTGATTTTCCGGCTGTTCTAAAAAGAGCTTGACCCGGTGCGGGATATAGTGACCGGCCAGCGGAAACACGTAACCGATGTCGATCTTTCCCCCATCCATCGAAATCTCCCGCATTTTTCCGACCGCGATGTGGCAGTCTGTGAGAATCCGGTCCGCGTACTCCAAAAACATCCTCCCCGCCTTCGTCAGAGTCACCCCGCGCCCTTCTTTTTCAAAGAGCGTCACGCCCAGCTCATTTTCCAGTGATGCCATCGACCGGCTCAGGGATGGCTGTGATATATATAATTCTTCCGCCGCCTGATGATAATTTTCCAGATTCGCTATCTTCTGAAAATATAAAATCTGATTCAATGTCATTCCTAACGTCCCCCGTCTTTATGTATCTTCGTATTAACTCTTCGCAATATCAGCCGTAAATGCATCACACCAAACTTCCATAATCATATTTATAACACATTAATGCTTAAAATGCATTGTTTTTTTGCTATAAAAGTATTAGACTTCGGCTATAATAATTGTTAGAATAAGGGCATCAAACGTGTTATTTTTCTAACACTAAAACAGAACTTTTTATATCGGCATCTCCTTTGTGTTTGTGACAGAACATCATCCATCATCCGCCCGGTTTCCGAAACGGCAGCCCGACAGGCGGATCTTGAATTAAGGAGAAAATCATGAACAAGAAATATCTGCCAAGTGCACTTATCATGTACTTAAACTACTTTATCCATGGCGTCGGCTGTTCGATTCTCGGACAGGCAGTCATCAAGGAAGCGCTTGCCGCAGCCTGGGGCGTTGAGGCAATGGCGATCACCGCGATTTCCGCTGCTTTAGGACTCGGACGTCTGATTGCACTTCCATTTGCCGGACCACTTTCCGACAAACTGGGACGCCGCATCTCAACCGCGATCGGCAGCGCCTCCTATGCGGTTTACCTGATTGGACTTGCTTTCGCATTCAGCGCCGGACAAAACGGCGGCTATCAAATCGCTTATGTATGTGCAATCATCGGAGGTATCTCCAATTCGTTCCTTGATACCGGTATCTATCCGGCGGTTGCCGAGATTATCAGCAGCGCTCCGGGTGTCGCTACCATGGGAATCAAATTTTTCATTGCGATCGCGCAGATGCTTCTGCCGTTCGTACTCGGTGTTGCTGTGACAACCACCGCCACCGGCATGGTATCTTACAATCCGTTATTTATCGGATGCGGTATTATTTACGCTATTTTATTTGTACTTATTTTCCTGTTCCCGCTGCCAGATTCTGAGCAGAAGGCAGAGGGCAAATCCGAAGGACTCATCGCCAGCTTAAAACACACAAATTTTTCGTTTGAGTCCATCGCCATGATCGTGATTGGTTTCACCTGCACCGGTACCTTCCAGTTATGGTTAAACTGCGCGCAGAACTTCGCAAAAGAAAATGCAGGCTGGGCGAACCCGTCCATCATGCAGACCTACTATTCCGCAGGTACCCTGATGGCGCTCGTTGTCACCTCCCTGCTGACCCGTAAAATCAAGGATGTACGTTTCATCCTCGTTTACCCGGTTATCTGCCTCGTTACTTTGGTTGCCGTACTCATCGGTCACAGCCAGACCCTTATGATTGCAGGCGCTTTCATCATCGGCTGGGCAGGCGCGGGCGGTCTGTTACAGATTGTAACCTCCGTCTGCAACATGCTGTTCCCGAAGATCAAGGGAACCGTAACCGCACTGGTTATGATTGCTTCTTCCTTATGTAATTACACAATTTTGACTGCCGCTTCCAAAATGGCACCATCCCATGTTATGATAATGAATATCGTACTGACTGCCATCGGCGTTCTCTTAGGACTCTTTGTCAATGCCCGCTACGCGAAAATGGTGTCTCTGGCAGAAAGCGACGAATAAATATTTATTGATAAAATGAAAGGATTCTCTGATTATGAATACTATCAAAGTTAGAAATATCGAAATCGGCTCCGGCACACCGAAGATCATCGTTCCGATCGTAGGCGTTACCAAACAGGAAATCATCGACGAGGCAAAAACGTTTGATTCTATTCCGGTTGATGTAGTAGAATGGCGTGTAGACTGGTTCGAAGGTGTCTTTGATTTTGAGAAGGTAGAAGACGTCTTAAAGGAACTGCGTGCCGTTCTCGGCGAGACTCCGATTCTGATGACCTTCCGTACCTCCAAAGAAGGCGGCGAGAAATCCATCGAGCCGGAAGATTACGCAAAGCTGAACATCAAGGCAGCTCAGACCGGCTATGTCGATTTCATTGACGTAGAGATCTTTACCGGCGACGCGATTGTAACCAAGATCATCGACGGCGCACATGCGGCCGGCGTGAAAGTCATCGCTTCCAACCATGACTTCCACAAGACGCCGGAGAAATCCGACATCATCTACCGCCTACGTAAGATGCAGGATATGAATGCAGATATCCCGAAGATCGCAGTTATGCCGCAGAACAAGAAAGATGTTTTAACACTTCTCTCTGCCACTGAGGAAATGACTTCCCTCTATGCGGACCGTCCAATCATTACCATGTCGATGGCTGGCACCGGCGTTATCAGCCGTCTCTGCGGCGAGGTATTTGGTTCTTCCATGACCTTCGGCGCTGCCAGGAAAGCATCCGCACCGGGTCAGATGGGCGTAAAGGAACTGGAGACTGTACTGGGACTGCTTCATAGTGCGATGTAATATCTGGCTTACCCAGTTATTCGGTTACTGTTCACGCTAACGTGCCCAGTAACTGAATTTGCCGTGGCTTCGCATTTAAATACGGCAAATTCCAGCTGCCACCACGCTATCTTACGGCACTTTCGGTTCCAAAAGTGCCTATATTATACTTTTAGCCACCTATTTTTTTACTCCCGGAAATCCCTGTACCTGCGGGTACGGAGGGATTCTCCGCGAGACACTCAAGACCTGCTACCTCCATCGCAGGTCTATTATTGTTATCAAGCGGCACATCCGTTTTCAAACGTGCCTGCATAAACAGCAACCCATTATCCGTATTTACAAGGGGATTATTCATGAAAAAAACACTTCACTGGCTGGATGAAAACCTGGAAGAATTTCTGCTGGTTGTCATGCTGGCTGCGATGACACTCATTATGGGAATCCAGATATTTTCCCGCTACGCGCTTGGGCAGTCGCTGTCCTGGTCCGAGGAGGTTACCCGTTTTCTCTTTATCTGGAGCGGTTTTTTAAGCGTCAGCTATTGCAGCAAAAAGTGCCTGTCTATCAAGATCGAACAGTTCGTCGCTGCCTTTCCACGCAGAGGTAAGGCTCTTTTTAAGGTTGTCAACCACACCTTTGAGCTGATTTTTTTCCTCTATATGATCCCATTTGCATACTCTTACATGATGTCCGCCATTCACAGCGGACAGTTATCCCCCGCCTGCGGGATTCCGATGTACTATATTCAGGCAGCGCCGTTTGTTTCCTTTCTTCTGGTAACATTCCGCATTCTGCAGCGCTGGATCATCGAATTTAAGGTTGCCCGCGGCGAAGATGTCTACGATCCGGCCCACCCGGAGCGCAATACACCGGAATCCTTTATCCATGCAAATGCAGATATGCCGGAAAAGGAATCCAATGAAATCGAATCTCTCATCGAGGCAAATACACCATCTGGAAAGGAGAAACACTGATGCCTGCTGCTCTCTTATTTGTTATCTTTGTCGTGCTGCTTGTCATCGCGATCCCGGTATCGATCACGCTCGGTATCGCCTCGGTTCTCCCTTCCGTTTTTGACCCGTCCTTCACGGTCGGCGCTAAGTATCTGATCCGCGCCATGTTCGGCGGACTGGATTCTTTTCCCCTGCTCGCCGTGCCGATGTTCGTCTTATCCGGCATCATCATGGCAAAGGGCGGTATTTCCAAGAAGCTGTTTGACGTATTCGCCTTCTTTCTTGGCAATTTTACCGCCGGTATGCCATGCGCGGTCATCGTGACCTGCCTCTTCTACGGCGCTATCTCCGGCTCTGCCCCGGCAACCGTCGCAGCCGTCGGGAGCATGACGATCCCGATTTTAAGCGCCCTCGGCTATGACCGGACTTTCTCTACCGCGATCGTGGCAGTCGCAGGCGGTCTGGGCGTTATCATTCCCCCGAGTATCCCGTTTATCATGTACGGCATGGCGTCCGGTGCCTCTGTCAGCAGCCTGTTCTTAGCCGGCGTCATTCCGGGTCTGATGATTGGTCTGCTCCTGATGCTGTATGCCATCTATCACTGCCGGCGTTACGGCGAAGATAGAGAAAAAATCCACGCTGAAATCCATCTGCTGCACGAAAAAGGGCTGTTCCGGGTGCTGCGCGAAAGCTTTTTCGCTCTCTTAAGCCCGGTCATCATCCTTGGCTGTATCTACAGCGGCATCGCCTCCCCCACGGAAGCAGCGGTTATCTCCGTTTTCTATGCCCTGTTTGTCAGCCTGTTCCTCTACCGGACCATGAAATTCCGGGATATCCCGCCGATTTTTGTGGAAGCGATCCGCACATTCACACCGATCCTCTTTATTCTGGCAGCTTCCACGGCATTTTCCAGAGTCCTGACCCTGATGCAGGTGCCGCAGGCGGTCAGCAGCTTTATCCTGGAGCATTTCAACAGCCCGGTCATGATCCTGCTTGTCATCAACCTGTTCCTGCTTATCGTGGGAATGGTCATGGATACAACCCCGGCGATCCTGATTCTGACCCCGATCCTGCTCCCGATCGTGACAGCGATCAACATGGATCCGGTCCAGTTCGGTGTGATCATGGTTGTCAATCTGGCAATCGGCTTCGTAACCCCGCCGATCGGCGTCAACCTCTTTGTCGCCAGCTCCCTGACCGACGTCCCGATCATGGCGATCGCCAAAAAAGCGATGCCGATGATTGGATTGTTCCTGGTGGCGCTGCTGCTGATTACGTTTATACCGGCTTTGTCGCTGGGATTGTTATAATGCTGAATGGACGCTTGGAAATGTTGAAGTTCCGAAAGATTTCATATAACGACCTGCTTCACGCTTTCAGGCTGTGAATGGAATATTTCACATATGAAATGGATGTTTTTAAATTTGAAAGGATCTCCCATTATGATTTATATTTCAAACCTAGTGTCCCGCCGATGCCGGACTTCTTCCCGATTCGCTGCGGCGCTCATTTCTTCCTCGGTTCTTTTATTCGGCGCCTCGCTCGCGCTGAGCGGCTGCGACTCCAGCCAGGAAGAACAGCGCTATTCCTGGCCACTGGCGACCGCCAGCCCGGAGGACACGGTAACGCAGCTGTTTGCCGAAAAATTTGCGGAGGAAGTACATGACTTAAGCAACGGCGCAATGCGGATTCAGGTTTACGCCAACTCCACACTCGGCGGTGACCGCGACCTGCTCGAAACGTGCGCGGACGGCGATATCCCATTTGTCGTGCAGAACACCGCCCCTCAGGTTTCTTTCATGAAGGATCTCGCCGTTTTTGACCTTCCATGCGTCTTTGATTCGCTGGATGACTGCCGCAAAAAGCTGGATGATCCGGATTTTTACAATCTCATCAGCCAGGTGTACACCGACGGCGGTTACCACCTGCTCGGCATGGCAGATCAAGGTTTCCGCATCATGAGCACAAATAAACCGGTTTACTCCCTGGCGGATTTCAAAGGGCAGAAAATCCGTACCATGGAAAACAGCTATCATATTGATTTTTGGAAAGCGTTGAAGGCAGCGCCAACGCCGATGACGTTCAGCGAGGTGTACATCGGTTTACAGCAGGGAACCATCGACGCACAGGAGAATCCCTATGAGGTCATCGTATCCAATCGTCTTTATGAACAGCAGGACTATGTGGTGAATACCA
>ENA-ORVC01001995-ORVC01001995.1-human-gut-metagenome-genome-assembly--contig:-NODE-1995-length-15100-cov-2.694649_pt1 | contig 15100 bp, 29 predicted proteins | sample MGYA00242092_ERZ509234 | MGnify/ENA primary metagenome ERZ509234 (study PRJEB26280, sample SAMEA2338800) | human gut metagenome | biome: human gut; feature: human-associated habitat; material: faeces... | reverse complement strand
AGTACGGTAGTCGTACTGGTACATTCTCACTCTCTTACCTCTCAATCTGGTGTTGTAGGTAGTGTAATTCTCTTTACCGGGTTGGCATACGCTGCAACCGTTTTTGTTTATTGAGTTCATAATTAAATCCCCATTTTACTAATTATTTTCTGACTGATTTTTTCTGCAACCATAGTTTTCAGCTCTTCAATATCAAGAAGGGGCACAATGATATTTGCATCAAATTCTTTGGCTACATTCTTTGCAACTGCTCTAATAAATGTGCCGTCTTGTGTTGATTTGCTTACGCTTTTGCCTATTCTTCTTGTTACTTCTGCATTTACTATCTGCTCAATATTGAGGCTTTTTACAGCATCACTGACAGCTTTAGACATTGCATTATTCAATGCCGTACTGTCTACATCAAGTTCTAACGTACAATTACCTTTCATTTATAATCTATATTTAATGTTTCACATTCAATCTTTCTTCACTCGTATCAAAAATCACAAGTGTGCGTATATTGCTTTTTCAAGCTCTCTAAGGCTTTTTCTGTAACTAGATATGCGTAGTGCTCATTACTGCCAATACGCTTGATAGAACGTGTTTCTTTGAGAACGACAGGCTTGTTGAAGATGATTTCATACCTACTGCTACAACTCGTTATCAGAAAATCAACGCTACGTTTATATTTGTCCAGTTCTGTTGCTTTGTATTCACCTTTAGGGATGAAATTGGGATTGGGTACTAAGTAGCCTTCTGTTACTAATTCGCCTTTTGAATCATACTTTCTCATTGCTGTGTAATATTGTGGTAGCCCGAAGGCTACCGGTTAAACTTAGAACTTCTTAATTTTGAGATTATCATTGATAATAAATCTACGACCGCACTCGCAAATAATATGGGTTTCTGTAATTCTTTTGATTACCCTTACTACATCTTCATGTATTATACATGGTGTACCATCTGCATAGTGTCCGTTAGATAAATCACCTGACACTCTGTATCTCAAACCAATTTCTATTTCTTTTGTATTCATAATCTTCTATATTGCGCAGGGCTTTCGCCCTGCCGATTTATGTTAATGCGTTTTATCCTCATGTAATAACTCGCAGTAAACTGGTGTTGTGGCATCTGTGTGCTTATTGGCTATAAGAACCTCATTACTATCCCAGTTAATATATACCTGTGTAGCAAATGCACCGAAAAACTGAATTTCTTTCGTGCCAAACAATACCACCGCGTCATCATTTACATTTGCAAGTGCTGCAATTAATTCTTTCTTAGTCATATTCTTTTCTGTTGCGCAGGGCTTTCGCCCTGCTGGTTAAACTTAGTTTATTTTGTAATAAGGTTGCTCGCCTCTAATAACTCTCTTTGCATCTGCAATGCTATCATACAGCTTTGATTCATCATTATCTATGATTACAAATTTTTGATGAAAGCCATCTTCAAACATTGTTATTGCGTGACCTTTGTAACTTACTTCTCTGATGATATTCTTTGTTGCCATAATCGTATATCTTTTAATTGTTATACTTTGCTTTTCTTTTATATAGCTAAGATACTGATTATTAGTGATATATGCAAGTTTAAACATCTGATTATCAATAATTTAAATAAGATTTAACGATGCTATATCAGAAGCTATAGAACAAACTTTCAAATGATTAACGGTCTTCATGTACGAGCTTTAACCAATAAAAACGGAGAATTGTAGACAGTACCATCTGTTCATCACTGCATCGGAACAGGACGAAGCGTTCCACCGGTCGACAGAGGAACATATCAGCGTTCCTAAAAAAATAGCTGCTTTTTTGCTTATTCTACAGCAATCGCCTATATTTGTACTATATTAATTCTTAAAAAAACACATATGAGAACGATGAAGAACCAATTATGGAAGCTGTGCCAGATACTGGGAATGATGGCATTGGCTCTTACGCTGAACTCTTCGATGTGCAGCGACGATGAAGAAGAAAAAGCTCCTAAGTTCAAATCCGTGTGGCAGTACGAGAGCTTCGTGTGCGAGGCATACACTGCTGATGGCAGCGATCCTTACCTTACGGATGAAGGAGAAGGAGGGTCTAACTATCCGTTGGGCGTAACCATCACGCGTGACAAGATGCAAGGTGGTGAAGAAGATCAATTGTTTGCTTTTGGAGAAGACGGATTTATCTATCGTGGCCGTACCCATGACGAAATGGGGAAAATGGAACCCTATCAATGGGACGGCGGAAAATACATAGAAGGAGGAAACGGTATGTTTTATCCGGCAGGACAAGAAGCGCCTTGGAAGTTTTGGGCAACCGAAATTACCAACGAGGTATTAAAGCATACCGATACAAAACTGCAAGTAAAGCAGACGATGGTAGACGGAAACACCGGAACACGCCTTATCTGGACTAACAATTTCGTGAAAGCGGAACTGAATTAAAGGAACTGTATGACACATTTACCGCGCAACCGATTCTTCATCAGAAGATTTGCTTGCGCGGTGTTTTATCCATCAGCTTCCCAGTTGTGTACATTCTAACTTATTCATAATTAATATCTTTTCCCATGTTTGTTTTCTCGTAATTCGTTATATCTCATTTTCTGCTCGATATACCAAAACAGGTCTATATCTAAGTGCTTGGCAAGCCCGAAGATTGATAGTATCATATCATTCACGGCTGTAGGTAAATCAAATATTCCGTCATACCTAACAGGAAGTGTAGAGATGGAATAGATTGATTCGGTGAAAGTTTCGTCTTTACAGGCTTCTGCCATATCTTCAATACAGTCATCAATATCTCCGTTGGCAAGTTCAAGGTTTATCCCTCGAAGTCCTGCAAGATCAAGCAAGCGGATAACAGCATCAGCTAATTCTTCTTCGATTGAACCTTTAATGGTTTCGTTATATGCAACTTCGTAACCGCGCTCTTTGGGAATGTCAGAATCCAATCCTTGACAAATGCGGCTATTAGCAATCTTCTTATTATACCGATCAACATTAGCACGCCTTCCTCTTCTGTCAGCTTCTACAGCTTCCATCAGTTCAGATATAACAAGGCAAATAAGGTGTTCATTGCTCAGTTCTGTATCATGAAATCCATGCTCGCAGGCGGTTTTATAAGCACGGTTACGCAGTTCGTTCAAATTGACATTCTCCATAATCATATAAGTTTTAATGCTTCTTGTATTCCAACTTCCAATGCTTCTTCATAGGTGTCCCACTGACCACCATCGTTAGGACCTTTAAATATTCCATCGGTTATATGAGTGCCATTATCAGCTTTGCATATATCATAGCCATAGCCGCAAGCGTTTCTAATGATGGAAATATGTAGGTCCTTGGTTTCACGTATCCATTTTTGGGCGATGGATTGTGGCGGTTGGGTACATACTTTTATCGGTAACTCGCTATTTGTTCTACTGGTCGTATATTGTCTGCTATCTTCAACATTAATAGCAAGCGAATATGGCTCATTAAACCCTTTCTCTTTCAGCATTTTCGCTGTTTCTAATGTTACAAGTTCTTCGGTCATGACTATTTTATTTTAGGTTTTTCATTGTACTCTTTGGCATTTTTAGCTTTTTCACACGCTTGTCTTTTCATAACTGTAGGACAATCACAATTCCCACATCTATCATTATACCAACAACAATATTCACATTGGTGCATCGTTCATTTCTCCTTTTCTTTAAAGTGTTCGATTAGCTCTTCTACGGTAGCCTTGTGATAATATAATAAGTTAAAATCATTAAGCATCCCATAGAAATCCATTCCAGGTAAACCACCGTCAGAGCCATCCCGGTATATACCCCAATCGCCCTTACCATTAGTGAATAGTTGGTTGTTGTCTGTATCATCCCTTAATGCAGCGATAGCCAAGAAAAGTTCTTCGTTGGTTCCGCAATCAATAAATTCCCCACATAAGAGGCTGTGTTTATCAAAAGGAATATCAAAAGAATTTGCAATCACATAATTAGGGGTATCAAATCCTTTCACTGGATATTGATAAGCCCATATTATACTGCAATTATCCGTCCATATTGGGGAATTTTTAACATACCCCAACTCCTCCAACTTCTTCCGAAGTTCCGGTGTGTTTTTGCGTATAAAGCACGGTGTTGTAAATCCCATAGTTATTCCTCCTTATCTATCTTTATATCTGTCACTTTACCACGATTGATAAAGCCCTCACAACCGATAACGACACAAACAACATTAAACTCATGACACACAGATAGTAACGAGCATCTTTTACAGTCAATTTTATCATGCACCGCATCGTGCAGCACTCCGTCTATTATTATTCCGTTCTTTATTTCCATATTCAATCTCCTTTTTCCTTTAAGTCATTAATTGCAATATCCCTAATACTTCTAGAGCCAAATCCGCTATAAGTCAACGTTCCTCCATAAAACTCAATAGTGTCTCCCTTAACAGTAATCATAGTTCCTCCTTTTAAAGGACCAGCTATATCATCTTTACAAGAGAATAGCATGGTTATCATAAGTATAAGTAATACAAACCTCATCAGTCAGTCTCCTTTCTCTTTAATCCGTTCTAATACATCTCTGTTGGCTTCCAGTATTTCATCGAAAGAAGGGATGGGCATCCAACATATAACATCATCTATCACTTCATCATAATAACCACCATTACTTTTCATCCATTTGTTTTCAGATGAAAAATACGCTTTGAATATTTCAAAATTCTTAGTCATTACAACGCAATCGTCAGATGTATCACAACCATCTTTATCTTCCACCCTTATCCACGGGGATTGCTTGGTTCCAGCCTCATAACCTTTTGCATACACTTTTCGTAAATATCCCTCTATTACACGAGGTTGGTTTATCCGGTTAGCCAATAGGCTTACTATATCTTTTAATATCATACTATTTATTGTTTAATTTTTCTTCAAACTCCGCAATGATGCAATCTGCATCACCACCATGTACCCATTTTTCTAAAACAGAGGAAAGGATCTCAATTGATTGCTTTGCCTGCCATTCTGCACCTTTTCGAAACATATTAATCATTGCTTCTTGGCTGAAAAAGAACGATTCACATTTTTCTATTCTCGCAGATTCTCCGTATGTGCTAATAATTACGGTAGAAGATGAATAGCTATGTATTAATTCTTCTTGGGCAGCAATTTCTAGTTCTTTCATTCTTTTTTATATCGTTTTGAGCCTAATTAGGCTACATCGTTAATACTAATTTCTCCTTTCAAAACTCGTTCTACCTGTCTGTCAATTATTTCTTGAAATTCTATCTGGCAGATAAGAGAACAGTCCGGTATAATCTCTTCTACTGGGTCTCCCCGCCACGTTGGTAGTTCATCAAGGAAGATACGACCGTCTTTATCCTTTAGGCAGGTAGCTCCAACTTCACGCTCAATCTGCGCCATTTGAGCAAATACTTCCGGGAAGTCCTTCCGGATTTTATTCCAGTATCCCATACCACCTTTCACGCAACCGATACAGTTGTTGTTATTGTAACCCATCTTGTACATAGCGGGGATTTCAATACCAGCTTTCCAAAGCATACCCATCGCATCCTTTTTGGTTATCTGTCGCTCGATAAGTGGGAACAACGGCTTTGTATTAGGATATTGCTGTTTAAAGCGGATGGCTCGGTTTATCTCTTTAGGGTCGTAATCGAATCCCCAAACTTGACCGTCCCAAGAACCAAGTTCCTTTTCCAACTTGTAACGGACTTTCTTTTTCAGCTCAAGAGTACAAGCAGCACCATGCGCACCGTTGATATACCCCTTTCGCAACACATCAGACACACAGGTGTACTTGTCGCTTCGGATAATGTGGATAGATTGATTGTACCACTTTTCACAATCTGCCAAGAATCTAGTGTTATCGGGATGTCCGGAGCCAGTATCTATGTAGTAAAGCTGTACATCTTTGTACAGACTCAACGCTATCTTACAAGCTACTGCGGATGTTACACCGCAAGAAAACCATGCTATTATCATTTGATTCCTTTCTGTTCTGTTTTACTCTAATTGATTCTAACATACTTACCTGCGATATCACAGGTTCTTAATATCTCTGCATTCTCTTCACCGAAAGCGATTAGGATACTACCACAACCGGGAGAATCTCCGCGAGTACCATCTGGACGAAAGAAACGAATCCGGTTACGTAGAAACTTCATCGCTGTTGCCTTCTCGAATATTACATCTTGAAACATCTTTGAATCGCAACGGTTGAAAAGTAATGCAATTCCGTTTCCATGCTCTGCCAAACGCTTAACAAACTGTTCTATAAGCGGACGGGAATAAGGAGGATTTAGCCAAACCCGGCCTATCCATTTTTTAGTTAATCCATCCTGATTCTTGTTGTACATGATTTCTGCTGTTTTCCAAAGTGGGTTAACCGGAGCACATGGATCTAAATCGAACTTTCCCAATGCGTCTATAATTTCCTTTGGCGTGTACCATTCGTCAGTGGTATTAGCTGACTTTTCAAAGGTTGTATTCATATCTGTTCTGTTATACGTTAAACCTCTATCTCAAACTGCTCATTTTTTGCAGATGGCATACAGTCAAGAAGAGAAGAACCTACTGAAACGTAATAGATACCATCTTTTTCAAGCGGGAGCCAATGGAAGTAGCGTCCTGTTTCCTCATGCATTACCGGAATCCCAAATTTATTAAGCGGTCTACCATTTATGCCTCGAAACTTTCTACGCCATTTATCAATAAATTCACGACCTTCTTTCTTTCGTTTATTGATTTTCCAACACGGATGCTTCTTACCATCATTATTCGGAATCAGTTTTTCAGAGATAAACTCCTTATCATCAAATCCAATAAGAGTATAAAGCCACTCAGCGGTTATTCCAAACGCCCATCTATATCCGAGACTATCCGGTCTTGAACCACAATATTCCTGAATCATATCTTTAGCTTCGTTTTGTTCGCGCATAAGCTGTTCATTCATTTGTCTCAGTAGCTTCTCAAGCTCCGAACCTTGTTTTGCTATTATCTTCATATCTAATCCGTTTTACGCTAATTGTTTATCGAAAATCTTAATACATTCAAATAAATATTTTGCCACTGTTGGATTTACCGCATTGCCGATACTTCCAACTCTGTGTGACCAATTGGGAAACCCATCATCATTTCTAACAGTGCTATGCGCTGGGATTTCAAGAATCCTTTTTGCGCAAGTATATCCGACACTCGTATCTGATGTCCACTGTTTAAATATCGAGTTAATGCTTCCACATTTGCAAACGTCGCCTTGTAATCCGATTTTGTTGGAGTAGGCAATAAGATAAAGTCTTTCCCTTTTGTGTGGGTATCCAAAAGCGTAGTTTGATATACATTGCCATTCCGCATTATACCCGATTTTGGAAAGGTCGCATAGGACTTGTTCGAGACCGGAAATAGTGAGAGCTGGCGAATTTTCAATGATGACGTATTTAGGTCTAACTTCCCATATAATTCGGTACATCTCACTCCACAACCCGGAGCGCTTTCCCTTAATACCTTCACGTTTTCCGGCAACACTGATGTCTTGACACGGAAATCCTCCACTAATGATGTCCACATATCGGAGTCCGGTTGTTTTTGTAATATCTGTGAATCTTTCTGCATGAGGAAATTTGTTTTTTAATATTTCACCTTGAAATTTTTCTATCTCACAATTCCACAAAGTGTCAATTCCTGCCATTTCGGCACCTAATTCAAAACCGCCAATACCACTAAACAGGGAGCCGTGAGTCAATTTACTTTGCTTCATTTCTTGTTCTTGTTATGAATATCAATTATCAAATATATGCGCAAACACACTCTTCTCATCAGCCAGCTCCAACCCAAGCTGTGAAGGGAACCGCTTGATGTAATTATAAAACTCGAACATCTTCTTATCATCGTCTCCGCACCGGTCTACCAACAACCTGATAAACGCAAGAAGGCAATCGGAGTCGTTTCCAAAGTTCTCCTGTGTGGAGAACTGGGTTTTGTCAACACCCTGTTTCAATTTACGAATAGAAGCTATAGCTGTGTTGAAATTGCGTTTCGCATCGTGGCGCAACTCATAGCCTTGCTTCCCCATTTCACTTCTCAAATCATAGAGAAGGGTTTCTACGACATCTGTCAACACATAGATTAAGTTGAGAGTCGTATTAAGATTTGTTGTTCCTACTAACATGGTTTATTATAAATTCATATATAAACAAGTATAATCACATTCTTCATCGTAGTCATATTCAAGAGATACAGGTGCAAAGTATTGCTGTATCTTCTTTGCTGCCGTTTCATTCTTCCCCTCAAAAGAGAAAGTAAAAGAGCGTTTACCTCTGACTGTTATTTCAACCGGTATGCCTGTTACCTTAGTCATGTTGTTTTCAAGTTCTTGCTTTGTCATAATCATGCGTATTTAGTGGAATAAAAATTTATATGGTTAAAAAATAACTTCTTTGAATTCAAGGAGAGAAAGCGCATTTACTATACCATTAAAAGAATCAAAATCTTTTTTTACTCTTCCAAACTGATATGAATAAACCTCTTTTCCGTGTTTACGTCCCATACTGATGATATATTTATAACCATCTTCCCGGATAACAGTAACGGGATAACCTTCTGTGATATTATCAATTATTTTTTGTTCGTTTAAATCTATCAAGTTCATTGCTCTTATCTTCTTATTGTTAGTATTATTGGTTTCTTTTAGTATTGTAAAGATACTTTATTTTTATTTGAAATACAAATAATCTAATTTTATAATTTCATGCTTTAACTTAGTATAACTGCCTATTTTCTACGTGAATTTCCAAGCAATGGAATTACATTAAAACTCTTGAACCGGTCAACAAGGCGATTTACAAAACGCTTTTTAAATTCATCTGCATCAAGATTGCTGGTTATGTGATACATCTTACCAAATTGCTGATAAATCTCATATCTTGCATATAAAAATTCATCTATCACACTGTTAAGGCTAGTACCATAACTTTTCTGATTCTCCGTTTCCACCCCAATATCATTCAAACAGATATTAAACGGTTCCGGCTTAAACCCTTTTGACTGTCCCTCATTAAATGTATGCCTGTCGATATGACCATTCATCTTGTAATAGTTCATCATTTGAGTAACTGATAGATTTTCAAAAGTATTCGGATTATGAGTCAGCCGTAAATAATCAGAAAAAATCTGCATAAGCATAGTTTTACCAGTACCAGGCTTCCCGACAAGTAACAGGTTTTTATGAATTTTATAATCTTCATCCGGGAAAACCTGCTCTGCATACCGACAACCATTGAAGTAGTAAAGCAGGAAAGACAACACTTTCGAGTTGTTCTTGTCCACTTCAAACTCTCTGAATTCACGCCCCATATAATTATTCCCAAGAGATTTTATCAAATTCCGATGGGCATAGAATTCATTCGGATTCGTCAAATCATATTCAAAATCTTGACGAATAGTCTTTCTGTGCCGTTCCACAAGATTGTATATCTGTTCCTGTTTCAGCTTCGCAGCGAACGACTTTTCCAGTTGGATTTGTTGCAGTTGGGCTGAAAGCTTTTGCTCTTCGTTTGTCATCTTCTTGCTTTTTAAGGTCAATATCAAGCCATCTCGAAAAATGTGACATGGCATCTTTAGGGGATTTTTGGATCTCTCCCTCGTTTTGCAATTTTACAAAAAAACGCTTCAAACATTCGTGGAATGTTTCAACGGTAAATTCCATATGTCCGGCAGAACGGATATTCATAACAAATGGTTCTATCCACGATACATTCAATGCAAGTTCATTGTAACATTCCTTCAAAGGTTTATCGAAAATATCCGGTGGAGGAAATTCTTCTTGCGCTTGCGCACTAGAGAGAGAATTATTATCAGGCTCATTATCAGGCTCATTATAGTTAGCGTTGTTACCGCTTGTTAGATTTGTTACATCTTGACAACTTGTGTTACCTTTGTTATCATGTGTTAGATTTGTTACAGGAGTCCCATACCGGTTTGCCATTCCCTTCCTTCCTGCTTCACTCCTTTTTTCAACAAGGCAATTATACTTATCATTATTAGAATCTATTTGCTTCTTTATAAAAGAAAATGCCATTTTAGCCAACGGTTTCAGCTCCGACAGTGTCCCCGATGCAGCATACTCAATAATTGCATCGTACACTTCAAGTCTGACCTCCGCAGGATATTCCATCAGCACTTCCTGCCATTCAATATAGAAGACAAATGATTTTCTTTTTGTATCCTTTTTCATTATGCCTATTATTTGACAATCAGTTATTTATATATTGTAAAGTTAACTTTTTATTATGAAATTACAATAAGTATATTTCTGAATATCAACAGTTTAAACATTGTTTATCAGTATCCTGCTTTATTAAGTCTTAACGATTCCTTCTCAAAACTTAAAAGCGTACGAAGAGCATCAAGTTGGTGTACACACGAGGCGTTAAGCCTATCCAACCGGTCAACCAAGAACGCTTCATCTTCCGCGATACTTTCAAGCAGGGCATTCTGTATTTTTGCAGAAAGACAGTTTTCTTTGGCGATCTGAATAATGGTATTCTGTATTTCATCTGACTTTTTTCTGCGAAGCATTTTCTTTGCATCTGCAAGCATTTCTCCTGTACGCATCATATATACCATTATTGTCGATATGCGCTCCTGAATTTCTTGCGGGTTATTAGAGCAAGTAATATTCAGATAATCGCTTATTTCCTTAATTTCCTGTTCCATGATTATATGTCATTTAAGTAATCTGTTATAACTTTCATAAATTCATCCAAAGACCGGCAGACTACGTATTTGTTCCCGGCAGCTTCACACTCTTTCTGCCATTCTTTTTGCACCGGTCTTTGGTATTTATCCGGCTTTTTCATTTCCACACACAAAGCTCCATAGAAGCGATTGCTTTTTAAAAGAATTAGATCGGCAACACCGGGAAGCATCCCTTCATCCTTCATGTATTCTCCGTTTCTTGCACTTCTTCTGGCAGCGTTCGGGACGGCAAACAGCATATCTTTCAGCTTGGGGTATTCCAATCTAAACCACTTCACGCAAGCGCATTGTATCTTATGCTCATCGTTCGTTGGTTTCTTACGTGATTTAGCTTTGGATGCAAGTTTAATCATCTCCTCGTATGTCATCGCTTTCTTTGGTTTTATCAATTACAACTTTGTTGGGGGACACAGATGTAGATATGGTTACTTTCGTCCCTTCCGGTATGCTATCAACAAACTTACGTGCTGCATTCTTTAGCGGAACACTTTGTTTTGATGCAGGTGTATCTTCTTTGGCTTCATAAGGATATACGTCCATAATAGCGGTTTCCTTGATGCAAACGGCATTGTAATCAGCCATAGTACCTTTCATACCTTCATCGAGTTTCTTCATCGCATCACGCAAATCAGCAGCTTGAACAAGAACGGTTGTCTTTGTTTTCTTTTCTGCACCGGACTTTTCATCAAGAGTGATGAATTCCAATTTGCAGTCATACCATTTATCAGCCGCTTCTTCTTCAGAAGGGAACAACTCTGAATAATGGGCACGCTTAATATCTGACACAGTAAATTCTCCACTGATAAAAGGAGAAACCTCTTCTATTGCTCGTGCTTCGGCTTCTGTGAAGCTAAGAGCATCAATTAGGTATGGCTCGGTTACTTTCTTGTTCATACCATTCTCCATTACCTTCTCATATCGTATTTTTACGATGAACCATGTGTGCATTGCCATATTTTTAGTCCTCCTCTATACTTTTTGCAAATTCAAGAATGAGTTCTTTATCCCAGTCTTCAATTTTTCCATTCTCATCAATATTCATAATAATGTAATCTCCGTAACCATTTTCAGCCGGACACATGATGGACGGAACGTAACCTTCATGCTCAACGATGGTGTTACCGTCTTTATCCGTAACTGCATAAACGCCATCATCGCATACCTTATAATGAACTTGTGCGGTAAAACCTTTTTCCCAATTAGTGATAATTCCATTGTCGATGTCAATAATAGGTCGCCAACGGTATTCATCACCTGCATGAATAAATTCAGCACAAGGAATAGTTGGTGGATTTTCAGAATCGCTTACTCCGTTTACTTCTGTATCCTCAAAATAGCGTACACCTGCATCTACTTTCAAGTAGACTGCCCAAAATTCGGTTGGTTTGTTGATTGTAATTTTCATTGTTCTATTTTCTTTTGAATTTTCTTTATCATGTTTCTGAATTGCCTTGCCTTATCCGCTTCGCAAGGTTTGGTAGCGGTTTTGTCTATCAGATTTGCACCATATTCAAGCATTCTGACAATGGAATTCAAATCTGTATTGCATAGGGTATCTGCAAGTTCAATCTTGTCGAAATCAATATTATTATCATTCATGAAGTCGCCAAGAGCGATTATATTTTCACGAGTTGTGGTAACAGTAAAAGTTCTCGTAAGAAGTTCCGGTTCCTGGACTTTGGCTTGCTCGACAAAGGCAGGTGGTTCATTGGTGACCTGCTGACTGATTCTTGCAAACGGATTGACTGGATTCTGCTTGGCTCGTTCTGTCTCCTCTTTCATTCGTGCTTCTTCGGCGGCTTTCTTTTCATGTTCAGCCTTGATTCGCGCTTCTTCTGCTGCTTTGGCACGCTCACGCTGTTCCTTCAGGCGGTTGGCATACTGGATAGTAGATGCGATATTGAGCGTATCCATGTAATAGGTACGAAGGACATCGAAATCTTCACCAAAACCTTTCAATGTAGATAGTTCGTTTTCAACCTTAGCAAATATAGCATCAACGTCAGAGCAAACAGATTTCATACTGGCTGACTTGTTAAGCCATTCCGATTTGAAAACCTTATTGAAATCTAAAAGGTTAACATTCAGACCATCGAAGTAAGTTTTGATAGTGGCTTTCTTCTTGTCCTTGTATTGCTGCTCATTCTGTTTTACTACCGTATCAATCTTAGCGGAGCATTCACCGATGAGTTTTACCGTTTCATTTACTACTTCCTTGAATTCTCCAAAAGGTTTCATAAACTCCTTCTCGATTTCAAGACGTTTGGCGTTGAGGACTTTCGCTGCCTTGTTAAGAGCAGCCTTGTCTTTCTTCGCTTGGTCGATATTCTCATCGTTATAATTGGTAATATCATACATTGGCAGGGCTGATTTCACCATATCCCTGATCTGAATTGCGTTGGTAGTAAGACTACCTAACGTCTTTTCACTTACGACCAGTTCAAGGTCGCTTTCTTGGATTGCTATTTGTGTATTCATTGTTCTGTTTTAAAGTTTCTATTTTCTGAAAGCCTCATGCTGCTCTTTTGTTTTAAGCCATTGTAGGCATCTTTTGTTATCAGGGACGGTCAATTGTGTGACAACCCCAAGCATTTCATCAAACGACAATTGATCTGTACTTTTGTTATCGACGTGGACATCAAAGCATCCGTTACCAAGTCGTTTGATTATAATATTTGGTTTCATTGTAATATCCAATTTCATCATCCATATTAATTAGTTCTTTTACAACATCATTAGCAACACAGATGCGTTTCTCCATTTCGGCAAATACAGTTTCATCCGGTAATATCCTTACGATGTGAATAGGAGTGTTTTGGAAAGGATTGTAAACAACAAAATCAGTCCATTGCGCACCAGTACACATCATGTGAGCCATACACTGGTAGAAATATTCAGGTTTGGTATCAAGCAGCGATTCGTTGTCATATATTTCGCTTCTATACTTCATGAAAGTACTTTGAATCGGGCATTTGATTTCCAAACAGCCTTTTTCACCGGTTTCTTCATCATAATAATAGCCATCAGGACTACTTGCGAAATACTCTATAGTAGGATGCTTACATGACCCTGTTTCAACAATATGTCGACCTGTGATTCTCTCATACAGTTCTCTGGCATTTTCTTCCTGATCTGTTCCCCATTGCATGGATTTGGTATTAATGCAGACCTGATGCAAATATTTCTCAAACTCGACATCGTCATTGACAACTTCAGGATTCATATCCCTTTCTGATGCAACTTGATAAATATAAGTTTTGGCTGTATCGGAGAAGTAATCAGTTCTTCCTTTTTTCATTAGCAGTCCGACCTGCGACCCGGTGAAATTACCGAGCCGCTTGCGGAACCATTCTATAGAATGTTGTGCTTCCATTACAATAATGATTTTCGGGCAGGTTTATTATTCGCGTAATCTTGAGTTTGGTTTGCAGGTTGCTCCGGTTGGGGCTGCTCTTTGACACCTGCGGCTTTTGCAGCAATCTCGGCAAGCTTGTTTTTCGTACCTTTATCCGGGATTTCTTCATACTCTACATCCTGAATATCATCAGCTTCTTCTTTGGTTATTAATCCCATTGAAATCTCCGGGCAATATACACGTTGCCAAAAAGCAGCAGCACGATAGCGAAGCATTTGACTGGGCATTGATTGCCATTTTGAGCCGTTCTTCTTTATCCAGCCCTCTCTGTCCGCCATCCCAATAGTTATCCAATCACCATGAAGCGGTTCTTTATGTTCTTTATCGGATGACTCATAGGCAATGCAGCGACATCCATATTCCAAAGTACCTTCCTCTCCCTTAAATTCATAACGAAGTGGGGAAAAACGTCCGCTTGCGTTGATTGTCGCTATCAGAAATTTACTGCTAAAAGCTGGATTGCCATGTACGATATAAAGATTTTGCATACACATCAAAGGGTTACATCCCATTCTCATAGCCATATCCAATGCAATAACGCAGTTCCCGATGTTCCCTTTATAGGTATCCGGGACGATAGTACTTTCGGTGTACATTTTTGCCATGCGTTGCATAACTTCAAATTGTTTGACAGTCTGTCCTACAGGTGTCATTGCAAATTCTGCTGCCTGTTTAGCTTGAATAATTTGCAACTCAGTTACTTGATTCTTTTCTTCCATTGCTCAATATTTTAAAGTTTAACAATATCTCGAAATTCCAAGAGATCGACATAAATTGTCTCGCTCCGTCTCGAATTCATCATCTTCATAATCACGCAGCTCCTTCTCTGCTAAAGCTATGTCTTCTTGAATAAGATTCACAACCTCTTGCTTATAATCACAGTTGTATAATGATACCACTTGATTTTCAGTCATTCTATTCACTGCATCTAGTTCAATGTGCAGATCTT
>ENA-ORVC01001994-ORVC01001994.1-human-gut-metagenome-genome-assembly--contig:-NODE-1994-length-15105-cov-10.993090_pt1 | contig 15105 bp, 9 predicted proteins | sample MGYA00242092_ERZ509234 | MGnify/ENA primary metagenome ERZ509234 (study PRJEB26280, sample SAMEA2338800) | human gut metagenome | biome: human gut; feature: human-associated habitat; material: faeces... | reverse complement strand
AGCACCGCCTCGCCCAGCAGCAGCGACGCGGCCAGGCTGCGCCGCCATTTGCGGCAGGCCGTGAGGTAATGCATCTGCCGCCGGAGCAGCACGTAGATCGTCATGGCACCCAGCACCCCGCCCAGGAACGGGGTCAACTCGATGAAGATCGTGACCCCCAGTCCGAGGATCAGCACGAAAAGCGAATAACGCCAGTATAGTTCCTTGAAAGACTGCATACGCGTCCGCTGAGCAAGGAACGTGCCGCAACGTGCAAGACCGTGCCCGTCAACAGGTTGAAAAATATTTGAACAAAATTTACGGTGTTCTGTTGCGGCTGTGAAATATTTGGTTTAAATTTGTATAAGCAAATTATGGACGGCTTTATGGAAATAACGGTTTCCACCGGCACCCTGCATCACCGATACGGTGCGGGAGAAGGTATGCAAACCGGATATCGGCTATCGCCGGGCACGGCCGGCGATACGCAACGACGAGGGGTATCTCACACGCGGAGTATCCCTCGCAACTTTATACAAACCCCAGCGTACCATGGATCTCAGTGCCTTCCCGAAAGGTTGCCGGGGGTTAAAATCCTGTGAAACTTCCGCCACCCCACCGGCGGGAGCGGAAAAATCCCCGATCTTAGTGCCGCGAACCACGACACCACGCTATGAAGAAACCGAAATATCCATTACACTCTTTTATTTACTAATCCATTAAAAAGTATGAGAAAACATTTACAACATTTCCTCATGACGGCCGCCCTGATCCTGTTCGGAGTGTCCGCCGCTGTCGCGCAATCGGCAGTTACGGGTAAAATCGTAGATGAGACCGGCGCACCGCTGATCGGTGCCTCTGTGACCGTACCCGGCACATCGCAGGGTGTCAGCACCGACGTCGACGGCAACTTCACGCTGAAGACCGATGCCAAGGAGATCGAGATCAGCTACGTGGGCTACGTCCCGACCAAAAAACCCGTCACGGGCCCGAACGCACGCCTGGGCATCATCCAGATGGAGCCCGACGCCGTGGCATTGCAGGATGTCATCGTCATGCAGTCGGTGGCCGTGCAGCGCAAAACCCCGGTAGCCGTATCGACGGTCAACGCCGAGGAGATCAGCTACAAACTCGGCGGACAGGAGTTCCCCGAAATCCTGAAATCGACGCCGGGCGTCTACGTGACCAAGGACGGCGGCGGCTTCGGCGACTCGAAGATCAACATGCGCGGTTTCCAGGCGGCCAACGTGGCCGTGATGGTCAACGGCGTCCCCGTGAACGATATGGAGTGGGGCGGCGTATACTGGTCGAACTGGGCCGGCCTCTCGGACGTGACGCGCAGCATGCAGACCCAGCGCGGCCTGGGCGCCTCGAAAATCTCGTCTCCCTCGGTCGGCGGTTCGGTCAACATCGTGACCAACGGCATCGAGGCCAAGCAGGGCGGCACGTTCTCGTTCGGCGTAGGTAACGATGGCCTTTACAGCCTTTCGTTCAGCCTCTCGACGGGCCTCACGAAGAGCGGCTGGGCACTGTCGGTACTCGGCGCGAAGCGCTGGGGCGACGGTTACATCCAGGGAACCAACTTCGAAGGCTACAACTGGTTCGTCAACATCTCGAAGCGCATCAATGACCGCCACCAGTTGTCGCTGACCGCCTTCGGCGCCCCGCAGAAGCACGCGCAGCGCCATGCCCTCGACGACGGACTGAAGATCGAGGAGTGGCAGAAGGCCAAGAACTTCATGGGCGAAAAGGACATGTACCGCTACAACGCCGAGTACGGTTTCGACAAGAACGGCAGGCAGCGCTACTCGCACTTCAACGAATACCACAAGCCCCAGATCTCGCTGAACCACCAGTGGCAGATCGACTACAAGTCGTCGCTCTCGACGGCGCTCTACATGTCGATCGGACGCGGCAGCGGCTACTCGGGCCAGGGCCGCACCTCGGCAGACCGCAACATGTGGAAAGGTACCAACTACGGCGTGCTGAACACCACCTTCCGCAACCCCGACGGCACGTTCGCCTACGACAAGATCCAGGAGATGAACGCCGCCAGCCCCGACGGTTCGCGCATGATCATGTCGAAGAGCAACAACAACCACATGTGGTACGGACTGCTCTCGACCTACACCAACCAAATCTCCAAGTCGCTCGAACTGTCGGCCGGTATCGACGTGCGCTACTACATCGGCGAGCACAACAACGAGATCATCGACCTCTACGACGGCAAGTATTTCATCGACGACAGCAGCCGCGCCAACGTCAAGCCCGAGCAGAACGCCGCCGCGGCCGACCCCAACTGGGTGTATGAAAAACTGCAGGTCGGCGACAAGGTTTACCGCGACTACGACGGCCACGTACACCAGGAAGGCGTATTCGCCCAGCTGGAGTGGACGAAGAAAAACCTCAACGCCTTCGTATCGGGTTCGGTTTCCAACACCGGCTACTGGCGCTACGACCGCTTCTACTACGACGCCGCACACGCCGAGTCCGAGCACGTGAACTTCATCGGTTACACGGTCAAGGGCGGTGCCAACTACAACATCAACGAGAAACACAACGTATTCGCCAACCTGGGCTACATCAGCCGCGCCCCGTTCTTCTCGGGCGGCGCATTCCTGCAGAGCACCACGAGCAACGTCAAGAACCCCGACCCGCTGAACGAAAAGGTATTCTCTGCCGAGATCGGCTACGGATTCCGCTCGGGCATCCTTTCGGTCAACCTGAACGGTTACTACACGCTCTGGATGGACAAGTCGGTCGTACGTTCCAGCTCGATGGCCAACGGCGACTACGCCCGCGTGAACCTCTCGGGTGTCGACGCACGCCACATGGGCCTCGAACTGGATTTCGTCCTGCGCCCCAACCGCTGGCTGGACGTGACCGGTATGCTTTCGCTGGGCGACTGGCAGTGGGACAGCGACTCGAAGGGCTACATTTACGACACGCAGGGGCAGCCCCTGACCAAGGCTTTGGACGGCACGGTCGCCTCGGGCATCATGGCTGAAGACCACGCATGGCTCAACCTCAAACAGAAAGGCATCAAGGTCGGCGGTTCGGCTCAGACCACCGGAGCCCTCGGCGTCACGGTTCGCCCGATGAAGGGACTGCGCGTCAGCGCCGACTGGAACGCCTACGGCAACAACTACGCCGACTTCTACATCGGTTCGAACACCAGCCTTAACGGCAACTCGACCGTCGACGTGAAAGACCCGTGGAAAATTCCGTGGGGACACCAGCTCGACCTCTCGGCCAGCTACGCCTTCAAGATCGGCAACGTACGCGCCACGATCTACGGCAACGTGAACAACGTCTACGACTACAACTACATCATGGACGCGCAGTGCGCCGCAGCCGACGAAGGTATCTGGCAGAACGTATATGCCGTCATGTACTCGTTCGGTCGCACCTATACAGTAAGACTGAAAATTAACTTCTAATTACAGCGAACCATATGAACAAGCATATTGTAAAATACCTTCTGGCCCTTGCGACGATAGCATTCGTGGGGGGGGGTTGTAATGTCGACGATTACAACGAGGAGTATCTGGACGGGTTCAACCCCGACAAGGAGATCACCGACGTCCAGGTACTGAAATACACGATGACCGACGCCGACTACGCCAGCGTCGCGTCGAACGCCGCCAACAAGGCGATCGCCGAAGCCGCAGGGCCCGATGCAGTGGCAGCCCTGGCCGCCGTAGGCACTGCAAAATGTTTCTCCGAAGCCGCTTCCGCCACGACGTACCTGCCCGCCTTCCTGGCTGCAGGTTACGACAGCTACCTCTCGAACGGCTCGACTGTCACCGTTACCTATAAGAACCAGCGCGGCGAGATATCCGAGGCCATCACCGGCATCGCTTCCGCCTCGACCTACGAGCTCAAGGCCGCCGACTACGAGGTAGCCTGGGGCGAGGATATCACGGCCGACTACTTTACACCCGGTAAGCCGGCAGCCAACTACCTGCCGCGCATCCTCAAGGAGGCCGTCAAGAACGCCGAGGCCGGCGACTACGTCATCGCCGAATACGCCTACTCCGAGCAGGAGCCTTCGACCGGAGGCGGCGAAATCCCCGAGACCATCAACAAGATCAGCGAAATCATTGCCCCCGGCGACTATACCGTGCAGGGCACCGTTTCGGCTGCCTATGCCCGCGGCTTTATCGTCGACGACACCACGGGGGCTATTCTGGTATATCTGAACGCCCCGTCGAACTACTCGCTAGGCGATGTAGTGAAGGTCAAGGGTGCCGTTACGGAATACAACAGCGGCATGCAATTCGGCAACACGGCCGAGATCACGCTCGTGGAGAAAACCAAGAATTTCGCCTTCCCCACGGCACAGGCCATGTCGGGCAGCGAGCTCGACGCCTACCTGACCGCAACGTCGATCAAATTCGTCAGCCTGACGGGTACGCTCTCGATCAGCGGCAACTATTACAACCTCAAGGTGGACGGTGCCGCGACGGCCACCGGCAGCCTCTCCTTCCCCAACAAGGGGCAGATCGACGAGAGCCTGGACGGTAAGAAGGTCACCGCGACCGGTTACCTCTTCTCCGTCAGCAAGAGCGGCGACGCACCCAAATTCGCCAACATGATGGTCGCCACGATCGCCGAGGAGGGTTCGCAGCCCGCATTCACGCCCGTGGGCGTCGTCGCATCGGCCGATCCCGGCACGTTCAGCGTGACGGGACAGATCGCAGCGACCTACAAGCGCGGCTTCCTCATCAACGACGGCACAGGGTCGATCCTCATCTATACCAATGCCGACCCGACCGGAACCTATGCCATCGGCGATCTGGTCAGCGTGGAAGGTACCACTTCGGCTTATGCCGGGCTGAACCAGTACCCCCCGGCATCGACCGTCACCAAACTCAATACCGAGGCCAATAAGTTCACCTACCCCGCGATCCGCGAAATGGACGGTACCGACATGGACGGTTACCTGACGCTGACCACGGCGCAGTACGTGCGTTACACGGGTACGCTGAAAATCGACGGCAACTACTACAACGTCATCAACGACGAAGCGCTGACGGCACAGGGCAGCCTCTCGTATGTCCTGGACGGCGCCGTAGACACAGCACTCGACGGACAGGAAGTCGTCGTGGAAGGCTATGCGATCGGCGTATCGAGCGGCAAGTTCCTCAATACGATGGTCACTTCTGTCAAGTCGGCAGCCAATGCTTCGGCAGCTTCCTTCGGCATGACCCGCGCCGCGGTGACCAAGAACCGCTATGCGATTTACACCTTCGACGGCACGTCGTGGGCAGCCGCAGAAAACACCACGATGGTCAACCCCGAGGACTACACGCAGATGGGCGCCACCAATCCCAACTTCAGTTCGTCGTTCTCGCAGGACACCTACCTGCCCCTCTACCTGAAGTACAAATATCCCTACGCCCTGGCCGAGGAGAAGATGAACGTGGCATACCACTTCTACGACTCGACGGACAAGGTGACCCTGCTCTTCGCCGACGAGTACACTTACGACGGTGCGGACTGGATCAAGACCGAGGACACAGAGACGCTCGACGGCCCGTTCAAGAAGGTCAGCGGCAAATGGAACTTCGACCCCAGCATGACGCTCGTCGTGGCCCCCGACCGCAGCGCTTACAGCAAGAGCTTCTACCAGGCTTGCGTGGACTGGGTACTCCAGAACAAGGACGCCGCCTATACGACGGATAACCGTAGCGGGAGCCGCCTCACGGATTCGGAATATTACAGCGGTTGCGCGGCAAGCTACACCAACCTGAACTGGCGTATCAACACGCTTCCGAAATACTACTGGAGCGAAGCCGGTGAAGACATATCGGCCTACGACAACTGGGGGTCGGAAGACAAGGATGCCATGCGCGCATCGTACCAGGCATTCTACGACGAAGTAGAGAAGCGTTTCGGCGAGGTAATGTCCGCCGCCCTGGGTACGCTCTACCCCGATGTCAAGATGATTTCCGGCATCGACGTGATCTACACCGTACAGATGATGCTCTACACGCAGCACATCGGCTCGGGCACGGGCAAGGTGACGCACGCATTCGAATTCAAACTCGTCGACACCGGCAAGTTCGAATACGTACGCATGTACGCACTCTCGCCGGAGTATGAACTGATGAAGGATGCCAACTTCGAATAACGGAATCCGATCCAAAGCAAAGGGCCGCTCTAACGAGTGGCCCTTTTTATTTTTCAATCATCGGACGGATCGGATCACGGGACAGGGAAAACTGCTGCAAAAGAGGAAGCCGACGATTCGTGCGGGCGGAGCGAACGGCCTGCGGGTACGGCTATACGGACGGAGTACCCGGATATGGTCTTGACGCGCTACCCTACTTTCGGGGCAGCAGCCGACGGCGCAGCAGGTCGCAGGTTGCGGCCGGCGCCGAATGGTCGAACAGCTGCCCGCGGATACCCAGCGCCGCTGCGGCGGCAATATTGGCCGGGCGGTCATCGATAAAGAGCGTCTGCGCAGGATCGAGTCCGTAACGGCCGAGCAGTCGCCGGTAGATTTCCGGCTCGGGTTTCACCACGCCCTCCTCGCAGGAGACCACCTCACCGTCGAAAAGCCCGTAGACGGGGAAACGGCGCAGGAAGTCGATGAACTCGCGCGACATGTTCGAAAGCACATACAACTTGTAGCCGGCGGCCTTCAGGTCGCGGACAAGCTGCTCGGTGGGCTTCACGGGTTCCTGCATGTCGATCGACAGACGCAGGTACTCCTCGCATTTCGCGCGCGGGCAGGCATTGATCCCGGAAAGGATGCCGGTCACCTCGTCGAGCGTCGACACCCCGCGGTCGTAGTCCTCCCAGAAAGCCGGCATGGGCTCCGAACGGATGAAACTGAAAAAGTCGTGGAATTCTTGCGTACACTTACTTCTGTCGCGGGCAAAAAGTACTCCGCCCAGGTCGAAAACGATATTTTCCATGGGGCAAAGATAGCCATTTTTTCGTTTGGTTCATGATTTGCAGGCTGGCGCATAACAAAAACTCCGATTATGAACTATGGCATAAGCATCCTCTTCCGCGCCATTCCCCTTGCGATGGCAGCCTTCTGTTTCGCTTACGGCGCCTACGTTTTCGCCGCCGGCGACGACCCCTCGCGGCTCACGGCAGGCCCCGTGCTCTTTTTCCTGGGCTCGATCTGCGTCGCGCTTTACTGTACCGCCGCCACCATCATCCGCCAGATCATCGGCACCTATACCGCCGCCGCGAAATACCTTTTCCCGGCCATCGGCTATGCGGTCGCCGCCATGACGGTCATCTGCGGGCTTTTCATCATCCAGTCGCACATGACCGGGGCGTTCGTCACGGGGCATGTCGTCTGCGGGCTGGGGCTCATCACGGCGTGCGTCTCGACGGCGGCCACCTCCTCGACGCGTTTCAGCCTGATCCCCAAGAACTCGGGTGACAGCACCTTCTCGGTCAACCCCGCAGGCTTCACCCGCGGGCAGAGTTCGCTGCTGATCTTCATCGTGTCGGCCATAGCCGCCGGGGCATGGGTGTGGTGCATCCTGCTCTTCGCGCTGGGAACGCTCCCGGCGCATATCGTGGCGGGAAGCGTCATGTTCGGCATCGCCTGTGTCTGCACGTCGCTCATCGCGCTGGTGGCCAGTATCGCACGCCAGGCACGGGGCAGCTACACGATGGAGGAACGCCGCCGGTGGATGGGGCTGGTGCTCGCGATGGGCGGCCTGGCCTTCGTGCTGGGGCTGATCCTCCTCTTCACGCTCCGGGGCGAGGCGATCAGCTTCGTGGGCTTCGTGCTCATAGGGCTGGCACTGATCTGCTGGAGCATATCGAGCAAGGTCATCCTGCTGGCAAAGATCTGGCACGCCGATTTCCCGCTGGCCAACCGCATCCCGATCATCCCGGTGCTTACGGCCCTGGCCAGCCTGTTCCTCGCGGCATTCCTCTACGAGGCGGCGCTCTCCGAACCCAAATATTTCGTCCCCGCACGCGTCCTGACGGGTTTCGGAGCCATCTGCTTCACGCTCTACTCCATCGTCTCGATCCTCGAAAGCGGCGCGAGCAAGAAATAGCCCCGCTGCAAGGCCATAAAAAAAGCCACCTTCCCCGGGTGGCTTTTCTTATTGCCTTTATCGTCACATGGGTCAGAACAGGTGGCAAGCCACCGTCAGCCCGGCCATGACGATGGAAACCATCGACATCAGCTTGATAAGGATGTTAAGCGACGGGCCCGAAGTGTCCTTGAACGGGTCGCCGACGGTGTCGCCCACCACGGTGGCCTTGTGGCACTCGGAGCCTTTGCCGCCGAAATGCCCCTCCTCGACCATCTTCTTGGCATTGTCCCACGCGCCGCCCGCATTGGCCATGAACACGGCCAGCACGAAACCCGAGCTGAGGCCACCGACCAGCAGGCCCATCACGCCGGCCACGCCAAACACGAGACCGACGGCTACCGGCACGACGATGGCCAGCAGGCTGGGGAACATCATCTCGCGCTGTGCACCGCGGGTCGAAATCTCCACGCAGCGGGCATAGTCCGGCGTGCCTTCGCCCGTGAGGATGCCCTTGATCTCGCGGAACTGGCGGCGCACCTCGTTCACCATGCTCTCGGCGGCACGTCCCACGGCGTTCATCGTCAGGCCGCAGAACAGGAACGACATCATGGCGCCGATGAAGATGCCGATCAGCACCGTCGGGTTCATCAGCGTGACCTGGTAATACTCCATGAAATCGAGGATCGAAGCCTTCTCGACCAGCTGCGAGGTGCCGTTGGGCAGGTCAAGCATCGTGATGCCGTTGTGCAGCAACCCGATACGGATCTCCTCGATGTAGGATGCCAGCAGTGCCAGTGCGGTCAGCGCCGCGGATCCGATGGCGAAGCCCTTGCCCGTGGCAGCGGTCGTATTGCCCAGCGCGTCCAGCGCATCGGTGCGCTTGCGCACCTCGGGGCCGAGGCCGCTCATTTCGGCATTGCCGCCCGCATTGTCAGCGATCGGGCCGTAGGCGTCCGTGGCGAGCGTGATGCCCAGCGTCGAGAGCATACCGACGGCGGCGATGCCGATGCCGTAGAGCCCCAGCGACATGTTCATCGGAGCCATCATATTCTCCATGTCGAAGCCGATGGCGCACAGATAGGCGAGGATAATCGCGGCACCGATCGTCAGGACGGGGATGGCCGTCGAGATCATGCCCGACCCGACCCCGGCGATGATGACCGTGGCCGGCCCGGTCTGGGCGCTTCCGGCGATCTTCTGCGTCGGTTTATAGGAGTGCGAAGTGTAATATTCGGTAGCCTGCCCGATGATGATACCGGCGACGAGCCCCGTGATGACCGAGCACGACAGCCCGAGCCAGTTCTGGATACCCAGCAGGTAGAGGATGCCGAACGTCGCGCCGGCAATCAGCAGCGAACTGAAATTGACACCCACGCCCAGCGAGCGGAGCAGCTCGCGCATCGAGGCGCCCTCACGGGTTCGCACGAGGAAGATGCCGATGATCGAGAGCACGATCCCCACGGCCGCGATCAGCATCGGCGCCAGCACGGCCTTGAGCTGCATCGCCATGCCGTCGGCCGTGGCGAACGCCGCCGCGCCCAGCGCTGCCGTGGCGAGCACCGAACCGCAATAGCTCTCATAGAGGTCGGCGCCCATGCCGGCCACGTCGCCCACGTTGTCGCCCACGTTGTCGGCGATGGTCGCGGGGTTGCGCGGGTCGTCCTCCGGAATCCCCGCCTCGACCTTACCCACCAGGTCGGCACCCACGTCGGCCGCCTTGGTATAGATACCGCCGCCGACGCGTGCGAAGAGCGCCTGCGTCGAGGCGCCCATGCCGAAGGTCAGCATCGTCGTGGTGATGACCACGAGTTTCTGCGGCCCCGACACCTCCACGAAGCGTTCGAGGATAACATACCAGAACGAGATGTCCAGCAGCCCGAGCCCCACGACCACGAGCCCCATCACGGCGCCGCTGCGGAAGGCGACCTTCAGGCCGCGGTCGAGCGACTGGCGTGCGGCGTTGGCCGTACGCGCCGAAGCATAGGTTGCGGTCTTCATGCCGAAATAACCGGCAAGCCCCGAGAAGAAACCGCCCGTCAGGAAGGCGAAGGGCACCCAGGGGTTCTGCACCCCGGCGCCGTAGGCCAGGTAGGCGAAGAACAGCGCCAGGATGATGAATACGATCAGCACGACCTTGTACTGCTGGCGCAGGTAGGCCATGGCGCCCTTGCGCACGTGCTCGGCGATCTCGCGCATGCGCGGGGTACCTTCGTCCTCGCACTTCATGCTGCGGTAAAATGCCCAGGCTACGGCCAGAGCAATGACAGCAGCGGCAGGGACGATCCAGAAAATCAAAGGAATGTTCATTTCGATAGAATTAAGGTTTTTAGAGTTTGTCGAATCGGTTATTAATACAAATATAATAATTTATCCCGATACTGTACTTTCCCGGACGGGCCGATATACAGCACAAAAAATCCCGGCAGCTCCGCACTCCCCCCCCCGCCCTGAGGCAACGAAAAACGGAAAGGAGCGAAGCCTTCGAAACACTTCGAATCTTCGCCCCTTCCCGTTTATGCGCCTGCGGCGTTCAGCGGAATCACCGCACCGCTACGAGCCGAAGTTGTCGTAGAGGATATTCTCCGACGGCACTCCGAGGTCGTCCAGCATCTTGACCACCGACGCGATCATCATCGGGGGGCCGCACATGAGGTAGATGCAGTCCTCGGGCGCCTGGTGGTTCTTGAGGTAATTCTCATAGAGCACGTTATGCACGAAGCCCGGGGTGTATTTCACGCCCGCGGCATCCGCCTCGGGATCGGGACGGTCGAGCGCCAGGTTGAACTTGAAATTGGGGAACTCCTTTTCGATGGCATGGAACTCGTCCACATAGGGAGCCTCCTTCAGCGCACGGGCACCGTACCAGAACGACACGGGGCGCTTGGTCTTTTCGGTCTTGAACAGATGCATCAGGTGGCTGCGCATCGGGGCCATACCGGCACCGCCGCCGATGAAGATCAGCTCCTGCGTGTCGGGCAGGTTGTCCGGCAGGAAGAACTCGCCGTAGGGGCCCGAGATCGTCACCTTGTCGCCCGGCTTGCGGGAGAAGATGTACGACGAGCAGATACCCGGGTTCACCTTCATGAACCCGCCCGTAGCCTTGTCGAACGGCGGCGTGGCGATACGGATGTTGAGCATGATGATATTACCCTCGGCCGGGTGGTTGGCCATCGAGTAGGCACGGAACGTAGCCTCGGGGTTGGTCGTAACCAGATCCCACATCTTGAACTTGTCCCAGTCGGCACGGTAGGCCTCGTCGATGTCCATGTCCGAGAACTTGATGGCGTCGTATTTCGGGATGTCGATCTGGATGTAGCCGCCGCTGCGGAACTTGAGGTTCTCGCCTTCGGGCAGCTTGACGACGAACTCCTTGAGGAAGGTCGAGATATTGCGGTTCGAGACCACGGTGCACTCCCACTTCTTGACGCCGAGCACGGCTTCGGGAACCTGTATCTTGAGGTTCTCCTTCACCTTGACCTGGCATCCCAGGCGCCAGTGCTCCTTGGCCATCTTGCGCGTGATGAAGCCGGTCTCGGTGGGCAGGATGTCGCCGCCGCCCTCGATCACCTGGCATTTGCACATGCCGCACGAACCGCCGCCGCCGCAGGCCGAAGGCAGGAAGACCTTGTTGTTGGCCAGCGTTGCGAGCAGCGTCGAGCCGCTTTCGGTCGTGATGACCTTCTCGCCGCCGTTGATGTCGATCGTAACTTCGCCCGACGAGGTCAGTTTGGCCTTTGCAAAGAGAAGCAGCCCTACCAACAGGAGGGTTACCGCCAGAAAGGCAATGATTGCAACTATAATAGTCAATTCCATTTTTTCCGAATCTCTTTTAAGGTTAGAACTGAATACCCGAGAAGATCATGAAGGCGATACCCATCAGGCCGGTGATGATAAACGCGATACCGGGGCCCTTGAGCGCCGCGGGAATCTGCGAGTAGGTCGTCTTCTCGCGGATGGCGGCCATCATGACGATGGCGAGCCACCAGCCCAGGCCGGAACCCAGGCCGTAGACGATCGACTGCCAGAGCGACGTCAGCTCCAGCGCATCGACCTTCTGCTGCATGAAAAGCGAGCCGCCCATGATGGCGCAGTTCACGGCGATCAGCGGCAGGAAGATACCCAGCTGGCTGTAAAGCGTCGGCGAGAACTTCTCGACGGCCATCTCCACCAGCTGCACGAAAGCGGCGATGGTGGCGATGAAAACGATGAACGTCAGGAAGTCCAGGTTCACATCGGGCAGCCCGGCCCACGAAAGGGCACCTGCCTTGAGTACGAATTCATACAGGAGGTAGTTCAGCGGCACGGTCATCACCATCACGAACGTAACGGCGGCGCCGAGGCCGAGGGCCGTTTTTACGCTCTTCGAAACGGCGATGTAGGAACACATGCCGAAGAAGAACGCGAAGACCATGTTGTCGATAAAGATCGACCGGATAAAGATATTCAATGATTCCATACGTTACCCTCCTATTTTTCCTGTAAATCCTTATTGCGCGAACGGTGCACCCAGATGATGCAGCCCACGATGATCAGCGCCATCGGCGGGAAGAGCATCAGCCCGTTGTTGTAGTACCAGCCGCCCTCGGCCGCATACCAGCTCTCGGGAACGATACGGAAACCCATCAGGGTGCCCGAGCCGAAAAGCTCGCGGAAGAAAGCCACGATCACCAGGATCAGGCCGTACCCCAGGCCGTTGCCGATACCGTCGAGCAGCGACGCCCACGGCTTGTTAGCCAGCGCGAATGCCTCGATACGTCCCATGACGATACAGTTGGTGATGATAAGGCCGACATAGACCGACAGCTGCTTCGACACCTCGAAGACAAAGGCCTTGAGCACCTGGTCGACCAGGATTACCAGCGCGGCGATGACCACCAGCTGCACGATGATGCGGATGCGCGAAGGCACGCCGTTGCGCAGCAGCGACATCACCAGGTTCGAGAAACCCGTCACGACCGTCACGGAGAGGGCCATGACGATGGCGGGCTTGAGCTGCACGGTGACGGCCAGCGCCGAGCAGATACCCAGGATCTGCACGATGACCGGGTTGTTCGCGGAGAACGGCCCCGTCAGGAACTTCATATTCTTAGCCGAAAACAAAGGCTCTTTTTCTTGCTTACTCATTGTTTTCTACGTTTTCTTGGTTAGACTCTTCCCGCACGGGGGCAAATACGATCGCCTCGATTGCGGCCTTGCGCTTGGCTTCGAGCAGCGGCAGGTAGTGGTGCAGGCTGTTGTAAAGCATCGCCGTCACGCCGTCCGAAGTCTTCGTACCGCCCGAAATGGCATCCACTTCATGCTCGGGATCCTGTGCGCCGCCCTTACGCAGCTTCACGGAAACGAACTGGTCGCCCTTGAAAATCTTCTTGCCGACGAACAGCGCCTGGTATTTCGGCGTGGCGATCTCGGCACCCAGGCCCGGGGTCTCGCCCTTGTGGGCCATGATGATACCGGCCATCGTGTCCATATCCTTTTCGAGCGCCACATAACCCCAGACCGGGCCCCAAAGACCGGTACCCGTAACCGGGATCACCACACGGCCGTCCTTGGCCTCGAACACGGGGAATTTGCCGTCGTCGAAAGCACCCGGCAAGTCCTTGAGCAGTTCGAATACGTCCTGCCCCTCGACTTTCTCGCCCCGGGCGTCGACGACGTAGGCGTCGATGAAGGTGTCGTAGTTCTGCCCCTGCGCCGAGAGCGACGAGAGGATCGAGGATTTCTTTTCGTTCAGCTCGTTGGCATACTGGCGCTTCTGGAGCGAGAGTGCCGCCACGGCGAGCAGCGTCGCCACGATCACGACCATCACGGTCGAATACATTATAATATATGCGTTGCCGTTCTTGTCGCTCAGCATCCCCTTCTTCTTCGCGTCCTCGATCTCGACGAACGCCGAAGCGGGAGCCGCGCAAACGGGGCATGTTTCGGGAGCGGCCTTCCCTTCGTGGATATAGCCGCAGACTGTGCATTTGAATTTTTTCGTTGCCATATATCTCCCCTATTTCGCCAGTTTAACACGTTTCTTTCTGCGCGAGATGTTCGCCTCGACCACGTAGTAGTCCACCAGCGGAGCCAGCGCATTCATAAAGAGGATCGACAGCATCATGCCCTCGGGATAGGCCGGGTTGACCACGCGGATCAGCACTGCCAGCGCACCGGTCAGCAGCCCCACGATATACTTGCCCGTATTGGTCTGGGCCGAGGTCACGGGGTCGGTGGCCATGAAGACGGCACCGAATGCGAAACCGCCGATGATCAGGTGGTACCATGCCGGATAGGTCGTCACACCGATCGCCTGGAAGAAATAGCCCATCGCCAGCCCGCCGACGAATACCGAAACCATCGTGCGCCACGAAGCGACGCCCGTGAACAGGAGGATCGCGGCGCCCAGGAGGATTGCCAGCGTCGAGGTCTCGCCGATACACCCCGGAATGAAACCGAGGAAGGCATCCATGGCCGAATAGCCCATCTGGCCCGTGGTGCTCAGGTTTTCGAGTGCCGTAGCGCCCGAGAAGCCGTCCACCACCTGCGGCACATAGCCCGGGATATTGGCTGCGACGTTCTTCATATCTTCCGTCATGCCTGCAATCCACACCGTAGCGCCCGACATCGAGGGCGTATAGGCGAAGAACGCGAAGGCGCGGGCCAGCAGCGCGGGGTTGAAGACGTTCATACCCGTACCGCCGAACACCTCCTTGCCGAAGATGACCGAGAAGGCCGTGGCCAGCGCCACCATCCACAGCGGGATGTCCACCGGCATGATCATCGGGATCAGCAGGCCCGTCACAAGGAAACCTTCATTGACCTCGTGGCCGCGGGCCTGTGCGAAGGCGAACTCGATGCCCAGGCCGACGACGTACGAAACGACGATGATGGGCAGCACCTTCAGGAACCCGAACCAGAGCGAAGCCCAGAATTCGGGCTGTACGCCCTGCGAGAGGAAATGCAGGTAACCCGTGTTATAGAACCCGAACAGGAGCGCCGGCATCAGGGCGACGACCACCATGATCATCGTACGCTTCATGTCGTTGCAGTCGCGTATGTGCGCGCCCTTCTGCGTCGTGGTGTTCGGTACGAACAGGAATGTCTCGAACGCATCGAACGTCGA
>ENA-ORVC01001989-ORVC01001989.1-human-gut-metagenome-genome-assembly--contig:-NODE-1989-length-15147-cov-3.194739_pt1 | contig 15147 bp, 12 predicted proteins | sample MGYA00242092_ERZ509234 | MGnify/ENA primary metagenome ERZ509234 (study PRJEB26280, sample SAMEA2338800) | human gut metagenome | biome: human gut; feature: human-associated habitat; material: faeces... | reverse complement strand
GCAGGGGTCTCCTGAGGTATTTTTGATGACTGCCCCTGTATTCGCGCTGATTGACTGCAACAAGTTCTACGCTTCCTGTGAGAGGGTCTTCCAGCCGGAACTGCGCGGGAAACCTTTGGTCGTTCTTTCGAACAATGACGGCTGCGTTGTCACGCTCACTGCGGAAGCCAAGGCACTCGGCATCCGCCGCGGCATGCCCGCATTTCAGATCGCTCATCTGCTTAAGTCCGGTCAATGTGCCTGGAGAAGTTCCAATTACGAGCTTTATGCGTCTATCTCGCGGCACGTGATGAAGATCATCGCCGGCATGGCGCCGGCTATCGAGGTCTATTCCATCGATGAATGCTTTGCCGATCTCTCTGGGCTCAATGAACCGCTTACCGACCTCGGCCGCCGCATCAAAGACCGCATCTGGCAGTGGCAGCGCATTCCGACCTGTGTCGGCATCGGAGAAACCAAGACTTTGGCGAAATTAGCCAATCATCTTGCCAAGGCATGGCCAGCATTCGGCGGCGTGCTCAATTGGACAGAACTCGCATCCAGCCGCCGCGAAAAGGCCATGTCAATCACCCCTGCATCGGAGGTCTGGGGAATCGGCGGACGCACTGCTCAAAAACTCACCGGCATGGGCATTCATTCTGTGTTCGACTTTTACTGCATGGATGCATCCTTTGTGCAGCGAACTTTCGGCGTGGTGCTTGAACGCACCTGGCGGGAACTCCACGGCGTGCCGTGCATCCCGTTGGATCCGTCGAGCCGTCCCAAGCTGGAAATCAGCCGTTCACGCTCTTTCGGACACCCGACAAGCGACCTCAATCAGCTGATTTCAGCCGTCTCGACGCATCTGGGCGAAGCCGCTCGGCAGCTTCGCCGGCAAAAGAGCCTCGCCGGCGAACTCACGGTCTTCTTTCAAACCAACTTCTTCAGGCCCGATCTGCCGCAGCACAATGCCGCGCCGACGGCACAGCTGCCGCACCCAACAGCTGACACGCTTGAATTGACGCAGGCTGCGGCAAACCTCGTTAAAGCGCATTTCCGCGGGGACTGCGCCTACCAGCGAGCCGGCGCCGTGCTGCAGGATCTGCGCCCCGCATCCGGCACCGTCAGCGCGCCGACGACTGCGGATTTGCTCTTTGATGAAGCGGATACGTCCGACACTGCTTGCGGACGACTGACGTCCTCTGAACTGCGCCGCACCGAACTCATGCAAACCATTGATGCACTCTGCCGCCGCTACAGCTGCGACATTGTGAAGACAGCAAGCTCCAGCCTCGCCGCAGGATGGGAAATGCGCCGCGGGAACTTGTCGCCCTGCTTTACAACCCGAATCGATGAAGTCTGGAAAGTGAACTACGTCGATCAGCGCGAAGAGCAAATGGATGCGGCCGGCGAAAGGCCGGCAGCCAAGAAGCCCGCAGCCTCCTGACTCGTCCGTACGCCGCGTTCACGCATGCCACTCGAGCAGGCGGCCGAAAAACCGCTGAAGTTCCGGCGTCTGAGGATGAGCAAAAAGGGCTTCGCTCGGTCCGGCTTCGACGATTCGTCCCTGATGAAGAAAAGCTGTCGCATCGCAGGCTCGGCGTGCGAAGCCCATCTCGTGGGTGACAATCACAAATTCGATCCCTTCACTGCGCAGCTGTGCGGTGAGATCGAGCACTTCCGCCGTGTACTCAGGGTCCAATGCAGAGGTGGGTTCATCGAGCAGCAGCAGCTTCGGGCGCGGAGCCACCGCACGGGCGATGGCAGCACGCTGCTGCTGTCCGCCGGACAGTTCCGAGGGATGCTTATCGGCATGTTCGGCAAGACCGAAATGCGCCAGAAGCTCAAAAGCCCGAGCATCAGCCGCCTCCTTTGTCCATCCGTGTACCTCCCGCAGCACCAAGGCGATATTTTCCTGAGCCGACAAGTGCTGAAAAAGATTGCCCTGCTGAAAAACGTAGCCGAGCGTTCTTCTGAAAGCGATGCATTCGCGCTCCGTCTTCGGCACGAGGCGGCCGTCCATTCGGATGGATCCGGACGTTGCCGGCAGCAGTCCGCCCAACATGCGCAGAAGAGTTGATTTCCCGCCCCCAGACGATCCAATCAGTGCGAGCGCGCTCGTTTCCACTGAAAAAGACACGTCGTCAATAACGTTTTCGCCGCCGAAACGCTTGACCAAATGTTCAAGCTCAACCTTCATAGCGGAACCTCTTTTCAAGCAGCCGGCTCACAAGCGCAACGGGAAGCGTGAGAATGAGATAAAGCACACCGAGGAAAAGGTAGCACTCCACGAGCTTGAGATTGACCGCACTCACTTCGCGCATGGCCTGCGTGAGTTCAACCACGGAAATCATTGAGAGGAGCGACGAATCCTTGATAACCGACGCAAACTGGCCGGCCAGTGCAGGAAGTGTTCTGGCTGCCATCTGCGGGACAATCACAAAGCGCAGCTGCTGCAGCCGCGTGAAGCCCACCGCTTTTGCCGACTCAATCTGAGCGGGGTCGATCGAGAGATAACTTCCGCGGATAATCTCTGAAATGTAGGCGCCTTCAAAAACCGAAAGAATGATGACGCCCGCCCAAAAGCGATCGTCAACGCCCCATGCTGTCCCTACCAGATAGAAAAAAAGGTAGATCTGCATAATGAGCGGCGTCCCGCGGATAAAGACCACATAAAGGCTCGAGAGGTCGCGAAGCAGGAGCACGCGGGAAAGCTTGGCCGCCGCCGAGAGAATGCCGAGCAGGAGCGAAAGCACCATGGCCGCTGCACTCACACCGATCGTCAGCAGAAAACCGTCCCAGATGCGAATGCGGAAATCAGGCAGAAACGAAAAATCTGGCCGATAGTCAATCTGCGCAAGTGAATACCAGAAAAAGGCAACGACCAGCGCGGCAGCTGCAACAAAGCTCGCCGCCTCCTTCCACGGATGACGGCGAACATCAGATGCATCCGACTGCCCGCTCTGCTCATCCTCATCGGCAAGCAGCCACGACCAAAGGCAGCGCGCATTGAAGCCGCTCCTTGTGCGTTCAGCGCCCATTTTTTAGCTGCCCGAATCCTTCTTCACTCAATCTTCGTGCCGATTTGCAGCTGTCAGCGCAAATCGGCTGTGTCAAAACTGAAGTCTACTGGTTTTGAGCAGGCGTCATGTCGAAGAACCACTTAAAGCCCAGTTGGTCGAAGGCCGCTTTTTCAGCCTTCAAGTGCTTTTCGGTGAGACGATCAAAACCGCCCTGCTTGCGATAGTCTGCAATGAAGGCATTGAGCGCATTGAGGAGCTTGGCGTCACCCTTGCGGACGGCAACACCCCACGGCTCAACCTTCTGGAAAGGAATGAAAACGGCTTCCGTCGTCTCCGGGTTCTTCTGCCAGTTGCGGTAAATAGTGAGCTGATCATAGATGAAACCGTCGGCCTTGCCGGTAGCCACTTCCATCACACACGCACTTTCATCAGGCAGCGCCGTCACGGCGGCATTTTTCAGATTGTTTTGTGCATAGAGATAACCGGTTGACCCGATCTTCGCCGCAATGCGGCGCCCCTTCTGGTTGAGGTCTTCAACGGACTTAATGCCGCTGCCTTTGTGTGTCAGGATGCCGAGCATCGCGTTGGCATACGGATCGGAAAAGTCTACGGTTTTGCGGCGCTCATCGGTAATTGTCATCGAACTCATCACCATGTCGACTTTCCCCGTCAAAAGCGCCGGAATCAAACCGTCAAAAGCAATATTTTCAATTTTGATTTCCTTGCCTGCGCTCTTCGCGAAATCCTTCATGAAATCGACGCTCACGCCCGCCGGATTGCCCTGCTCATCCTTGCCTTCAAAAGGCGGGTAAGCGAGCTCCATCCCGACCACAAGCGTCGGTTTTTCAAGCGTATCAGCCGATGAAGCAGAAGCCGATGAGGCGGAAGACTTCGCATCATCGCTCTTTGAGCAGCCCGTTAGGACAAGAAAAGCAGCCGCAGCGGCGGCAGAAAGGACAGTACGGCGAGCAGCAAACAACGGCATGTTTATCTCCAGTCTCATATAAGAAGACAACTCGAACTCAAAATCAAACAGCGTTTATGCGGCAGCTCCAATCATTTGGATTAAATCCTGAAATGCTGACAAGTTCGAATGTCTATGTTGACTGCATTATGCCTGAGAGAGCTGCAATCGGAAGATTAAATTCTGCAGAAGAAATTCGTATGCAAATATGAAAACACATATATTTATGTTGTCTACCGATTTATACAAAGATAGATATAACCTTGTGCGTTCAAAATAGCAATGTATTAAAAACTAAATACGCTATAGAGGAGACGAGATTGTCAAATATAAAAGTACATCAGGTCTTTCGCTTGAAATTTCCTTTATTACAAATAGTTAGATACGCTCGCTACTCGAGAAACAAACGATCAGCCGCCCTTTCAATCCATGATCAACATTGAAATTTGCCTAACCAAATAAAAGCATTTCATCCGCAATGAAGACGAGCGTTTATTGGCAAATGAAACAATAAACATTAAATTTTATCGTACAAATCAATAAGTTAGAACAAATATTCACTCATCAAATAACTCCCTAGTCTGCCATACAGGCATCCCTTAAAAGACGGACCATACCCTCCAAGTCAAAGTTTTATTTTTGGCATCAGGGATGCCTCATTACGCCAATATTGGATTCTTTCATCAATGAATTTCATCCATGTCTGTTGGAAATCACTCTCCTCAGCATTTTGAGGAATGACTGCAGCTGCGGCTTGAGGAAGCGCCTTGGCTAGATGATCCAGCAGACGCTCAAGCCGCCTTTGTGCCCAACTACCGGGCCGACCGATCTCATCAGCGAGCTCGAGGAGCTGCAGTGCATGCAATTGATCCCATTTGTTGCGCGCAATGAACTTGCCCCCCAAGGTATGCCCAATCGGGGGGCTTAATTTATTAAGCCAGAGGGCTATTTAACGTTTAGTCAACGGCTTAATTTCATCCTTCACAAAGTACGCTACGGCATCACGCAGCTCACGCAGATACTTGAGCTTCGTGTCAGAACCCCCAGCAGCCTTGTAAGCGGCATAGTCACCCATTGATGCATCCACAGTCTTGGGGGAGATGTCTGCGGCCGCTACCGTATTCGCATACACCTTCAGAGCCGCAGGGTTCACGCCCCACTTTGCAGAGAAGTTCTGGATGTCCTTAGCAATCAGCTCATCAACGCGATCTTCCATGATTGAGAACGCATCCTTATCTCGGAAGTTTTCCGGATTGAGCTTCACTTCAAACCAGAGCTGACTCAGTACCTCGCCAACCTTCGGATTGTTCTTTTTGTAGTCCTCAATGAACTTGCTGATTTGCTGATCTTCAGCACTGGTTGCAAGCTTCGGGGCATCATGTCCTTCCGGCATGTGTGCCTGCAGCAAAGCCACAAGATATCGGTAGTTCACTTCGATGCGCTTGATTGACTCCAATTCGTAGTCCACATCAATGTCAATGATGTCATCTCTCTCCTCGGTCAACTCTTTGATGCGTTCAATGATGTTGTGATACCGCCCAGTTAGATGCTCGAATTCCTCACGGCTCATCTTGAACTTCGTTGTGAGCATGTCTTCTTGGAACTCGTCGTACACCTGAACTTCACCAATCAACCGGTCCACAGTCTGGTAGGCCCTCGCAAAGTTTTGTAGTTCCTCAAGCGATCCATGCACCTGAAGGTCGTCCAATTTTTCCATTGAGGGTGCAATCGACCGCAGTTTTTCGACTGCTTTGATCAATTTTTCAGCTGTTTCCGACCAAGAAGGAGCCTGAACATCATCCATTCCACCATTGGTGTAGAGCCTCAACGCTTCATCAATCTTGGCCGTATAAAGTTCTGGCGTTTGCAGCGTAACGATCTGGCCGTAGCGCTTTTGCTTATTGAGGATGCGATTGGTACGCGAGAAAGCTTGGATGAGGTGCTGCGGCTTCATTGGCGGACGATCTAAGAAGATTGTCGACAAGCACGGAGCGTCAAAACCAGTCAGCAGACGGTCCACCACAATCACTAAATCGAGCTGCTCGCTGCGGTCTCGATATTTCGACCTCTTGCGAGCAAGACGTTCGTTCAAATCTGCGTTGTAAGCCCCCAGGGTTGAAAGATCCCAAGATGTGCCAAACATCGCGTTGTAATCGGCAATCGATGCTGCCATCTCGCTTTGGTTGGCAGTTGCACCGTCTTCGTTCTCACCAACGGTGTAGGTAATCGCCACTTTGGGAAAGTCGGGAAGAATCTTCCGGATGTCTTCCTTGACCTTTCCTTCGGCAACAAACTGTTTGAACAGCTTGTAATAGCGTTGGGCTTCCTGAATGCTGCTCACCGTCAATAGCCCTTCAAACGCTTCACCAGACGGAGCATTCAAACAAAGCTTGGCAGACGAGCGATTGACGATGTAATCAATTACATCCTTGCGATGCCGGTCATCGTCATAAAGGTTCTTACCTGTTTTAATGGCGTAAGCCTTGACAACAGCGGACTCTAAATCCTTGTCAGATATGCCTTCCACCTCTGCATCATCCATGAGGTTCAGCTTCCAGGCCAAGTCCTCAAGCGTACTGCGCAGAAAACCCATCCCCTGAATATTGAAACCCAATACAGCTCCGTCCCCAATGGCTTCTTTGATCGTGTAGGCATGGAGACATTTCTTGGTGGGATCGTGGGGACGGCCGTACATGCCTGCCGTAGTTCTTGGCAGATCTCCCTTCTGGGCGCGCTTATTTTCATCAAAGATCGGGGTGCCCGTGAACCCGTACCAAAGGCTGCGATGGAAGAATTTCTCAATCACACGCTTGCTTTCCGGCGTAACCGCACGGTGGCACTCGTCCACAATAAACGCAATGGTCTTCTTTGAAATTTGATCCTTGAGTTTCAGATACTTTGGAGTTGCATCAGTATCCGTACAGCGTCGAATGATGTTCTGAAGCTTTTGGATGGTCGTAACAATCGCACAGCGATCCTTGTTCTTGAGCTTGTCTTCAAGATCTCTTGTGTTTTCAGTATTTCGAACATCCACATCATCACTATCCGCATAGGACAGGAAAGAATCGGCAGTCTGCTGATCCAAGTCCTTACGGTCAATCAAAAAGATAGCTTTATCCATGGACGGCACATCAAGAAGATTCTTCGTGACCGTGTACGAAGTCAAAGTCTTTCCCGAGCCCGTGGTATGCCAAACGAAACCGGATTCTCTGTTCCTCGAAGCCTTGCGGATAGCTTCAATAGCATGGATCTGATAGGGACGAAGAAGAATTACCTTCTTACGATCGTTGTCCAGAACACAGTATTTGCCCACCATCAAGTGCGCAGCGGGAATATTGAGCGCAGCTTTGGCAAAAGCCAGATAGTCCTCGACAGGCTCATTCTCCTCGTTAACCCAACGCATCAGGAACTTTTCATTCATGTTCCCGTGATTGTCGGCGGCGATGTAGCGCGTCTGCTCGCCGTTACTCACGACAAACATCTGCACCAAGCCCATCAGACCACGGAACTTGCCTTCTTCGCAGTATTTCGTGATCTGACGGAAGGCATCCATAAAGGGATGGTCGCGATTCTTTAATTCAATGTGAATGAGGGGAAGGCCGTTAATAAGCAGCGTTACGTCAAATCGACGATTTCTCTTCGACACCTCCCCCTTTACGGCCTGGAATTGGTTGATGACCTCATAGCTCGAATTGCCGCCAGCTATCTCTCGGCTGTTAACAGCCATGAGGCTGACTTCACCTAACGAAGCATCCTCGCGGTGGAGCGGAATCTGGGCGACCTGATGCTCACCAGACAGCCAACGCGCAGCCTTATAAGTTGTCGCGGCCTGATCCAGCAGGAACTGCTTAACTTTCCCCATCTCTCCATCTGTCAAGGGAATGCCTTGGAGCTTGTCGATGTTGTTGCGATTGAGCTTCTCACGAAGGTTATTCCAGAGAGCCTCTTCCGTCCTCAGATCAGGACGGTACGTCCACTGAGAAACACCATGAGTAAGCTGCTTAATCAGCAGTTCTTCCATTTTCGATTCAATCATTTCTTTCCCCTATTATTCTTCGTCTTCAGAGAGACCTTCCATATCAATTCCGATATGGTGTTCGGCCTCGGTGCGCAAGTCAGTCAACGTTTGTCCCTGATACGTGAAGTACTTTGGCCCCTGATAAGCGCCGGAGGTGTTCCGCTGATCTTCGGGGAGAAAAGTTGGGACAAAAGCCGACATCTTGTAGATACGGCCTTCATATTCAATCGTTCGATCGCCGGCAACCTTCACAATGAGCCCCGTTGGCGTGAAGGTCAATTCATCCCCAACCTTTAGTCCAATCATGCTGAAGCGAAAGGGTGCACGTCTGGGAATTACGGGTTCTGGCGGCCCCTCGTCATCGGGTTGTATCGGCATGTTGTTACGATAACGCGTGAGAACAGCATCATCGATCGTTGATGCTATGTCCCTGAAAATATCCATTGCCACATCCGGAGGAACGTTGAAGAATTCGCGGTTCTGGCGGATGCGAAGATCCGTGAGACGATCAATCGTCTTGTGGACGAGCTTTTCCACCTCGTTAAATTTCGACGTTTGCAAGGTTGCATAGATCGAAAAGGGCAAAGGTACTGCGGTGTTATCCAGTTCCTTCGAACGGATATCTACCGGTGCTCTTCCCGATCTTGACCCAGTCTTCACGGAAGCTGTCGTTCGTAAGGATGTATACGTAGCCGGCTTGAGTCATGGTGGGGCATCAGATGAACATTTGTTGCAAAAGACCGTTCTTTAAACGTATCAAATTATTCTTTGTTTTTTCGCCATTAACGATTTGTTCATCTATGGTGGATAAAAACGCCGATATTTTCTTTTGCTCCTCTAGGGAAGGAATGTGAATTGGTAATATTGACAAAATGTCGACATTATAATTCTGCTGTTTTGTTCCTTGTGTGTAATGTAATGCTAAATCATTTCCGAAAAACTTATACCAATGCAATAAAAACTCTGGAATGATTTTGTCTTTTTTGGGAATTAAAGCTGCGCAAGATTGATTAATGGTCGAGTCTATTTTTAGAATTCCGCAATTACCGCGAGTGTTTTCTGCATCAAGTCCAATCATCGCAATAACAACCGTGCCGTACGGAACAATCCTTAAACGAGTACTTTTCATGCCGACGTCCGTAATTTTCTCTGCAGTTTCTTCTACAAAGCCACGCGTCAAGTCACGACTAGACAACCAATTAATTGCACCATTCCAGAATTCTTTATGATTTCGTCGAGGAGTCTGCCCGACATAGATCTCATCCAATACTTCTGATAATTTATAGGCTTTCCAGCTTCCTGCAAAACCCTTAAACCTAATTTCAGGCAATGTCCTACTGTTGGAAGACAGCATCTTCTGCAGTAACCCTTTCTTGAGGTGTTCAAGCGTTACGAGTCTCTTTTCACAGTTTTCGATGCGCCTGTCCAACGCCGTGAAGAACGCGGCGATTTTTTGTTGTTCTTCCAAAGCCGGGATCTTTACTTTCAATGTAGACAACCGGGAACTTGATAGGTTGTACCTTGAAATTCCCTGAGCTTGTATAGAAATACTCTTTCTATACACTGGAGATCTCAACAAATATGTTAAATACACAGGGTCGACATTTTGTTTATTTTTAATCCGAAGTCCAAAACTAAAGCTATTTAGGTACACTTTCTGTTTATGTGTCCAAACTGAAGCCATACCAACTTCTTCAGGCGTTTCAGACGACTGAGTAAACAAAACATCTCCATCAACTACGAGATTTTGTTTTTCATTGTGCCCCACCATCACTAAATCGCACATGTCTTGTTTAGCGATCGTATTTGTAAACACATTCATGTACGTTATAAACTTTGAGTCACCAAATCCGAAATCACTCTTTGTCTTGCCAGACAATCCTCCGTAGAAATTTCCTACCTCGGATAATGAAACTTCCCTTAAAAGTTCATTCGACTTAAATCTGAGTTTTGGCATCGTCATTACTTCACCTCTCCTCCAAAGTCGATCCCCAATTCCCTAAAGAACTCCGCCAACTTCGCATCAACTTCCTTCTCTTCCTCTTCCAACTTCGCCAATTCATCAAAAGTCGCCTGAAGATCAATTTCCTCCTCTTCTTCAGAGCTATCCACGTAACGAGGAATATTCAGGTTGAAGTCGTTCTTCTCAATTTCATCGTAAGTAGCGAGATGAGCATACTTTTCAACATCCTTGCGATCGACATACGTCGTATAGAGTTTTTCAATATGCTCAGGGTCAAGGAAGTTCTTAGCGCGTTCTTTGCGGAATTCCTTGGATCCATCAATGAAGAAAACACTACGATCTGGATTATTCTTCTTCAGAACAACAATGCACGTCGGAATGCCAGTCGAGAAGAAAATCCCAGCCGGAAGCCCAATGACAGCATAGATATTGCCCTTCTTGAGCAATTCTTCGCGAATCGTACCTTCAACCCCACCACGGAACAGGACACCGTGCGGAAGAACAATGCCCATCGTTCCGGTGTCCTTTAAGTGATAGAACCCATGCAGAAGGAAAGCAAAATCAGCCTTGCTGGCTGGTGGGAGTTTCTTGTACGGAGCAAAGCGGGGATCTGTCAAAAGACCATCAACGGCGTCATACTTCTGAGAATAGGGCGGATTCATCACCACAGCATCGAAGTTTGTCGGTTCATCCGTCGGCCAGTCTGCATCCAACGTGTCACCGTTACGCAAATGTTGAAGACTGCCAGGCACACGGTGAAGCATCATGTTCATGCGTGCCAGATTGAACGTCTGATTCTTTATTTCCTGGCCAAAGTACTGTACGGCATGCTTCCTATCGATGCCGTTCTTTACATCATCCTTGATGAAGTTTCGTATCTGCAAAAGGAGAGAACCAGAACCACAGGTCGGGTCATAAACAGTGAATCCATACTTCGTATCCTGACCATGGGTCACGATTCGAGCGATCAGCGTAGAGACAGCGTGCGGGGTATAGAACTCTCCAGCTTTCTTTCCGGATTCAGAGGCAAATTGAGAAATCAGATATTCGTAGGCATCCCCCAAAGCATCTTCGGGATAAAGAGTGAAATCAATAGCCGCGAGTTTAGAAATCACCGCGGAAATCAAGCTATTACGCTTGTCTGGGGTCTTACCTAAATCCTTCGAGTGAATATCAAAATCATCGAAAAGGCCTTCATACCCCCCCCTCCAGCAGCCTCAACATCACGAAATGCCTGACTAATGTTGCCTAACATAAACGTGCGATCATTTATCTGCTGATAAAACGCCGAGAAAGTCTTTGTGGGCTCAATTGCGCAGCCAAACCGATCTTCCAGTTCTGCCTGAAGATCTCTCCAAGTCTCTTTATCTGCGCCTGCCTCTTCATAAATTTTCTGCGCTACTTCCAGATTTTGAGGCTTCTTATCATTGAGTAGCTCGTACGCCTCAACGAGAATCTTGTCTGAAAGTGCTTTATAGAAAACCAATCCCAAAAGATAATCCTTGTAGACATCGGCTGACATGACCTGACGCATTTCGTCAGCAGCAGCCCACAAGGCAGCATTTAAATCTCTGGCAGTAAATGACATTTAGTTTTCCTTCGTTGGAATATTGTGATCGATAGATCGATTGGTGTGCGTAAGAAATTGAACCTCTACCCTCGCGAAAAAACTGAGCCCCATGGATAGGGCATTCTTCGCTTTAAGTGCTTTCCCACTATACACAGATTGAATTGATGGTATGAGAGATTCTATGGTACTGGTAGCAACCCCTCTGTGGCGAATTCGGTGATTTTCCAAACAGCCTCTTGCATCTCGTCAATGAGACGTCTGCTGCTGATCTGCACATTCGATACATTTTTATCTTGCGCTTGATATTTTGCCTCCACGACGTCCAATTGAGAACGGGCTCCGAGGGATCTCCTGAAGTTCAGAACCACTGGGCATCATCCGCAACCTCCTCTCTTCGGACATCTTTGAGCTTGTCATGCTCTGCCGCTTCAAGCACTTTCTTGGAGGCAGTTGAGAAATCCAATGACAGCCCAAGCCAGCTCAATACTGTCGTCAGTGTGGAAAACCGTACATCCTCACCTTGCTCAAGCTTGATCAGCGTACGTTTAGAAATGCCGCTCGCCTCAGCCAGATCATCCAAAGTATTGCCGAGCGCTTTGCGTCGAAGCCGGACAGCCTCGCCAATTGCCTGAGGCGTCAAAGCATCAAACCTCATAAACACACGTTTCATGCAGCCCCCACAGATGAACTTTTCTGCACTTTAGAGCGATTTTGTCTTTTTAGTGAAGTTTACTTCACCAATGCAGGCTGGATGATCTCAGTTTCTCCCGTCCGCTGCGAGGCTTTGGGCAATGAAGGGGTCAGAGTTCCGCGAGCTGCGCAGCCTGCTGCAGCGCTTCTTCACTGCGTCGGTCGTATTTCGCTGTGGTCGAAACGTTGGCGTGCCCCATGAGATTTTTAACAGCAACAATATCTACGTTCTTAGCGAGCAGCCGTGTCGCAAAAGTACGACGCAGGTCATGGGTCGTAATGGGAGCAATCTTCGCTAAATCCTGAGCATGCTTGACGACCCGTCCGATAGATGCCGGATCGAGCGGATTCGTCAAAATCAGCTGACCGCCTTTGGTCAGACGACCGAAGAGCCACCCCGGTTCAGTACCGCGAAGATCAAGCCAAGCATTCACCTTCTGTGCAACTTCCGGCGTAAAGAAGACTTTCCGTTCCTTATTCCCTTTGCCGATGACTCGGAGCGTACCTGAGGACCGTTCCAGGTTCTCCATTCTCAAAGTCGTCACTTCCGCGCGGCGCAGTCCGCAGCCGAGCAAGAGCGCAATCAGTGCGCGATCGCGAACCGCTTTAGGTCCGTCGGTGTCCTCATCGACCGCAGCCAAAAGCTTCTGAGACTCATCGGCCTGAAGCGCACGGCCCGTTGGTTCCCGGTGAACCCGAAGTTGTTTGACGGCTTTAATTTCAGCGTACGTCGTCAAGTCGATCTGTCGAAGCCGCCAGGCCGTTTCTGCCACCCCTTTGAGTGCCGAGAGATATGCATTGACTGAAGCGGCGGCCAAGCCTTCTTTATCGGCCAATGCATGCATAAACCCAAGCACATGCACATAGCGAAGCCGCCCCCACTCGCAGCAGAAGGCATCGGCGGCGCCAAGCCAGCGCGCCGCAATGTTAAGCCGCGAACGAACTGCCCGTCTGGAATCCCCCGAATGCAGTTCTGCCAGATAGGCAGCCGCCGCATTCACAGTATCTCCGGAAGAATCAAGGGGTTCCTGCAAAAGTGAATTTTGACGCGATTCGCCCTGCCCGCCTTCATTGGGCAAGGGTGAAACGACTTCAAAGTGCGTCTCCATACTTTTGCCTCCTCATTGATACAAATAACCCGAAATGCTGCTCAGACGCCGTCATTCGTCACTCGCCCCCGACTGCCGCACTGAACTCTTTCGTTCAAACGAATCTCAGCAACATTATGCACGATAACTGCAATTATATTGCGTAATAATTCGGACGAAATGAATACCTAAATCTATTATTGAATGACACACCTCTGACCTGATATATGCAATTTAGTTTTGTTCATATTTTGCATGATGTTATTCTGAATAGATTCAATATGCAATTTAGTTTGTGAGTCATATGTGACTAAGTTCATTCGTCATCATTTATTAGAAAGCGTGCCGTATCGAGTACGATAGTAATAATATAATTGATGATATGTGGGTACTGATGCTTTGGAGTCAGATGCAGTATCTTCGTTATTCATTTGCTCTGCACTCGAATCGTGACGATCATCATCACCCTTATTAATATTAAGACACATCCATTCATAAACCTCTCGTAAAGTCAATTCTCCATCGCTTTCTCGATACTTAATACTTGCCTTTTCCATATTGGTCAATAACTCATCTGTCAGTGCGGCACCTTCACTATCCGACTTCCCTTTTCTTCCTCGTTTAGCGCCGCTCGATGTCCTGCCAGTGTTCTTGCCATAGTCAGGAACGAGTGAATATATGCTTTGCCCTCTGCGCCAGTAGTTTCCAATCAGCATATTCATTCTTCTTTCTAAGTGCTTATCCCCCTTGGAATAAGCCTGAACTAATCTCTTTCGGCCATTTAATTTATAAAGATCCGGCGTGCTGATAATAGACTTAATCAACTTATAGTTCTCTTTAGCGGTCTTCAGCATGACATCCGTTAGCTTTCTGTACTGAATGTCAATCCAAGGATCTTTTTTGAGAAGGACCGTTCCTTTTAAAAGGCCTTCATTCAGCTCATCTGCATCCATACTGATTAAGTCCACTGACTGCCCTTTCATTGGAAGGATGAGAGCTAAACATCCAAATAGCTGAATGACTCTATATTCAATTGAATTAAGTTCTACAATGTCATTCACTTTAATCATCTTAAGCTCCATTGTATCAATTGGATTGACACATCTATTTTACACTATCCGAGATTTAAACAAGATGCAATTACACATATCTATTTTACATTCTCAGATTTCCGGCCTGAAAAAATCAAGGAGACCTGCTGTTTCAAGTCTCCTTACGCGTTTACAGCGCAATTCGTCTATTACCTAGCGTTTTCCCGTATAACTGAACAGGCTTTCAGGTATTCTCGGCGGAATTTCACGCGTAAAATTTCCTGATCATCAACCTCTTGCATCGAGCTAAAGCATGACCACGGACGAAATCCTCAACAAAGTTGCCAATCACCGCCAGAAGCAGCGTGAACTCGAAGAAGAATGGGGTCAGCTGCGCGAACAAGCGCTTCAGGAATGCCTGCGTTTGATCGAAACCTTTGAATTCAGTGCATCTGAACTCAACTTCGGCAAGGATGGCCGTCAAGCCAAACCCGTGATTAAGAATGTCGGGGCACCTAAGTTCCAAAATCCGGACGGACCGGAGACTTGGACCGGCCGCGGCAAGCGTCCTGCCTGGTACATCAAAGCCAAGGAAGCCGGTTTTACCGATGAAGACATGTTCATTCAGCCGGCCGCTGCAGACACGGAAGCACAGCCGGCTTGATCGCAAAGCAAATAGAAGATTGCTGACAGCCATTCCTCAGACAGAGATTCATTCATGATACAAATGATATTCGGCATGGTGCCATCCGTATTTGCTGTGTAATCGTTCTGGCCGGTCAGCAGATTGGTGCTGACCGTATGATCATCAGGATCTACGC
>ENA-ORVC01001977-ORVC01001977.1-human-gut-metagenome-genome-assembly--contig:-NODE-1977-length-15213-cov-2.525135_pt1 | contig 15213 bp, 13 predicted proteins | sample MGYA00242092_ERZ509234 | MGnify/ENA primary metagenome ERZ509234 (study PRJEB26280, sample SAMEA2338800) | human gut metagenome | biome: human gut; feature: human-associated habitat; material: faeces... | reverse complement strand
CTGCCATGGTCCTGATGTATTTTCTGTCCATCAGGCTGGGCGTTTTACCGGTAGTCACAAATACAGATCTCGGACAGAGTATCATTCTGCCGACACTGACACTGGCGATCTCCATGGCTGCAAAATATACCAGACAGGTGCGTGCCACGGTTCTGGAAGAACTGAATAAGGATTATGTGACCGGAGCCCGGGCAAGAGGGATCCGCAGTCGTGTGATCATCTGGAAGAGTGTAATGAAGGCTTCCATGCTGACGATCATCACACTGCTGGCTCTGTCCATCGGTAATCTTCTGGGAGGAACTGCCATTGTGGAAAATATCTTTATGTGGGATGGTGTCGGAAAACTGGCGGTAGATGCGATCACCATGCGTGACTATCCGATCATCCAGGCTTATGTGGCCTGGATGGCGGTTATTTATGTTCTGGTAAATTTGGTGACAGATATTATTTACCACTATCTGGATCCGAGAGTACGACTTGGAGGTGACAGAGCATGAGTGGAAAAAATAATATCACAGTCCGGAAGCAGAAGATCCGGAAAAATCATACAAAAGCAAAGCTTGTCTTTTTTCTTGTGCTTACAGCATTGCTTCTGTTTGTAGCGGCATTTGCAAAATATCTCTGCCCTTATGATCCTTATGCCCAGAATCTGGCACTTGCCCAGAAACCGCCGGGACCGGAGCATCTGTTCGGGACAGACCGTTATGGAAGAGATATGCTTTCCCGTGTGATCATAGGAAGTACGACCAGTATTTATGCAACGCTGCTCCTGGTTGCGGTGATCACTGTGGCGGGAACGGCTATTGGTATTTTCTGTGGCTGGAAGGGCGGCAAAGCAGATACCGTTCTGATGCGTATCTCCGATCTGTTCCTGGCTTTTCCGGGACTGGTATTTGCCCTGGCAGTAGCAGGTGTTCTGGGAGGCGGTATCCAGAATGCGATCATTGCCCTGGCAGTGATCAGCTGGCCGAAGTTTGCGAGACTTGCCAGAGGGCTTACTCTGACTCAGAAGGACTCTGCATATCTTATGGCGGCGAAGCTTTCCGGAAGCAGTACAGGAAAACTTCTGCTCAAACATATCCTTCCCAATATCGCAGGCCCCATCCTTGTTACGTCAGTTCTTGATATCGGAACCATGATGATGGAGCTGGCAGGACTTTCCTTTCTCGGGCTTGGGGTAAAGCCTCCAATGGCAGAATGGGGAAGTATGATCAACGATGGAAGAAGTATGCTGCAGATTTCACCATGGATGGTACTTGCGCCGGGACTGGCGATTTTTATTACAGTAATGATCTTTAATCTTTTGGGAGATACGATCCGGGATTATATGGATCCGAAGGAACGAAACAGGAGAAGAGGATAACAGGCACTTATAAATAAGCATAACACAGAAAGTGAGAGCGGAGATTATGAAGAAAAAGATTCTGGCAGCAGTGCTTGCAGCGGCAATGGTCATGAGCATGACAGGAGTTTCGGCAGCAGCAAAAAGCAAAGAAAAGAGTGAAGGAACTACCTTTGTTTATGGAACTACCGGATATAGTGAAGAAATGGGAGATGCAGGATTAAACCCTCACGACAATTATTCCGGATGGAGCTGTCTTCGTTATGGCGTAGGAGAAACACTGTTTAAGTACAATGACAACATGGAGGTAGAGCCATGGCTTGCTACAGACTATGAATTTACAGACGATAATACAGTAAAGATCACCCTTCGTGACGGTGTGAAATTTTCCAGCGGAAGGACCATGGATGGAGAAGCGGTAAAGGAATGCCTGGATGATCTGATCGCAAACCATGACCGTGCACCTTACGATATGAAGATCGATAAGATCGAAGCAGATGGAATGACAGTAACGATCCATACTTCCGAACCATGTCCGGCACTGATCAATTACCTCGGTGATCCGTATGGTGCTATCATTGATATGGATTATGGCGTACAGGGAGAGGGCGGCTCTGCAAATGTGGCAGGAACAGGCCCTTATGTTGCAAAAGAGGTATCTCCAACAGAGATTAAGCTGGTAAAAAATGAGGATTACTGGGGCGGAGATGTAAAGGTAGACAACGTTATCGTAAAATCCTTCTCAGACGGAAGTGCTCTGACAGCGGCATTGCAGACAGGCGATATACAGGGAACCTATGGACTTCAGTATGATAACTATGCGCTTTTTGACGGAAATCCGGACTATCAGATCAGCTCTGTAGCAACAAGCCGCTGTTTCTTCGGACAATTTAATATGAAGTCTGAACTGATGCAGGATCAGAATGTGAGAAAAGCCATTGAGATGGGAATCGATAAGGACGGCTTCTGCAGTGTGATCATGGAAGGACGAGGTGTTCCGGCAGTGGGAGCCTTCCCAAGCAGCTTTTCCTATGGAAACGATGCAGTAAAGGCACCGTCCTATGATCCGGAAGAGGCGAAAAAGCTTCTGGAAGAATCCGGATGGACAGATACGGATGGAGATGGCTATGCAGATAAGGACGGAAAGAAGCTGTCCATCACATGGCTGACCTATCCAACCCGTCTGGAACAGCCTAAGCTTGCAGAATATGCACAGTCCACTTTAAAGGACATCGGAATTGAGGTCAATGTTAACAATACAGCAGATCATGCGACGTATGCGAAGAACGGAGAATTTGATGTATATGTAAGCTCGCTTACAACTGCACCTACCGGTGATCCGGAATATTTCTTCACAAGTACAGTTGTATCTGACGCAGCCAAAAATTATGGCAAATACAGCAATTCGGATCTGGATGATATCGTAGCAAAGCTGCATGAGACCTTCGATACAGATGAGAGAGGCAAGCTTGCTGTGGAAGCACAGCAGACCATTCTGGATGATGATGCGTATTTCTTTGTTTCTCATTTGAATATGGGACTTGTGTCAAAGTCAAATGTATCAGGGCTGACTGCTCACCCATGTGATTATTACGAGATCACGGCAGATCTGGAAGTGAAATAAGATGGAATCATTGTTGAAGCTTGAGCATGTGACGATCTGCTACAACGGAGAGCCGGTTGTACATGATGTGGATCTGGAACTGAATAAAGGGGAGATCCTGGGGGTGGTAGGCGAATCCGGAAGCGGAAAAAGTACCATCATCAAGGCAATCATGGGACTTCTGGGAAATGAAGGCATGGTGACAGAAGGGGATATCTGGTACAAAGGAAAAAATGTGGTGGATATGCCGGAAAAAGAATTACGCAGACTTCTGGGTCCTGAGATCGCCATGGTCTTTCAGGATTCAGGGGCAGCCCTTTGTCCCATCCGCACCGTAGGCGATCAGATCTATGAGAGTATGCGGGAGCATGAAAGGATCAGCCGTAAGGAATGTGCGGAGCGTGCCGTCCGGATGATGGCTAAGATTGGCCTCAAGGATGGGGAACGTGTTTTGCAAAGCTACCCATTTGAATTGTCCGGCGGTATGAATCAGCGTGTGGGAATCTGTATTTCCATGCTGCAGAATCCGTCGCTTCTTCTGGCAGATGAGCCTACCAGTGCCCTGGATGTAACCATACAGAAACAGGTAGTTGAGGAAATGTTGCTGATGCGTAAGGAATACGGAACAGGCATGATCGTTGTCACACACAACATCGGTGTGGTGGAAAAAATGGCAGATAAGGTTCTGGTACTGAAAAACGGAAAGGTGAGGGAATACGGAAAAACAGCTCAGGTTCTGACAGCTCCGGAGGATCCCTATACAAAAGAGCTTATGAGTTCGGTACCTCGTCTGAGACGTACAGGCACCGGAAATGGAGGCAGATGATGGCAGAAAACAAAAACATTCTGGAAGTGCATCATTTGAAAAAAAGCTTCACCACCGGTAAAAAATCCTTCACGGCTGTAGAAGACGTAAGCTTTTCTCTGAAAACGGGGGAAGTATTAGGAATCGTAGGTGAATCCGGCTCAGGAAAAAGCACTGTGGCGAAGATGATCACACATCTGACAGAACCCACCGCCGGAGAAATTTTTCTCATGGAAAAGGATATCACACATGCAAGGGGAAAAAATCTCCGGGAAATCTACCGGGAAATGCAGATGATTTTTCAGACACCGGCAGAATCCTTTGACCCCAGATGCACTCTTGGGGACGGAATCGGGGAAAGTCTCCGGAATATGGGGATAAGTAAGAAGGAAACCAGGAACCGTGTGGAAAAGCTTCTGCTTACCTGCGGACTGACTCCGGAATATGCAGACCGGTATCCCCATCAGGTCAGCGGAGGGGAGTGCCAGAGAGCGGCTATTGCCAGAGCCCTGGCTGTGGAACCCAGAGTGCTGATCTGTGATGAAGCAACCAGCGCCCTGGATGTGACTGTGCAGAAACAGATCATGGAGCTGCTTCAGAAGTTAAAAAAAGAAAACCAGCTGTCCTTTCTTTTTATCTGCCATGACCTGGCCCTTGTCCAGCTGTTCTGCGACCGGGTGATCGTGATGCATGACGGACATGTGGAAGAGGAAGGGACACCGGAAGAGATCATTGAGCATCCGAAGACAGAGTATACGGAGCAGCTGATCCGGTCGGTGCTGTGATAATGACAGATAAAAACAAAAGAACGAAGTCCTCAGTAGTGCGAATACTGAGGGCTTTTTTGCAGGTTACACGTTGACGCATTTTCCCTCACCCGATATAATTAAAAAAGAATCGAAACCGGATGAAAACGGAATAAATATAGAGGAGACCACGAAAAATGGCAGAAAATTTACAGATCAGACTGGCAGATCCCGGTGAGGCGGACCGTTTGGCAGAGATCGAGGCAATCTGTTTTCCACCTGCGGAGGCAGCAAGTCATGAGGAAGTTGTGAAGCGTATGGGAGCATTCCCGGAGAATTTCGTTGTAGCAGTAAAGGATGAGCAGATCGTAGGCTTTATCAACGGAGGAACCACAGATAAACCAGTACTCCCGGATGAATTTTATCATGATATCACGCTTCACAGAAAGGACGGGGAGATCCAGACGGTATTCGGACTGAATGTGATCCCGGAATACCGTCATCAGGGGATCGCAGGAGAGCTTGTGGAATATTTCAAGGAGCTTGCGAAAGAGCGCGGAAAAAAAGCCCTGATCCTTACCTGTAAGGAGCATATGATCCCATTCTATGAGAGCCACGGACTGAAGAAGCTGGGTGTGGCAGATTCCTGTCATGGCGGAGCAACCTGGTATGATATGCAGATCTGGTTCTGAGAAATGAAGACAGTAACAGAAGAAAAAAGAAGAGTCAGCTGCAGAAACAAAGGTCAGCTGAATAAGAAACCAGAGGAAAAATAAATGAGAATACGAATGTACAATGTGGGATTCGGAGACTGTTTCTGTATCCGTGACAGAAAAAGCAGCCTGCTCGTGGATTTCGGGGCAGCCAACAGCAAGATCGAAGGGCGGCCACGGAGAGAGGTCTTTGATGTGATCATCTCAGACCTTACCACTATCCGCAAAAAAAATCTGCTTCTGACACATTTTCATATGGATCATCTGTCAGGGCTTCTTTATATGATGAAGAAAAAAGATATTTCTGTTGACTTTATATGATGCGTTACCGAAGAGATGCCTATGAATTTGAAAAGATCTATCTTCCGGATGTATTTTCCGGTCCGGAAATGAAATACACACTGGCGCTTCTGCTCCTTGCGGATGTGACAAAAAAGGCCAGTCTTCCCGGAAGACGTGTCAGCCTTTTTGCCCTTGCAGAAGCTCTTTGCGCCAAAAGGGTAAAGATCGACCTTTTATCCAGAGGCTCAGAGTTTGAGGGAAAATATACAGCGCTCTGGCCGGATCTCAGTGAAGTTAGCCGGGAAACGGAGGACGTATTTAATTCCCTGATCGAGAATCATGAAAACGCAATGACCGAGCTTGTGAACATTGCGGAGGAGGTACGTCAGCTGTTCCTGTCCATGACAGAGGAGATGCCGGAAGCAGAGCAGAAATCTGCTCCACTGTCTGAGGCATCTTTGGTGGAAGAGGATACAGATGGATCCGAGCGCTCTTTGACAGGACAGACAGAGCCTGGTAGGGAAAACGAAGGATATACGCAGGAGAAGCTGGAGCTTATAATGGAAGATACAGGCGCAGCAGCTGAGGATACAGCAGAGGCTCCGGAAGAAGCCGAAAAAGAGAGAGCACGTCGCCTTAAACCGGAAAAGCTGGAAAAGAAATTCCGTGAATTACAGGCAACCGGAGAATTTCAGGCACTTCTGGAAAGTGCGGAAAAACAGGGGCATTTTCTGCGTCAGTTCCGCCACAAGATCAGTCTGGCATTTCAGAATACCGGCGACGGAGAGCTGAATCTTCTGTTTACCGGAGATGTACAGCCACAGTACATGAGGATGATCGCAGAAAACTATGATGGGAGGATTCCGCTTCATGAGCATTACTGGTGTATCAAGGTACCACATCATGGTACGGAATCCCATTTCTTTGATTTCAGCAGCTTCTCCCCGGAGAATATGATGATCCCCAACGGAGCCTACTACGACAACAGCAAGAAGAAATCCAAGAATCAGCGCACTTCCATGCAGTACGGCGGTTTATTTTATATTAATGACGCGCATATGTATTGTTCCAACTGTGACTGCTGTGACAGCTATGAGAACGGATGCTCCTGCAGGGAGTATGATGTGATATCACCATCGTATTATAAAGATATCTGATCATGTTACAGATGGATTTCTGGTGAGTTATATACGATCCGGTCATTCAGGCAGACAAAGAAGACGGTAATTTCTTTGTCTGCGTTTTTGTTAAAAAGACAGGATGTACATATGGACAGAGGAAAAGATGATACAGGAGGAAAAGTTTTGAAACAGATCGCAGACCTGCACATACATTCCAGATATTCCATGGCAACCAGTAAAGATGGCACGCCGGAGATGCTGGATCTCTGGGCGCGGAAAAAAGGAATCACACTACTTGGAACCGGAGATATGACACATCCCATCTGGCGGCAGGAGTTGAGGGCGAAGCTGATCCCTGCAGAACAGGGACTGTTCCGGCTGAAAGAGGAATATGTTTTGCCGGAGGCAGCGCATTATCCGGGAAAAGCACCCAGGTTCGTACTGTCCGGTGAGATCAGTTCCATCTATAAAAAAGGCGGAAAAACCAGGAAGGTGCACAGCCTGATCCTGCTTCCGGGATTCGATGAGGCAGATGCTTTTGCCGCAAGGCTGGAAAAGATCGGAAATATCCATTCAGACGGACGTCCTATTTTGGGGCTGCCCTGCCATGATCTTCTGGAACTGATGCTGGAGGTCAGTGAGGAGGGTATCTATATCCCGGCACATATCTGGACTCCGCATTTTTCCCTGTTCGGGGCAAAGTCCGGATTTGACACCATAGAAGAATGCTTTGAAGAACTGACACCTTACATCCATGCCCTGGAGACAGGACTTTCTTCAGATCCGGCGATGAACTGGCAGATCTCGGCGCTGGATGGCTATCAGCTGGTGTCCCATTCGGATGCACACTCACCGTTGAAGCTGGGAAGGGAAGCGGATCTTCTGGATATAGAGCTTTCCTATCAGGGATTGTGGGATGCAGTGCAGAACGGAAAGGGGCTTGAAGGGACGATTGAATTTTTTCCGGAAGAGGGAAAATATCATTTTGACGGGCACCGGAAATGCGGTGTATGCCTGAGTCCGAAAGAAGCAGAGATGTATAACGGTATCTGCCCGGTCTGCGGAAAGAAGCTGACCATGGGTGTGGATCACAGAATCCTGCAGTTATCTGATCGTGACGAGAGTTCAGCGGCCATGCCGGAAAGCGGCCGCCCATATGAAAGCCTGATGCCGCTGCCGGAGGTGATCTCCGCCTGCATGGGATTTTCCACGGCAAGCAAAAAAGTTCAGGGACAGTACGAGGCGCTGCTTGAAAGACTGGGTGCGGAATTTACCATATTGAGAGAGGTTCCGTCGGAAGATATCCGAAAAGCCGGCGGAGAAGTTCTGGCGGAAGGCATCCGGCGGCTCCGTGCAGGAGAAGTGGTGCGGAAACCGGGATCTGACGGAGAATATGGAAAAATAGAATTGTTTTAAGCGAATCAGGTAAGTCCTCTGCGGGATTGCGAATATCGGCTTGATCCAATTAAGAAAATTTCTGAAATAGTGTGAAAAGAAGCAGCTGTTAAATATTTATGTATTGTGAAGAGTATTGCCGGTCATAGCGTGAGCTGCAAAAGGTAAAAGGCGATAATGATAAAGGATTGGAGCAGGATAGAGATCATGAAAGAAAAAATCGGCATTATATCAGACACTCACGGTCTTCTGCGGCCTGAGGTACTGGAAATCTTAAAAGACTGCAAATACATTCTTCATGCCGGAGATGTCAATAAAGATGAGATCCTGGATGTACTGCGTTCCATGGGGAATCTCTATGTGGTCCGTGGAAATAATGATAAAGATTGGGCGGAAAATCTCCGCACCAGTCTAAGCTTTACCATTGGCGGCGTGAAATTTTTTATGGTCCATAACAAAAAAGACGTTGCGTGGGAGCTGGGGGACACACAGGTGGTCATCTTCGGGCATACTCACAAATATTTTGAGAAGATGATCGATGGCAGACTGTGGCTGAATCCGGGAAGCTGTGGAAGAAGCCGTTTTGGCGGAGAGGTTACCATGGCGGTGATGACTGTGGAGGATGGCAAATATCAGGTGGAAAAAATCATTTTGGCGGAAAATTCCAGGAAATGATCATAACCCTGTTTATAGATCCTTTTATGCAGATCCGTTTCTGTAGATTACTGGAATACGCTGATGCATAAAAGGATTTTTTGTATTTTATTGGATACAATCCTTGTAATTTTGGATTTGTAGCGTATAATAAAAAAACGTTTAAAACAAAAGTGGTCTTACCACTTTTGAAAAATTCGTTTGAGCGCAGACTGTGAACGCAGCTGCGTTCATGAGTATGCAGTAAAGCAAAATGTGAATATGCGCTTTACATGAATCAGGAGGGATGCAACATGAAGCATGTGCAGCAGTTCAGCATCATCCTGTTGATTTCCGTCATTGGAGAATTACTGAAAACCTTTCTTCCACTTCCGGTACCGGCCAGTGTCTATGGATTGATCATTATGCTGGTGGCTTTGCTCACAGGTATTCTGAAGCTGGATCAGGTCAAAGGTGCGGCAGATTTTCTGGTTGAGATCATGCCGGTGATGTTTGTGCCGGCTGGTGCGGGACTGATCACAGCCTGGAGTACTCTGAAACCGATCTGTGTACCGATTCTCATCATGACGTTTATCAGCACGGTGATCGTAATGGTCGTAACAGGAAAAGTAACACAGGGAGTGATCCGTATGGGAAAGAGAGGAACTGAAAAATGATGGAATTCATAAAAAACTCCGCATTTTTCGGAGCAATGATAAGTCTGATCGCCTATGAGATCGGTCTGATCCTGAAAAAGAAGTTTAAAATGGCAATCTTTAATCCGCTTTTGATCTCGATCATCTGTGTTATCGGTGTTCTTTTGATCTTCCATATTGATTATGATGATTACAATGAAGGTGGAAAATATATCAGCTATCTGCTGACCCCGGCAACAGTCTGTCTGGCAGTGCCCCTTTATGAGCAGATCCATCTGCTGAAAAAAAATCTCAAGGCAGTGGCTGCCGGGATCTTTTCCGCAGCATTCTGCTTATGGCGAAATTGTTTGGCTTTGATCATCAGGAATATGTCACTATGCTTCCGAAGTCTATCACAACCGCCATCGGAATGGGTGTTTCCGAGGAGCTTGGCGGTATCGTGACCATCACCGTTGCCGTGATCATCATCACAGGAGTTCTGGGAAATATGCTCGCAGAGGTTGTCTACAAGATCGCAAAGATCGAGGAGCCGATCGCAAGAGGTCTTGGACTTGGAACATCTGCCCATGCTATCGGAACAGCCAAAGCCATGGAGCTTGGCCCGGTAGAAGGAGCCATGAGCAGCCTTGCCATTGCCGTAGCCGGATTGCTTACGGTTGTAGGAGCGTCTGTGTTTGCGGGAATGATGTAAAAGCAGATATCATAGGATTTCAAATGCCCTTTCAAAGTGTTACATTTTACAAGTCTGTCGTTTACGGCAGGCTTTTTTTGTTGTTCGTTGGTAATATCCCGCAAAGCGTGTTATTGAGAACGGAGTGAACAGCAACGTTTTTTTATTGTCATGGGAAAAAGGGTGAGAAATAAGTTGCAGTAGTAATGTGATAACATGTATACTGTACCTAAAAGGTTATAAGTGTTTTGAAGAATATATATATAAACACTTATGACAATAAAATAATGGAGGAGTGCATATGAAAAGAAAGATGACAAGTGCATTGTCACTGTTCCTGACTGCGGCAATGCTTGGCACCAGTGTGCCTTCTGTGGTGCTGGCAGAAGATTTCAGCCAGCAGCCGGACGTGCAGTGGGACAGCGAAGCGGTGGATGAAACTGCAGATCCGGAAGAGCAGGATCAGACAGAAGAAGTAACCAGTGGTATTTCTGTTTCCGACAACAATTCGGAAAATAGTTCAGAAGACATGGGAACGGGAGCCGGAGATGATTTTACTTCGGATGTAACAGAAGAACCGGAAGATAAGACAGAGGAATCCGGGGAATCATCAGAAGAACAGGATCAGGATCAGAATGGTGCGGCAGATGGGGCTGAAGAGATTTCTGAGGAAACGGAAGAACTTGCGTCACCGGAGGCTGAGGAGCCAGATCAGCTGGAAGAGGAGAAATTATCCGATGATCAGCTGGACGGAGCGGAGGAACTGGTTTCAGCAGGAGAAAGCAGTGCGACGGGGATCGTTGCTTCGGGAAACTGTGGACCGTTAAAAAATTTACATGAAAGTATGAAGGAAGACGGCTCCAATATAACGGATACAGCAAAATGGACGTTAGATTCGCAGGGAACATTAACGATATCCGGAAATGGAAATACTGTGGATTGTTATGAGCTGAAAGAGAAAATGATACAGCCTTGGTCTGCTTATGATGATCAGATCCGGAAGGTAGTCATAAAAGAAGGAATCACAGAGATTGGAAATTACAGTTTCATGAAATGCAAAAATCTGGAGAGTGTACAGCTTCCAAACTCTTTGAAAGTAATCGGGCCGAATGCGTTCTGTGAGTGTGAGTCACTGAAAGAGATAAAGATTCCGGATAGTGTTGAGAGGATTTACTCGGATGCTTTTGCGTTCTGTAAGAAGCTGAAATCGGTACAGCTTTCCAAAAATCTTACAGAGCTTGATGATGATATATTTAAATTTACCGGATTAACAAAAATAGTTATTCCGGACGGAGTAAAAAGTATAGGTTATGACACGTTTTGTTTTTGTGAGGATCTAAAAGAAGTTACTCTTCCAAACAGTTTACAGTGTATACTCGGAAGTGCATTTTTATACTGCACTTCTCTGACTGCCGTTACATTTCCGGATTCACTGGAATATATCGGCGGGGAAGCTTTTAACAATTGCAAAAAGCTGAAAACTGTAAAATTTGGAAACAGGCTACAAGAAATCGCAGACAAAGCATTTGAATTCTGCGAATCTTTGAATAATATCGTATTGCCGAATTCGATGAAAACGATTGCTGAAAGAGCTTTTTTTGGATGCTCGGCACTGACGTCGGTTAAATTCGGAGACAATATTACCGAAATAAGGGAGGATGCTTTTGTCGGCTGCAGTATGAATGAGCTGATACTTCCCAAGAATCTTAAAGAATTGGGAGAAGGTGCGTTTAGGAATCTATCCTTTTGCAAAAGGGTTGTTGTTTATAAAAGTCTCCAGAAATTAGGAGAATATGCATTTGGAGAGTTGGGCACGGATGCTGTACATGGTGGCAGTTTCAACGGCGTTTATTATCCTGGAACTGTAGATAAAGTGGATTTTTATTATGAAGGTACCAAGGCACAGTGGAAGAAGCTTTCAGGGGATGCAAACATATTTGGATATTATGACTGCAGTGGTTCCGATCCAGAAGTCCTATACTATCACGCTAATCACTGCATTCGTTTCCACTACGGAACCACAAACTATCAGGATCAGAGCCAGAGCCACAAGATCACGTTTAACAAAAATGCAAAGAACGCAACTCTGAAAACCACCTCAAAACAGGTAAAGACCAACAGCAAATACGGCACACTGCCAACTCCAACCCGCGGCGGATATTATTTCCTTGGATGGTACACCAAGGCATCCGGCGGCAGTAAGGTAACTGCGTCTAAGGTGTTTAAGCTGACAAAGAACCAGACGCTTTATGCACACTGGACGAAGGCGGATCTTGGCAAAGCAACGGTGACTTTGTCAAAAAACAGCTTTACATGGAATGGAAAGGCACAGACACCGGCCGTAACTGTGAAATTCCAGGGAGCAACCCTGAAAAAAGGCACCCATTATACGGTTTCCTGCATCAAAAACAAAGAGCCTGGAACCGCAGTGCTCACGGTCAAGGGAAAAGGTCTTTTTGGAAAAACAAAGAAGACCGTAAAATTTACGATCACAAAAGCCACACAGACCATCAGTGCCGGTGGAATGATCTGCAAACCTTCCCAGAAGGGAAAAACCGTGACACTGAATGCAGCCGTAAAGAACAGTGATGGCACAAAGCTTCACTTTTACAGCAATTCCAAGGCTGTGCAGGTTGTGAATAAGGATAAAAACAAACTGAAACTGGCTGGGGTGGGAGCTGCTGTGATCACCATCAAGGCTGATGAGACGAAGCACTATAAAGCAGCAGTTAAAAAAGTAAATGTAATACAGCAGGGCGCACAGAGCATCCAGCTGAAGCAGCAGAGCTTTTTGAAATATGATAAGACAAAAGGTGTATATGTATTAAGTAAGGAGATTTTCAGTCAGGCACTGCAGATTTCTGTAAAAGGTAATGCGGCCTATTCCTGTTCTGTGGAAAACAGCGCAAAGACTTCCGCATGGCTTGATAAGAATATGCGTCTTACTGCAAGCGGAAATGGCGTGTTTACGTTGAATGTAGCTACAAAAACTAGTGCGAATAAGATATATCCTGCAGCTTCGAAGAAATTTTATATTTTCGTAAAAGGAATGGCAAATTCCGCATCGGCAAAATGGAATTATAAAGTGGAAAGTGACGGCAAGATCACACTTTTGAAATATATCGGAACAGCGACAACAGTAAAGGTTCCGGATACGATCACGCTGGATTCCAGAAAGTTCAATGTAAAAGCCATCGGGAACTCTGCTTTTGCAGGCACGAAAGTGAAGAAGGTTTCCATTTCGGACAAATATATGAAATCTATCGGAAAGAATGCCTTCAAAAACTGCAAATCCCTGCAGGAAGTACGTCTTGGTACAGGTATCACATCCATTGGCGAAGGAGCCTTTTACGGCTGCAGTGCCCTTAAGACAATTGCGTTCCCGGATGGACTTAAGGTGATCGAGGCGGAACTTATGAAAGGCTGCAGTGGGCTTTCCGGAGAGATCTATCTTCCGAAATCGCTGACAACGATCCGTAAGAATGCGTTTGAAGGCTGTACAAAGATCAGTGAGATCATGATCTTTACATTCTTAAGTTCTGTGGAGAGCAACGCATTTAAAAACTGCAACAGCCTGAAGAAAGTTTATTTCTCAGGAGCAAAAGTGAGATGGAATGGTATTAAATTTGCCGCAGGAAATGAGAAAATTACAGGCGCACAGATCATCTGTAATGCGGGCGGCGGCAATACAGCCTATGAGGTTACGGATATCACAACCGAGATGCTTTTACGACAGTATCCGGAATATCTGAAAAACGAGGGATACAGCAAGATCCTGAATGATCTGCAGAATGACTGTTTTTCCATTATGAGCGGACATACAAGCGGAACCTTCAGCGATGAATGGTGGGCTGCCCTGAAATCCGAGATGCAGCAGGGGCATGCAGCACTGATCAAAGCAGTTCTGGAAGACCCGAAATTTACAGAAGAGAAGGTGAACAGAAGCCTGGCACTGGAACTGGTTGTGGATACTGCCGAGTACTCCATAGATGAGGATCTAAGCGGAGGAATCCAGGATGGGCTTCAGAGAGCATATAAAGTGCTGAAAAAGTTTAAATCCGGCGGTGATAAGATCTTTAAAGACGGAGATACCATGAAAAAAGCTGCCCAGGAGCTTGGCGGAACCGGATGGATGACAGAGGAAGAAGCCCTGAAGATGCTGCAGTACATGAATGGATATAAGGAGCTTCCGCTGAAACCGGGACAGACAAAACCGGATACAGTGCAGAGATGGGATCATGTGCAGTCTGTTTTTGACGGAGCGGATATTGCAATCGATGCAGTGGACTTCCTGATGACATTTCTGACTGTCCAGGCAGTTGGACAGAAGCTCGTAGATCGTGTGATCAGTCAGCTTCCGTCAGACAGCGGCCTGTATAATGGTGTTGTGCAGCTGAAACAGTATATGAACCAGCCGATGTCCATACTTATGAAGGATTTCCTGGCAGACCAGGTTGAAAAAAATGCGATCTGGCTCTTTGATAAGAAAGCACTTGCCCCGATGTGGGAAAACAGTATCAATCTTGCGGAAGTTGTAGGAGTGGCAGATAAGATCTGCAAAACCGTAGCGTTTATGATGGACTGCCCGACGCTGGAAGACTACAATAAGGCATGGTTCTCTTTAAATAATGCGATGGTGCTTCGGTTACAGGTGGACAGACTGAGAGCACAGCTGATCGCGGCAAAGAATGCCGGGACAGAGAATATACAGCTGGAGAACGATTATAAACTGATGATGCAGATGTATCTGAGCTGCCTGAAAAAAACAGGTCGCTATGTGGCAAAGACCATGGCAGATCCGTATGTCCTGAATGCGAAATTTGCCCGGTTTGATTCTTCACTTACCTATGAGAATTATATTTTGACCTGTAAGTGGGGACTGGCTGACAGTGGTGTGCTGAAATAAATAGCGGCTGCGGATAAAAAAAGAATGCTGTTTGTCGGAGTGACCGGCAGGCAGCATTCTTTTTTGTGAATCTTAAAGACGAACATATTTTTGTGTAAAATAAACAAATGTTCGGAAAAACCATATTTGTACCGTTTTATTGGACTAAAAATGAGCTATAATGCAAACATACAGAAAATATGTTTGGAAAATATGTTCGATAAATCGTGAGACGAACATAGGACAGGGAGGATGGATCTTATGTGGAATACAGAGAGCAGCAGGAAGGCAGTATTGGCAGAAGGAAGATATGTAGAAGCTGAGAACGGACATTGCGGCAGACAGAAGCTTTCCTCAGGAAT
>ENA-ORVC01001972-ORVC01001972.1-human-gut-metagenome-genome-assembly--contig:-NODE-1972-length-15234-cov-4.975427_pt1 | contig 15234 bp, 8 predicted proteins | sample MGYA00242092_ERZ509234 | MGnify/ENA primary metagenome ERZ509234 (study PRJEB26280, sample SAMEA2338800) | human gut metagenome | biome: human gut; feature: human-associated habitat; material: faeces... | reverse complement strand
TGGCAGGAGCCGCTTCCATCATCGCATACGTGGCGTTCCGCATAAAATACCCCTCATTCATGTCCACCCGCCAAGTGCCCACCATGATAACAGTATGCTCCGGCAAATGCCGCAATTCCTCTACAATCGTATAAATGGTATGTTTTCTTCCGTCCAACAGAATAAGATCCAGATCGGGGAAATTTTTCATTTCCTTTCGCACCAACGCTTGCATCGTGACGCCGCCATACGTATTATCCGAGATAAAAGCAATATGTTTTGTTTCGGGATAGAACGCACGAATCATATGCACATTATCTCCTATATTATAATGATTGATAAATCCCGACTGCAATTCAGGAATATTCATATGATCTTCAAAGATATCTACAGATCCGGGCAACCAGCTATCTAAATCTCCAACGGTATCCTCCGGCAATATCACGACATTGCTGCTGACCAGACTACACATTACCGGAACTTTCACCCGCATCGAATCCCTTTGAGACAGATAAGCCGCCCACGCCTCCTGTCCTAACAATATAATTTGTGCCGGTTGCTGCTTCCCCCCCTGATATTTAGCAAGGATTTGTGTCATCATACCACTCCATAAAGGAGCTTCTGAGAAACTCTTGCAGTTCATATTCTCAATAATAATATCACGTTTCCCTCCCAGTCTGGTATATCCCTCCATATAATCGGAAATAGTAACTGAAGTCTGATGGGCAGCCGGATTATAGGAACAAATAATTAGAATAGGATTCATATCCTTAGAGGTTGCAAGGACCTCCATTGACAGGGATAGCCAAAGGAAGAAAGCAAAAAGACATCCTGAATATCTGGGCATAGTTATGCAGTTTTGATGTGCTTACTTATTTATTTAGGTTGCAAATATAGCAAAACTTGTCGGTTTTAACGGATTAATGTGTATTTTTGTCGCTCATTTATTCTCAAAAAATACAATTTATGGAATTATTTCACAAGATGATTTCCGGACTGTCAGGCATATCGGAAAAACAAATAAGCAGTACCCTCCACCTTCTGGGTGAAGGCGCTACGATTCCTTTCATCAGCCGCTACCGCAAAGAAGCTACAGGCGGGCTGGATGAAGTTCAGATAGAACAGATCAAAGAGCAACATGATAAGTTGTGCGACATAGCCAAACGGAAAGAGACTATTCTCGGCACCATCACCGAACAAGGAAAACTCACCGCCGAGCTGAAGAAACGTATCAACGACATCTGGAATCCGACAGAACTGGAGGATATCTACCTCCCCTACAAGCCCAAACGTAAGACACGTGCCGAAGCCGCCCGTCAGAAAGGGTTGGAGCCGCTTGCCACCCTACTGCTATTACAGAGGGAAAACAACCTGAGCGCCCGTGCCGCCTCATTCGTCAAGGGAGAGGTAAAAGACGTGGAAGACGCGTTGAAAGGGGCTCGCGATATCATAGCCGAGCAAGTGAACGAAGACGAACGTGCCCGTAATGCTGTCCGCAATCAATTCAGCCGCCAAGCGGAAATCAACGCTAAAGTAGTTAAAGGCAAAGAAGAAGAGGCCGCCAAATACCGGGACTATTTCGACTTTTCCGAACCTTTGAAACGCTGCACTTCCCATCGCCTGCTTGCCATCCGCCGTGCCGAAGCCGAAGGGCTGCTGAAAGTGTCCATCACTCCGGACGACGAGGCGTGCATCGAACGTCTGGAACGCCAATTCGTACGTGGTAACAATGAATGTAGCGAGCAAGTGAGCGAGGCTGCTATCGATGCCTACAAACGTCTGCTTAAACCTTCCATCGAAACGGAATTTGCCGCACAATCAAAAGAGAAAGCCGACGACGAAGCCATCCGCGTCTTCACGGAGAACCTCCGCCAGCTACTCCTTGCCGCCCCATTGGGACAGAAGCGGGTACTCGCCATCGATCCCGGTTTCCGTACCGGTTGCAAGGTTGTTTGTCTCGACGCTCAAGGTAATCTGCTGCATAATGAAAACATTTATCCGCATCCTCCGGTCGGCAAGACCGATGAAGCCGCTTCGAAACTCCGTAAGATGGTCGAAGCCTACCAGATCGAAGCTATCTCCATCGGCAACGGAACAGCCAGCCGCGAAACGGAAGACTTTATCAATCATCAGACCTTCGACCGGCAGATTCCTGTCTTCGTGGTCAGCGAGCAGGGTGCTTCCATTTATTCGGCATCCAAGATCGCCCGTGACGAGTTTCCCGATTATGACGTAACGGTGCGTGGAGCAGTCTCCATCGGTCGCCGACTGATGGACCCTCTGGCGGAACTGGTAAAGATCGATCCCAAATCTATCGGTGTAGGACAATACCAGCACGATGTAGACCAGACGAAACTGAAGAAAGCCCTTGACCAGACAGTGGAAAACTGCGTGAACCTGGTAGGCGTGAATCTGAATACCGCCAGCAGTCATCTGCTAACGTACATCTCCGGTCTGGGTCCGCAACTGGCACAAAACATTGTCAACTTCCGTGCCGAGAACGGAGCTTTCTGTTCACGCAAGGAGCTGATGAAAGTCCCCCGCATGGGTGCCAAAGCCTTCGAACAGTGTGCAGGCTTCCTTCGCATCCCCGGAGCAAAGAACCCGTTGGACAACACTGCCGTGCATCCGGAAAGCTACCACATCGTAGAGCAAATGGCAAAGGACTTGAAATGTAGCGTAGACGAACTGATCGCGAATAAGGAACTCCGCCAAAAAATCGAGATATCGGACTACATCACGCCGACTGTGGGCCTGCCTACCCTGCAAGACATCATGCAGGAACTCGACAAGCCGGGTCGCGACCCGCGTAAAGCGATCAAGGTATTTGAATTCGACAAGAACGTGCGCACCATCGCAGACTTGCGCGAAGGCATGATTCTGCCGGGCATCGTAGGCAATATTACCAATTTCGGAGCTTTCGTCGATATAGGCATCAAGGAGAACGGGCTTGTACACCTCTCCCAACTGGCCGAACGATACATCTCCGATCCTACGGAAATCGTGTCCATCCACCAGCATGTCATGGTCAGAGTGATGAACGTGGATACCGACCGGAAACGGATTCAGCTTAGCATGATCGGGGTACAGCAAGACTGATCGCCTCCCGTTTTTCTCCCCACCAGACAATTAAAATCGTAAAGATAATCATCAGTACTGTACAAATGAGCGAGCCTTCAAATCCGAAGGCTCCGCCATTCAGTACGTTCTCTTCGGGCAGATACAGCGTCAGCAGGGAGGTTCCCAAGTCATTTCCACTTACCTGATAGCCCAGTATCGGGCCCTGAATCCAGTTCCAGAAAAGATGAAGGGAGATAGGGAAACAAAGATTGCGCGTATATAAATAGGAAGCGCCGATAAACATACCTGCAAGTAACAGATTCAGCATAGGCAGGAAGGCAAGATTCGGGTTGAAGAGGTGCAGCAATGCGAACAGCAGTGCGGAGACAAAAAGAGACAGGAATTTATTCATCCGGGTATGCAGCAGACGGCCGAGTATATAGCCACGCACCATGATTTCTTCGGCTAGAGCCACCAACAGGCAGAACACAAAGGTAGCAAGCAGATTCAGAGGATCGAACTGAAAACCGGTTACTTCCACCTCACCCAAAACCAAAGACAGTCCAAAACCGATCAAGTAGAGAAGGATGGCTGCCAGCAGTCCGTACCACAATCCCCGTGCATGACCTTTCAGTGTTAGTCCCAGGTCAGAGAAAGGGCGGCGTTCAAAAAAGAGCAGAATCACTGCCGAAGTCAGCACGGCCAGCAGCATGCCGGCTTCTGCCACAATATCTCTCAACAGTCCGGGATGCCGTGCTTCATCACCAAGAATCAGAGATAAAACTCCGAAGCCTATCGTACTATATAACCCAAAGGTGACGAAAAGCCCCAGTGCAAACAACAGGATGCACGCCCATACGGGAAGTCTCTTCGGTTCTTTCTTTTCTCTGATTTCTTCTGTCTCCATTTTTACTTTTTGTTAATCACGCTACAAAATTAGATATAAAACATAAAAAAACATCGTGTCTTACCTATTTTTCCTATATTTGTCTGAACAAATCTGTATAATTATGAAAATAAGACAACTACTGATAAGTTTTTTATTGGCTGCCAGCACATTGGGAGCAACCGCACAAGTAAGCAAAACGTATTATGTCAGCAAGCCCGGCACACTGATCTCGATGATGACGGAAGAAGAAGCTAACAGCATCACTCACCTGACACTGACAGGAAAACTGAACGCAGAAGACTTCAGACATCTCCGCGACGAGTTTCCCAGCCTGAAAGTGCTCGATATCTCCAACGCCGAAATTAAGATGTACAGCGGAAAAGCCGGCACGTATCCTAACGGAAAGTTCTACATCTATATGGCCAATTTTGTCCCTGCCTACGCTTTCTCGAATGTGGTGAACGGAGTAACCAAAGGTAAACAGACGCTGGAGAAAGTGATCCTTTCCGAAAAGATAAAGAATATCGAGGATGCCGCCTTCAAAGGATGTGACAACTTGAAAATCTGTCAGATACGCAAGAAGACAGCTCCTAACCTGCTGCCGGAAGCGCTGGCGGACAGTGTGACCGCCATCTTCATCCCGCTGGGCAGCAGTGATGCCTATCGTTTTAAGAACAGATGGGAGCACTTTGCATTTATAGAAGGTGAACCGCTGGAAACAACCATACAGGTAGGCGCAATGGGCAAACTGGAAGACGAGATTATGAAAGCAGGTCTGCAACCCAGGGACATCAACTTCCTGACCATCGAAGGGAAACTGGATAACGCCGACTTCAAACTGATCCGCGACTATATGCCGAATCTCGTATCTCTGGATATTTCTAAAACAAATGCGACGACTATCCCCGACTTCACTTTCGCACAAAAGAAGTATCTCCTGAAGATCAAGCTGCCACATAACCTCAAGACCATCGGCCAACGGGTATTCAGCAACTGCGGACGGCTTGCCGGAACACTTGAGCTGCCTGCCAGCGTGACGGCTATCGAGTTCGGAGCGTTCATGGGATGCGATAATCTTCGCTATGTGCTTGCTACAGGTGATAAGATTACAACGCTGGGCGATGAACTCTTCGGAAACGGGGTGCCGAGCAAGTTGATTTATAAGAAATAAAAATGAATTGAAATAGAATATGCCCTAAGATAAAATAACTGTTATGAGTTAATTATCTCAGGGCATAATAACAAAGACAATTTACCAAATTTCCAGCCAATACATAGCATCATTTTTTAAGATAGCAACGCCTTTTGTATAACCATGCAGCCATTCTTTAGGTAAGCCTACACCGGATATGGGAAGGTTGTCATCTTCTAAAAAGCGCCCTTGTTTTGCATCAAGAAGATAAATTTTAGCATCTTTCAAGAACTCAGGTGGGAAATAGACATCCCAATTCTTGAAATTAGAGACTGGCAGTGTACGAGGAGCTATACAGTTCTTTAAAGTGTCAGATTCAATAATTTTAAAATTTTCATAATTATATGGTATAACCATCAAACAAGAGTCTGTTATAGCATAGATACCCTTTGCTTCTGTCATCAGTCTCATCTCTAGCGACCTAATCTCTTTGTCATCTAAAGACAAACCAAGATGAATATAACTCATATACTTCCCGCGCGGAAAAATGAGATCCATAAATAGATACATTCTATTTTTTATTGTTTTTGGAAATCCTGCAACTAAATCTGATGGGTACAAACTTATGATTTTTTGATAATCTTGTATCTCTCTTTTTTCAGGACGCATCTGCGACAAACATGTCGACTGCATAGAAAACAAAAAACTAAAAACCACAACTATTATTCTCATAACTATTTTTTATATTTCAGAAGACCTCCTTGTCCTTTAGTTGATTGGGAGTAATCGTTCCAATTATTATAAATGTGAACATTTCGATAATCATGTTTACCTACTGTAACTGTATTTGCCACTCCATAAAGAGCTCCGACTGCATTATAAAACTTATCATCAAGTTTAGATTCTTTATAGGTGATATAGTTCCTTTCAATATAATGGGTTTCTTTTCCTCCCGTTAAAAGTGTAGATGCTATATCATATATAATATGATCGGATTTATTCTTTAATGTTTCAGTTTTTACTCCTGCTATTTTTTTCTTATTCGTAGAAAACAGACCATACTTTTCATTCACAATTTCTATTTTTCCTGTTGTCAGTGTTACAGATTTATTGGGACCCATTGGATAAGGCTGTTCCCTCGAATCTTCAGATTTTATATACTGTATCGGATTAATGGCATACCCATGGGCTTGAGCTAATCCTAATGATTCTTTATAGCCATATGATCTTTCTGTTATATCTTTCATATCCCCCAGCATATCGTTTGCTCCAACCCAGGTATATAGATTATCATTAAAAGTTATCTGGTTCTGATTCATATCTTTGTTATAATATAATTGACCAGTAGCTTCATGCAAATACCAATCACGACCATCCAAATCTATATTTTTGATAGGATTATTATTGCAATAAGCATAAGGAGTTACTCCATAGCACTTCTCACTTGATGGGTCCACCACATGCCATCTTCCCAAAGCCGGATCGTACATCCTTGCTCCATAATCATACAAGTTCAAGCCATTATTCATATCCAACTCCTTATTATTATATTCATAAGGTTGTTTATCTCCATGAGTATTCTCTGTAAACGACATGCCGAAAGGATAATAATGATTTGTTTGAATTACCGTCCCGTCCGACTTAGCCACCACACGATTATTACCCAAATGGTCCTGCAAATACAATATGCCCTGAGATAAAACAACTATCATGAGTTAATTATCCCAAGGCATAATAAAATAGCCAAACTACCAAACTTCTAGCCAATATATAGCATAATTCTTAAAGAGGGTAACGCCTTTCGTATAGCCATGTAACCACTCTTTAGGAAGACCTACACCGGATCTAGAAAGATTATCATCTGCTAAAAAGCGCCCTTGCTTAGCATCAAGAACATAACTAGTTGCATCTTTATAAAAATCAGGTGAGAAATCTATGCCCCAACGTTTAAAATGGGGGATAGGTAGTATGTGAGCAGCATTACAATTATGTAGTGAATCAGAAAACACAACTGTAAAATTATTATAATCATACGGTATAGTCATTAAACAAGAATCAGTTAAATGATAAACAGCTTTGGCTTTTGCTACTAATTCTGTTTTTAATGATTGCGTTTCATTATCATCCAAAGACAATCCTAAATGAATGTAATTCAGATATTTTCCTCGTGGGAATTGAAAATGTGTTATTACATCTGCTCGTTTATCTATCTTATTCGGAAATCCTAAAACAAGGTCGGGAGGATACAAGCCTATTATTTCTTGATAATATCGTATCTGCCTTTTATCAGGATGTACCTGAGATGAGCAAGCTCCAAAAAGAAAGCCTAAAACTAAAATTATTACCTTCATAATTTATTTCATATAATTCAATACTCTTCCCATTCCTCTAGTGGCTTTTGAATAGTCATCCCTATTTCTATAAACATTAACTGCCCGATAGTCTTGTTTACCTGTTGTAATAGTGCTCATTATTCCAAAAAGCGCTCCAATAGCATTATAAATTTTATCTTCCGTTTTCGTTTTTTTATATGTAACATAATTCCTTTCAACATAATTCGTTTTCTTTCCTCCTGTTAACAGAATATCGAGCTTGCCTGTCTTTTTTAACGACTCTGTAAACAAAGGTTCGGTTTTAACTCCCACGACTTTATCCTTGTCAGAAGTAAAAACACCATATCTTTCATTCACAATTTCTATTTTCCCTGTTGTGATTGATACGCTCTTTTTACCGGTAGTGTAAGGTTGCTCCCTCGAATCTTCAGATGTTATATACTGTATCGGATTAATGGCATAACCATGGGCTTGAGCTAAGCTTACTGACTCTTCATAATCATATGATTTTTCTGTTATATCTTTCATATCCCCCAACATATTGTTTGCTCCAACTCGGGTATATAAATTATCGTTAAAAGTTATCTGCTTCTGATTCATTCCTTTGTTATAATATAATTGACCAGTAGCTTCATACAAATACCAATCACGACCATCCAAATCTATATTTTTGATAGGATTATTATTGCAATAAGCATAAGGAGTTACTCCATAGTATTTCTCACTTGATGGATCTACCACATGCCATCTTCCCAAAGCCGGATCATACATCCTTGCTCCATAATCATACCAGTTCAATCCATATTCTTTATCCCATTCCTTTCCATTATACTTATAAGGTTGGTTAGAAGATGTATTGGCAAATATGCCACCGAACGGATAGTAGTGATTTATCTCTTCCACATTTCCATTCTGATCGGCTACCACCCGGTTATTCCCTTGATGATCCTGTAAGTAATAATGATACTTGTTGTCATTCAGAGAAACAAATCCGGCTTCTGTTAAAATTGTCTTAGGATTTCCATTTTCATAGATCACGCTGCCGCAATAATCGGTAGTAGTAGTTTTTCCAGCGGTGCTATGTACAACACGTAGTTTTATACCTGCTGCATCATAGAGGTAAGAAATAGAACTGCCGTCCTCAAATTCTACACGGTCCGGTAAATGTAAGCAATTATATTGGATATTGGTGTTTTTTTTATTCAAATCTTTTATTAAACTTCCATTATCGTCATAAAAGTACTCTGTAGCCTGTTTTGAGCCGTCCTTAAAATCAAAGCCATTATTGAATGCAGAAACTGTTGCAGCATCATTAACACTCACCAGTTGGTTACCATCCAAGGTGACAGAGAGATTATCTATCAAGCCGTAGCCGTTGGCAGAAATGGGGCCATACCGTTTTAATCCCAGCATATTTCCATTCTTGTCATAACCGGTAATCTGCTCATCATAGTGATCCGGTTTGAGAGCGAGAAGCTCACCTTCACCGTAAGCGGCATTTTTCAATCGGGACAATGGATCGTATTCAAAACGATAGCCACGAGTTACCTTTTCATTACCAGCTTTCCAAGTCATACTACTGATGTTTCCGTTGTAACACGGAGTACCTGTTCCGTCTGTGTAATAGAGATTCTGAGAAAACAATGGACTTTGAACAGAAGTCAGCCAATTACGTATATTGTACTGATTGGTAGTAGTTAAGGGGTTGCCTCCATTATCTCTTGTGATACCAACCAATCTCCCCAGCTCGTCGTATGCATAAGAGAAAGAAGCGGAGACAGAGTGATTTATCTGATGGATGTTCCTCAGCAGACGTCCGGCATGATCATATGTCTTGCTTTGCGTCAAAGAGTTCTGATCTATATTTTCACAAGATGCCAGTATGTTTCCATTGAAGTCATATTTAAACTTCTCAATATGTAACTTACCGTTGATATCAATGCTCCGAGTTTGTACAGGACGCTGGTAGTAGTCATAATAAGTGCTGGTATATAACATCTGCTCTGTCCCTAATACTCGGCTGATGATTCCGGTTTTCTGGCCCTTGCATACTAGTTGTTCGGTATCATCTCCATAACGTTTACCATACTGTGTATCTTCTACATAGTCTAGAGATGGGCTAAATTGTGATTTCATTTTTTTGTAGTCGTATGTATCATAATAAACCACTTCCTGCATCTCCAAATTACTCAGATTATATCTATCAATGGCATATCCATAGAAAGTGTTGGTTGCATTTGGTTTAAATTCAACGCACATATAATATGGGAGAGGTTTCTCGCCACTTTTTAGAATAGCCGTCAGCACTTTTCTTCCAAGACGGTCATAAAAGAAGCATTTCCACTCATTTCGTTTCCTCATCTCCGCATCACGGGTCACGTAGAGACGACTTTTGTTATCATACACAAGGTCTATCCAGTCCGTACCCGGCATTTTTTTGCCGGAACACTGGTTAAGCCAATCGTAATGATACTGGTAAGCATACAGATCAAGCACTTTTGCCAATCCAAGTGAACGGATCCCGTCAACCGCCAAAGGAGGCAGTACAAAACACAGATTACCGAAATCGTCATATACCTGATAAGTGTCCAATGTATCGGTACCGTTTATTGAACGGGACAGGATTTCCTGATTTAATTTATTCATATAAGTGTATGTCAGATGACCGTCTTCATCTATCTTTTCGGAGACTATTAATTCTCCTGCGGCATAATACCCCTTTGGAACTAACTGCAAACTATCTTTCTTTCCCGTTACCGCAAACATGAGGCATCCCATATCAGAAGTGTTAGTCAGATAACCAGTCTTTTCATTATGCCCGGTGGTATGCCAGCTACTTCCGGGATTGTATTTTTCGACTAACCTGTTCAGAGGAGAGCCATCATAGACCGACTCTTCATAAGCATATCCATCATTATACAGTTCCAGAGCATTACTCCGAATCTGTTGCACTGACAAAATATTTCCCGCACCTCTATCCACTACCGGAAGCCATGCGCAACTGTCCCGATACATTCTGTCATATTCCATCCTGCTTACAAGGTTTCTCTTATCGGGTGTTATACCATATTGCACGGTTTGGGCGATTCTTCCAAAAGCGTCTATATTCTGTATTGTTCGCGTTGCATTCTGAGGATTATACATGTTTACTACTGACAGACCGCCCACATTGGCTTTCATAGTAGTGATATAATTCTCTTTATTGTTTAAATGCTGGCTCGCTTTTTTTCCTTTCACATTGAGAGTTAAGATAGTAGGGCCACCGCTAGTAGTAATATAATATGTCCCCGGAAGCAGAGATTCAATATCAAGGCTTTGTATATACTCTTCCCGACAAGTCGTTTTCCGGATAATCCGATGGCTTATGTCATGCAGGTTGATCGTCCCCGAACCATAGTTACTTTTTTTCCATATAGGAACTTCAATGGAAATGTCCATTGTATCTTTTATTTCAAAGCGATGAAAAGCGTAGCCTCCTTCATTATCACTAAAAGAATTAGGAGGATACATATGGGTATAATGAAGACTATCCTTATAACTGCCCATTTCGTATGGCTTTTCCCAGCTACTTCCCGTATCATCTTGAATACTCATTACTTCCAGCCCGGCTTGTGCACATGTATCCCCTTCATATGTCACGTATAACACATGCTCTCCGGCTTTAAGCTTTATATCTTTAATTTGTGGAACAGAATCGTCTTTCAACGGATATACACCACTATTTACAGAGATTCCAAGACTATTCAAAGTTATTACCGGACGAGTAACCAAAGGTCCGTCATGAATAATATTAACCATACTTATATTATCCAGATTAAATTTATAGTACACCGTCGTTTTTCCGAATGTGCCAGGTCTAGCGGTTATATGTTTTCCATTATAGAAGTTACCCAAGTCGACCGCATTATATGGTGTACCTCCCACATAGGAAAAATACATATTTGTACATATTAAGCCATTTTTTCCTGCTCCCTCACAATAGAGTTCATATTCCCCTGGAACTAAAGTTCTGTACATAAGAGGACAATAACGAGATATTTTAGTAAGGTCTTCTTCATATTTTATTCCAAACTTTCTTTCATCTGCAATTACTTCTCTGAGCCTCGAACCAGAATCATAAGAAGCATCTATTCTTTTAGCGGGTTGATTACTGTTGAACGGCTTATATAAAAGATACATCATGCTAGCCTCAAGTTCAGAACCCATTGCATTTGCCATAAACAGGACAGAATGATCTTTTACGCTAAATGTATAGACGACATCATTGGTGGCCTCTCCATATATGTTTGTACTCGAATATGTATCAATTCCAGCATGAATAATCATAAAGTAATCTTCCATCTTCGGCAAAGCTCTTCTTGCTTCTTTGTTTCTTGAATCACTGCTTTGCCCATGAACTATGGATACAACAGCCATTAGGTATAATATAAAAATCATATATCTTTTCATCTTCATTCTGTTTTTTATTGTTCTGCATAGTGATATTTATTGTATTCCATCAGTTGTAGTTCTCCGTCTTCTCCGGTCCGATACGTTTTGCTCAGACGACCTTGATTGTCAAAATGGAAGCCGGAGACACGCCCTGTAGGTCCGGACATATATTTTACCCCGATCTGCGGTTCATAGTCGTAAATCGTAATATGTGCTTGCGGAAGGAGTTCGCGCAGCTTCTCCAGCTTATTTTTGTCCATATAATAATCTCTTGAAAAATTCTCCGGTGTTTTTCCCAAGGCATTTTTTACCGTATCATAAGTCGCTCCCTTTATTTCGGCTACCATATACCGACCACTGTAAAGCCATAGATAGACAGTTGTTTCTTTGTTGGAACGATAGGTTATGAGATTGCCGTATTCATCATAATTATCATAATATTCGATACTTTCCGTATAGTTCAACAGATATTTCCCATCTCCGAAATTCGTATCTTCGGGAAGAGGTTCCGGCATCTTGAGTGTACGCAGATTCCATTTTTGAATACCACAACCGTCAAATGGCTTAAACAGATATTGAATACCACCTATTATTTTGCGCTCACTTTCTCCGGCTTTCCGGATATACTTAATCAACGCTATAGGTTCCTCTATCCGGTTGGCCGTTAACAAACCGGAGCTATATTCATCCGGAAACAGTCTTACCGGTTCTCCCGGATAGATATATTTTAGATAAACGTGATCACTGTTACTATCAACAGCTTCCTTCTGCGAGACAAAGCCCTTAGTATTGTATTTATACTTGTGAGTTACCGTCACACCATTTTCATCCGTCAGCTTTTCGTAAGTCAGCAGACAGGGAGTAGTAAATATTTTGTTGGATACAAACATTCCGGTACTGGTATCGATCGAGACCTCATGACTGGACGTCCGGTCTTCAAAATTATACTCGTACTCTTCCATCGCAACTTTTTGTTGATGGTTATTATATATATACTTAGAAAGTAGCTTTCCCCTAAAGGCGGACAAGTCGTTGGGAGTATAATTCAGTGCCTTATCCAATTTTTGGTATCCGTTAAAACTTCTGCTGGTTACCTTCTCACTACCATATCTACGACCGAGCTCAGAATTGTCCGGTATATCCGCCAAAGAAGAATAATGATAGCGACTGTAGCTTCCATCATCAAACGTCTCTGTGACATGACTGTAACCAATCGGATATTCTGAAATGTTATTAAGTCGTCCGATGCAGTTGCTGCTGATGGAATATACATTCATAAGAGAAGTTACCGTACGGTCATAAAGATATTCATCTGTTTTTATATTTTCCTCCGGCATATTATATCTGGGTAATTCGTTGACTCTTCCGCTTTCCCATCCTGTATCCGGATTGATATACTTAAAAGAACGTTGTCGTTCTTTTCTCGTAGTGGGATCATACATGGTCAGTTTTCCGATACGAACTCCACCACACGGAGTGTCGTAAGTCGTTTCATTTGAATTCCATGCAAAGTCATCAGTGCTTTTTACTTGATAAAAACGATAACGATTATATTCATACTCAACCTTTTCTTCTCCCTGCGTAGGGTAGATGATCTTTGCCAGCATCGTACAACCGGCAATGCTCGTATTCACTGCTTTTCTTGTATCAAAATGACCGTCATAAAAGAAAGTATTGGTATCATTGATTATTTCATACCCTCCATTCCAAAATCCCCAATGGTCAACACTTGTAGTCAACGGTTCCGGAAGCTCATGATTCAAATTATAATAAAAGTCATAACAGGAAGGATTTTCGCTTTGATCATTTACGGTTACTTTTTTCAAGAAAAAATATCGTCCCTTTATGTCATAATCAAATGCGCATGATTTCACCAATCGCGATTTAGTAGTCATCTTTATACCGGACAGATAAAGCAAGTCGTTTCCATCCGAATCTCCGAAGAAGTTGACAGGAAATGTTCCGACAGTAAATTTGATTTCAGTATCATCGATACTTATTCCTTGCAGCACAGGAGTGTAAACTTTATCTTCCAGCACAAAGTGATCCGTATCTCCATCATTGATGGACCTTGATTCTGGTGGCTTGGTATGTCCGGTATTATCCGGTTTGTAATGAGTCCATTGCACTCCACTTGAATATGAACGGATGAAAAGGTGATATTTATTCTTTTGCAGATAGCTTTGATAATTGAAAAAGACTGTACGGTTTCTGGCAATGTTTTTTATTGAACTCAGATACCAGGACGTTATTTGTACAGGTTTCTTTTTCAGTTTGCTCGGATTATTCGGTACACTGTATTCAAGACAACTGGTAGTGCCGCCAAAACTGTAAAGGTATCCGTCGGGAGTCGTGATTTGAATAAGCGAATATTTAGGAGCATCGGTTGTTGTATAATCCTGAACGGCCATTTCCCCTAAGTTAATCTTATATCCACCTCCCGATAAGCACTTGGCATTTCCGGCATTATCGATGATAAAACGCCCTTTATAGCGACCAAAGTTGAATTCGAAAATATCCGGAGACATATCATATTCAGTTTCCACATACGGACGATTTTGGTTAGTAACCGGAACATTTATATTGAACAAATCTTCCTTGCTATATTGCTTGAATTGTCCATCCCGAATAGCTGCCAGCAATCCGGAATTTTGATTCTGGCGGACATCATCCGGGGTGCCCACTACATTTCGCGTGATCGAACCACCGATATTCAGAATCCAGTTATTTCCAACCACCGAAGGACGACGTCCCGGCTTAAAACCGTCAGAAAGGTATTGAATGGACGCATTTAGTTCAAATGCAGGATCCTTATAGTCGAATAAAGGAATATTAAGGTCAAGCAGACCATTGTAGAGGTTCATCCCTATATTTCCATATTGCACGAACTCCGCAGTTTGTGCCGTAGCAAATCCTAAATTCTGAGGAGAAAAATAGTAACCTTGGAAGTTTGTAGGTATAAATCCGGAGCCGTTCTCCGCATACATATGGGTGGTGGTACCAAATAGAAAGACAAGACACACCATTTGTTCTATTATATTTTTAATTCTCATTTATCTTGTTATTTATTTTCAGATTTATAAAAAAAGAAAGAGGGGTATAAGAATAAAACCGTCCCCCTCTCTCGTTCGTAGCATAATTATTTCTCTTTTACAGATTCATCGCATTACCGCCCAACGCTCCCAGCACTGCCGAAGCCACTGCGATGACTACTTTCAAAATGGTATCCCAAAGGGATCTCTTGACTGCCATAACTTTACACACCTCCTTTCCGACACATAAAATGGTTGATTACTAAGTGAATCATCTTTACATGATTGATTACTCCTGAAAACTTTCCTCCTTTACCTCAAAGCACGGGCACGCCTTGATCCACTCCTCCGGCTCAATCTCACCGTTCCCATTGCGAT